>Ga0265320_10000147_pt1 | contig 59444 bp, 50 predicted proteins | sample 4827metaG_FD_202087 | JGI IMG/M metagenome (GOLD analysis project Ga0265320, IMG submission 202087) | Rhizosphere microbial communities from Carex aquatilis grown in University of Washington, Seatle, WA, United States - 4-8-27 metaG | ecosystem: Host-associated > Plants > Roots > Rhizosphere >...
CCCCTCGACCAAATTCTGCCACAAGCCAGGCAAGGCGACATCATCCTGGCCTGCCACGGTCATTTGGAAAGCACCCCCTTGACGCGCAAAGGCCGCCGCGCCCGCGGTTGTTTGCCGGGATCCGGCGATCAATCGGTGATAGTCTACGACGCCTTTTTCGGCCGGGAGGAAGTTATCCACACCTTTGCGTGGTATCTGAAGAACTACATCCACCGCTGCCAGGCGGCTGGCGTCATCCTGGTTTTGCTCAGTCCGCCAGTGCGGTGCGTGTGGGAAAACGGCCGGATTTTACGCACCCGCTCCCTCGAGTATGCGAACAACATGCAGGAGGCCAGGGACGCGCTCGGCGCCTGCTATCTGGACTTTGGCGCCATCACCCAGAACCACCTGAATACGATCGGCCCCGAACGGAGCCGCCAGCTCTACTTGATGGAAAGCGACCAGATTCACACCACCTTGGCCGGGGCGCAAATTTTTGCCCACCTACTGGCCGCCACCCTGCACGAACAGTATCCGGAAATTTTTGCCAAAGTGCTCAAGCGGCCAGTCGCATAACCGCCAGATGAGTCCGTCAATTGCGCCGGTGCTCTGAATTGAGAATCCCTCGTTGCGCTCGGGACAACTCCCGGCAACTTTGTTGCCTGGGTTGCCAAGCCCCAATTTTCCCCGCTCCCCGCCCGCTGGCGCTACGCCCGCGCCCCGCGCCGACGACCGAGCGCCAGGCCGAGGGCCGCCAGCCCCGCGCCCAAGGCGAATTCCGCCGGCTCGGGCACCGTCGCGCCCGTGAAGGAAAAATTGGACAGGGTGACCACCGATTGCGTCTGCTCGGGAAAAAACCCGCCGATTTCCCCGCCCGATGCAAAGGTGTTAAACGAGAGGCTGTCGCCCGGCGCCACATCCCACACTCCCGAGCCGGTGCTGTTGCCGGAAATTACCGTCGGCGTGCCATTCCGGTCGTAGGTAAAGTTTGCCGTGCCGCCGCTGCCCAGGAAATTTTCGGTGAAATTGTAGTCAAAGGTGATCACGCCGGCTGCGGGCACGCTGCCATAGGCCACGCTGGAAATCGTGGAATTGGCCGTCCCCGCCGCCACCGCCTGCATGGTAAACGAATTCGGCGCAAGCGTCGTGTCGAACGAACCTGAACCGCCCCCTCCGCTGACCGGGCTGATCGAAAAATCCCAGAAACCCGCCGTCGTGTTCGCGGTGAAATCCTGGCCGCTGGGCGGGGTCAACGCATAATTGCCCGTGAATTGCGCGTGCGCGCTGGAGGCCAGACTGCCGAGCGCGAGGCCCGTCAGGAGCAAATAGGAAGGAATTTTCATGAGTGTTTTGATGGAGGATGGGATGGATTCATTGGCCGGGAAAAATTTGCGCAAAAATAAAACGAGCGGAAGGGGGTCAATCGGCTAGCGGCGTTCCCGCCGGCCTTCTTCATGGCCGCCGCCGACCACAATCGGCACCACCACTTCCGGCCCGACATACACCGGCTCCGGCGCGACCTCGACGACCGCGGGCGCGACGTAAGTGCGACCATCCGGCTCCACCACGCAACCTGTGAGCGCGAGCCCTAACAGGCACATCGTGCCGAGCGCCCAAGGGGCAATTATGATACTCCGAGCATGTTCAATTTTCATAGGCGCAGTGTACTCCCTCCGCCCGGCGCCCGCCATGGGGCGTAACCCTACATGATTAGCAACTACGAGCCCGTAATTTGGGCAAACGATTGGCGTAGGATGGAATGCCAATCAGACTGGAGACATAGCTGTAGGGGCGTTGCTTGCCGACGCCCGAATCGTCTGATGCTGGCGGTGGACTTTGCTCCTACGGATACCTGTCGTGTTTGGATAATCATCTAAAACAAAAGGGAACGTCAGGAGACGTAACTGTAGGGGCGTTGCTTGCCGACGCCCGAATCGCCAAAGGGGACGTCGGCAAGCGACGCCCCTACAGTTCTTTGCCGTATCAAGTTGGCTGCCATGACAGGCTGGCCCATCCGGCGTCCTCGGCGAAGTGTTCCGATCATAGGGACCAAATGACACGCATTAATCAGGCCGGAAGGGGCAAGCTGACTCCGCATAGGCTTCACTTGGGATGCCTTTTACGGAATTCTTCATAGGCGTTCTGAATGTCGCTGTCGTCGGGCGATAATTCGATCGCCTGTCGGTACAATTTTTCAGCTTTGTCAAAATCTTTTCGAACATTCACCAAGAAGCGTGCAAAATTGCAAATATTGTTCACATGTTTTGGGTCGAGTTCGATTGCTTTGCGGTAGTGCTGCTCAGCTTCGTCGTAAGTTTTTCGAACTGTCTCCAAAAACTCTGCAAAATTTCCAATATTGTTCGCAAGTTTCGGGTCGAGTTCGATGGCTTTGCGGTAGTGCTGCTCGGCTTCGGCGTAATTTTTTCGAAAATTCTCCAAAAAGAGTGCAAAATTCCCAATATTGTTCGCATGTTTTGGGTCGAGTTCTAGGGCTTTGCGGTAATGCCGCTCGGCTTCGTCGTAGTTTTTTCGAACTTCAACCAAAAAGAGCGCAAAATTGCCAATATAGCCTGCATGTTTTGGATTTAGTTCGAAGGCTTTGCGATAGTGCCGCTCGGCTTCGTCGTAATTTTTTCGAACTTTATGTAACATGATCGCAAAATTGCCAATATAATCCGCATCTTGTGGGTCGATTTCCATGGCTTTGCGATACAGTTGCTCGGCTTTATCGTAATTTTTTCGAACTTTCATCAAAAAGTTCGCAAAATTACAGGCAAGTTCGGCACTGTTGGGAAAATCATTCAGCCCTTCATTAAAAATCGCCTGTTTCTTTACCGGGTCAGATTCAGCATTGGCTTTCAGTTGCCAGGACCACCAACTTTCCTCTTTGGTCAACCGCTGGACCGCCGCATCCGCCGCCACTCGCACTTCCTGGCGTGCAGCCTCAACATTTGCGCCATGAGCTTTAAGTTTTAATTTAGTAGTTAACTCTTCAAACTGTTTTTGAAAGGCTGAAATACGCTTATCATGTTCCGATTGAAAATCGGGGATGGGCGAGGGTAGTTTTAATTTCTCCCAAAGTTGCAGCATCACTTCATCAAATCCAGCGATCGGAACGAGGCGGCCATGGTGTCGCTCCACCACTGCATTGACGCCTTCCTCTGGTTCGCTTTCAACATGGTAACACCAAAATATGCCGCCATTGATTGGCGGAAGTGTTTTAAGAAAGCCCATTAAACTTCCATCGTTTCCCCCGTAGCCGATGACAATGGGTGTGTAATTATCAAAAATCTTGATCAGGGCTTCATTCCATCCAACGGGCATTTCCCCAAGTTCTTCAGGGTTGTTGAGTGGGTTAAAGAGCAGGTCTCGGTGAATTTTAGCAATGACCGGCCGGCGTGGATTTGGACGAATATAGCCAGTTAGTGATTCGTGGCCACAGACCAAAGGTAGGCTACGGGTATAGATGGAAAGAGCATCGGCAATTAAGTTGTCAAAATTTGTTGTGATGGTGATCTTGTGACTGGTGGAGGCCATAATCTGCGCAAGGACCGAGTAACCATAACTCGGTTCGACGTCTTCCATCGCTTCCTCAAGAAATGCGTAACCGGCCTCCCGGTTATCGCGGTATCGGCGTTGGTAGATAAACGGGTAGAAGTTGGCGGCACGCTGGAAATTGAAACCTTTGATGCCGAGATTCTCTTCGGTGGCCCATTCTTCAATCGCGCGGTTCTCAAAATCCTCCATTTCATGCATTTCCTTGAGCCATTGACGCGCCAATTTGCCACCCGTGGGAATTCCAGACTGATACGAAGCCCCCGAGCCGAGAATCCAACAAATCGGACGATCAGGGCGACTTACATGCTGACGCATGAATTCACTTAGAAAGCCATGGGTGGTAATCTTCTGTGCTGGCATGTGCAGGCTCGGGTTATTAAGGCTTCACATAAATATCAGCGCCTTGGGATACAAACTCTTTCGCCTTCTCTTCCATCCCTTTCTTTAGCGCCGCTTCGGCGGCGAGGCCTTGTTCGGCGGCGTATTTGCGCACGTCTTCGGTGATTTTCATGGAGCAGAAATGCGGGCCGCACATGGAGCAGAAGTGCGCGCTTTTGGCGGATTCCTGCGGGAGCGTGGCGTCGTGGTAGCTGCGCGCGCGCTCGGGGTCGAGCGAGAGGTTGAACTGGTCTTCCCAGCGGAATTCGAAACGGGCCTTGCTCAGCGCGTTGTCCCGGTATTGCGCGGCGGGGTGGCCTTTGGCGAGGTCGGCGGCGTGCGCGGCGATTTTGTAGGCGATGACGCCTTCGCGCACGTCGTTCTTGTCCGGCAGGCCGAGGTGTTCCTTGGGCGTGACGTAGCAGAGCATGGCGGTGCCGTGCCAGCCGATGATGGCCGCGCCAATCGCGCTGGTGATGTGGTCGTAGCCGGGCGCGATGTCGGTGGTCAGCGGCCCGAGGGTGTAGAACGGCGCCTCGTGGCACCACTCGAGCTGCTTGTCCATGTTTTCGGCGATGAGCTGCATGGGCACGTGGCCGGGGCCTTCGCACATGACCTGCACGCCGCGGTCCCACGCGCGGCGCGTCAACTCGCCCTGGGTTTTGAGTTCGGCGAATTGCGCCTCGTCGTTGGCGTCGGCGATGGAGCCGGGGCGCAGGCCGTCGCCAATCGAGAACGACACGTCATACGCGGCCATGAGGTCGCAGATGTCGTCCCAATGGGTGTAGAGGAAATTTTCCTGATGGTGCGCGAGGCACCACTTGGCGAGGATGGAGCCGCCGCGCGAGACGATGCCCGTGACGCGCCGCGCGGTGGTGGGGATGAAGGCGAGGCGCACGCCGGCGTGGATGGTGAAGTAGTCCACGCCCTGCTCGGCCTGTTCGAGGAGCGTGTCGCGGAAAATCTCCCACGTGAGTTCCTCGGCGCGGCCGCCGACTTTTTCGAGCGCCTGGTAAATGGGCACGGTGCCGACGGGCACGGGGCAGTTGCGCAGGATCCACTCGCGCGTCTGGTGGATGTTCTTGCCGGTGGACAAATCCATCAGCGTGTCGCCGCCCCATTTGACGGACCAGCGCATTTTCTCGACCTCCTCGTCAATGGACGAGGCGACGGCGCTGTTGCCGATGTTGGTGTTGATTTTGACGAGGAAGTTGCGCCCGATGATCATCGGCTCCAACTCGGGGTGGTTGATGTTCGCCGGGATGATGGCGCGGCCGCGCGCGACCTCGGCGCGGACGAACTCGGGCGTGATTTCGCGCGGGATGGCCGCGCCGAACGCGCGCCCGGCGTGCTGGTGCCAGAGGGAGTCGCGCGGGGGTTCGACTTGGCTCACCGCCGGGGCATGGGCGGCCTGGAGGCGGGAGTTTTCGCGGATGGCGATGTATTCCATCTCGGGCGTGATGATACCCTGGCGCGCGTAGTGGAGTTGCGAGACGATTTTGCCGGGCCGGGCGCGGAGGATGAGGCGGTCGCCGCGGTCGAACACGGCGAGCTGGTTCTTCGCGCTGCGCAGGCGCGCGGTCGTCGCATGGGCCTCGGAGAGGTAGCCGTCGTCGGTCGGGCGGTAATTGCGTCCCGAGATTTCCTCGACATCGCCGCGCTCGCGAATCCAGTCCGCGCGCACTGACGGCAGGCCGCGCTCGACATCGCCGTGGAAGTCGGCGTCGCCCCAGGGGCCGGAGGTGTCGTAAACGCGCACCGGCTCATTGGCCTCGGTCGCGCCGTCGGGCCGCTTGGTCGGCGTCAGCGGAATCTCGCGCATGGGCACGCGCAAATCGGCGCGCGAACCGGTAATATAGACGCGCCGCGAGGGCGGAAAGAGGGCGTGCGTGGCGGCGACGGGCGAGGGCGCGCCATTTTGGGCGTGGCCGTTTTTGGCAGCGGCGGCGGGGATGATATTGACCATGGGAAGGCGGAGGTTCGACGCAATCAACGACACCATCGGGCCTCCGCCACCGCCGCGCTTAAAACCAACAACGCCGCGATATCGTCTTCCCTCCGGCGGTGCTAACCGCGTCAGGTTCAAAGGGTTTGACGGCGGCGGCCATCCTCTCAGCCCGCGATCCACAGGCTCCCCCAACTTTTGATGGACTTAACCTAGCGGGAAAAGCGTCCGGTGCAAATGAAAAGAAAGTCCGCCATGGCGCAGGCATATTGGATTGGGGTGGGGCATCACCCCATTGAGGTCGTCGGCGTTTGGGATTAGAATCGCTCGATATGAAAACCATTGACGAAGCCTCAGCGGAACCGGCGGTTCACAGCCAGCACCTCCAAGCCAGCCTCACGGAGTTGATTGACCATTTGCGCAAAGATGTGGATCGGGTATCCGAACCGCGTTTTCAAGCCTTGATGGAAACGGGGGCGGAAGTGTTGAGTGGATTACGGACGGCCTTCGTGCATTACGACCAGCATACGGAAAAAGCGTGGCAGGCCTGACTCGGGTTAAGCGGCACTTTCGCGCAGCTTCCGTTCCAAATCCGTGCGGCGGCGGGTGGCCTCGGCGCGGCGGACGGCGAGGGTGTAAGCCTCCGGGTCGCCGACGAGGAAAACTTTTTTCCGTCCGCGCGTGAGCGCCGTGTAGAGCAGGTTGCGCTGGAGCATCATGTAGTGCTGCTTCAAGAGCGGGATGACGACATACGGAAATTCACTGCCCTGCGATTTGTGGATGCTGATGGCGTAGGCGGGCGCGAGGTCGCCCACGGCTGCGCGGTCGAAGTCAATCAATTCACCGTCGAAGCGCGCCGCGAGCGTGCCGGCGGCGGGGTTCACGGCTTCGACGCGCCCGAGGTCGCCGTTGAACAGCCCGAGGTCGTAGTTGTTGCGCAACTGGATCACCTTGTCGCCGATTTGAAAACGCACGCCGCCCATCGGGACGCCGCGCGCGTTGGGGTTGAGTGCGCCTTGCAGCGCGTGGTTCAAATTCGAAATGCCCGCGACGCCCTTGTGCATCGGCGCGAGCACCTGCACGTCCATCACCGGGTCGAGGCGATACCATTGTGGCAGAAATTCGCGGCACAGGCGCGTCACCATTTCAAGGCACGCCTCGGGTTCGATCGCGCGCAGGAAATGCACGTCGCCCGCCGGGTCGATCTTCGCCGGGTCGGCGACGGGCGGCGGCGGCGTGGCCATGCCATGCAGGATGCCGTGCGCGGTGGTGACGATGCCGCTGCGCTCGCCCTGGCGGAAAATTTTCTCGAGCTTCGTCACCGCCACCTCGCCGCTCGCAATCAAATCCTTCAGCACGTGGCCCGCGCCGACGGAAGGCAACTGGTGCGCGTCGCCGACGAGCAGCACGTGCCCCTTGGGCGGCGCGGCGCGCAGGAGGGCGGCGGCCAGGCGCGCGTCGAGCATCGACGATTCGTCCACCACCAAAAAATCGCACTCGAGCGGGTTGCCCGCGTTGACGGTGAAGCCGTTTTTCGACGCGTCGAATTTCAGCAGCCGGTGGATGGTGCGCGCCTGGACGCCCGCAGCCTCGCCGAGGCGTTGCGCGGCGCGGCCCGTCGGCGCGGCGAGCAGCAGGCGGGCTTTCTTCGCGCGCAAAATATCCGCCAGCGCGCGCAGAATCGTCGTCTTGCCGGTGCCGGGGCCGCCGGTGAGCACGGAAAATTTTTCCTTGAGCGCCGAGGCCAAGCCGGCGGACTGTTCCGGCGCGAAGGCAAAGCCCGCGCGGTCTTGCGCCCAGGCGATGGCTTTCGTCACGGCGATGGGCGGCAGCGCCGAGGGCGCGTCGAGCACGCGATGGACGCTTTCGGCGATGGCGCGCTCGGCCTTGTCGTAAACCGGCAATTGCAAAAGGCCGCCGGGCAGCGCGATGAGCGCGCCGTTGGCGGTGAGTTCCTTGACTCGCGCGGGCAGCAGGGTGGGCGCGACGTCGAGCATTTCCGCCGCCTGCGACACCAGTTCTTCGACGGGCCAGCAGGTGTGGCCGTCGCCGGCCAATTCCTCGAGCGCGTAGAGGAGGCCGGCGTCAAGGCGCGCCGGGCTGTCGTTGCCCAGACCAAGATTGCGCGCGATTTTGTCCGCGGTCAGGAAACCGATGCCTGTCACTTCGCGGGCGACGCGGTAGGGGTCCTTTTCGAGCAGGGTGCGCGCGCTCGCGCCGTATTGTTTGACGAGTTTGACCGACAGCGCGGTCGTCACGCCATACGTTTGCAGGAACATCATCACGTCGCGCTCACTCTGCTGCGCCTGCCACGCCTCGCGGATGGACTTGATGCGCTTCGGGCCGATGTCCTGAACCTCGCGCAGCCGCGCCGAGTGCTTGGAGATCACGTCGAACGTGTCCGCGCCGAATTTTTCCACGATGCGCTCGGCGAGTTTCTTGCTCACGCCCGGCACGAGGCCGCTGCCGAGGTATTTGCGGATGCCGTAAACCGTCGAGGGCAGGGTGGACTGGAAGGTCGTGATTTTGAACTGCGGCCCATATTCGGCGTGGCGCGTCCACGTGCCCGTCAATTCGAGCGTCTCGCCGCACTGCACGCCCGGCAACTGGCCGGTGATGACCACTGGCGCCGCCCGCCCTGCCGGCTGCAACTCGGCCACGCAGTAGGAATTCTCCTCGTTGAGGAAGATGAATTTCTCCAGCACGCCCTCGATTTTCGCCGACACGCCCGGCGCATTCGCCGCCGGTTTGGCGGCGGCGGTTGGCGACTTGGGGGCGGTGCGAAAAAGCTCAGACATACTCGTAAAACGACCGACGATATGCCGATTTCCCGGGCCTGACAGCGAAAAAGTGCAACGCCCTTCACGCCGGGACCGCAATCAACTGCGGGATTTTTCCTTGGCCGCAATCAGCGCCAGCTTCTGCGCGCGCCGCCAGGACTTGATTTCGTGCTCCCGCCGCAGGGCGCTCCCGCGCGTGCGCCTGGGCTCCTGGTAGACCAGGACGACCGGTCGGCGGGACTTGGTGTAGCGCGCGCCCTGCTTGGCATGGTTGTGCTGGTGCAGCCGCCGCGGCAGGTCATTCGTGCAGCCGACATACAACGTCCGGTCGGCGCATTCGAGGATGTAGACAAAATACATGGGGTGTGGGCGACCAATTCGCCGAGCTACGCAGATTGGATACTAGCATTATTGACAACGGGGAATTTGACGGACGAATGTTGGCATTGTATAACAAAATAAAAACAGGTGCCGCACAGGCTCGCCGAGACGAGGGCCGACCTTCGTCTGGCCCAGCGGCGCGTGATGCTGCTTTCGAGTTGTGGGAGCCGGTCTTTAAGGATTGTGTTTCTTTTGAGAAAGATTTTTATTTTCACCACAGTGTTTCTTGGGCAAAGAAGCGGATGGCATTTTATCGCCGTCGAGAATTTTGGATAACAGGCGTAACTGCGGCGGTAATTGGTGGCCTGCTTGTCGAAATACTTCGTTGGCTCATTTCTGTCCACTGACATGAAATCATAGAACCCGAAGAATTGATTCAGGTATCTTTTCAAACTGTACCACTACCCGCGAAGGGATAGCCTTGACGCCCGCCGCGCCGGTTTTTTAGACTGACCCTTCGTAGATTACTGCCTGGTGGTGTAATGGTAGCACAAGTGACTCTGACTCACTTTGTCTAGGTTCGAATCCTAGCCGGGCAACCATTCGATGAATATCGCGCAGCAGCGCTTGAATGCGGAAGGCCGAGGCGATCACCTCCCCAAACGAAGGCCGCCCGGGCGTGAGCCTTGGCGGCCGGTCGTTGGCTAAATATTGCGTCTGGAAAAACGCTTTAAGTCAGGGCGATTTAGGTCAGCGCGAGTTTGCCGGTGCTGTCGCCGAGTTTGTCGTCCGAGGCGCCTGCGTGGTCGAGCATGGAGAGCCAGAGATTGGTGACGGGCGTGTCCTTGGCTTCGATGTGGCGGCCGGTGTTGATGGTGCCGCCGGCTTTGCCGAGGAGGATGAGCGGGAGGTCGTCGTGGTTGTGGCGGTTGCCGTCGCTGTTGCCGCTGCCGTAGGAGATGAGGCAGTTGTCGAGGACGGAGCCGTTGCCTTCCTTGATGTTGTCGAGTTTTTGGAGGAGGTAGGCGACTTTCGAGAGGTGGTAGACGTTGATTTTCGCGAGCATGGCCTGCTTGGCCGGGTCGCCCATATGGTGCGAGGTGCCGTGGTGGGGGACGTTGGCGCCGGCCCAGGGGTAGCTCTGGTTGCTCTGCTCGTCGGCGAAGGGCATGGTGATCACGCGGGTGAGGTCGGCCTGGAAGGCGAGGACCATCATGTCGAGCATGAGGTTGATATGCTCGTCGTAAGTGGTGCTGGAGGAGGAGACGCCGACGTTGCGGACGCTGCTGCGGTCGAAGGCGTCGGGGCGCACGGCGCCTTCGGGCAATTTCTGGGGCGCTTCGGTGGCCATGCGCTGCATGCGCAGCTCGATTTCGCGGACGGAGGTCAGGTATTCGTCGAGCTTTTGTTTGTCGGTGTAGGCGAGGCGGTTTTTCTGGACGGCGGTGGCGTCGTCGAGGACGAAGTCGAGAATGCTCTTGCGGTCGCCTTCGCGGCGGGCGCGGGCTTCGGCGGTTTCGTTCGGGTCGCCATTGGAAAAGAGGCGGTCGAAGACGGATTGCGGGTCGCAGTCCTTGACCATGGGCGTCTTGTCATTGCGCCAGGAGATATTGTGGATGTAGGCGCAGCTGTAACCGCTATCGCAGCGGCCGACTTGCTTGCCCTCTTCCATGCCCAGTTCAATCGAGGGGAATTTGGTCAGGTGGCCGATGCGTTCGGCGGCGGCCTGGTCGGCGGAGATGCCGGCGTGGAGGTTCGCGCCTTCGGTCTTGTTCGGCTGGACGCCGGTCAAATACGCGGCTTGGGCGCGGGCGTGGTCGCCGGGGCCGTCGCCATTGGGGTTGGCCTTGTCGCAAACGAGGCCGCTGACGACGAGCATGCGGTCGCGGTAGGCCGCGAGGGTGTTGAGGGTGGGCGACATCGTGTAATTGGCGCCGAGGTCGGTGGGCGTCCACGTCTGCATGTCGATGCCATTGGGGACATACAACCACGCCAGGCGGCGCGGGCCGGCGGCAACTTTGGCGACGAGGTCGGTCGTGGCCGCGCCAAAGAGGCGCGTGGGAACCATGGACTCCAGAAAGGGCAGCGCCAGGGCCGTGCCCAAGCCGCGCAGAACCATCCGCCGTGACAAGTTGGTGTGGGTGTTCATGATTTATCTCCGGGTTGTTTGCCGCGTTGTTTTTGAAAGGCGTCGCTGTGGACAATGGCGCTGATTAACGCGGAAAATTTATCGCCGTTCTTTTGCAGGTTGGTGACGATGCCGTTGACGGTGCGCTGGTCGGCGGGTTCGGTGCCGCGGCCCAGGGCATAGGTGAGCAGGCGGTCGGCGAGGGTGTGGCAAAACTGCTGTTGCTGCGAGAGGAGGATTTTCCGCAAGTCCGTGGCGCCGTTAATGGCGGTGCCGTCGGGGAGTTTGCCGGAGGCGTCAATCGGTTCCTTGTTGATGTCCGCGGTGCGCCAGGCGCCGGTCGCGTCAAAATTTTCGAGGCTGAAGCCGATGGCGTCCATGCGTTCGTGGCACACGGCGCAGTTGGGGTTGGCGCGATGTTCCTCCATGCGATGTTTGAGCGTGCCGTTGAGGTCGGCCTTGCCGCCTTCGGCGAGCGCGGGCACATTGGGCGGGGGCGGGGGCGGGGCGGAATCGAGGAAATTCTCGAGCACCCATTTGCCGCGCAGCACCGGCGAAGTGCGGGTGGCGTAAGAGGTGATGGTGAGAATGCTGGCTTGCGTGAGGAGTCCGCCGCGCGGGCTGTCGGCTGGGAAGGTGTAGCGCTGGAAATCGTCGCCGGTGACGCCGTTCAAGCCGTAGAACTTGGCGAGGCGCGCATTGACGAACGTGTAGTTGGCGTTGATGAAGTCCAGCACGCTGTGGTCTTCCTGCATGATGCTCGTGAAGAACATCTGGGTTTCCTTGAGCATCGCGGTGCGCAGCGCGGGGTCGAAGTCGGGAAAGCGGGCGGCGTCGGGGTTGACGTTGTCCATCTGGCGCAGTTGCAGCCACTGGCCGGCGAAATTATCCACGAGGGACTGCGCCTTCGGGTCCTTGAGCATGCGCGCGACTTGCAGGTCGAGGTTGGCGTGCAACTGGCCCTTGGCGGCGAGGGCAAACAATTCGTCGTCGGGCATGCTGCTCCACAGGAAATAGGAAAGGCGCGAGGCCAGCTCGTAGTCGTTCAACGTGTGGATGTTGTTGGCTTCGCCCGGCTGCGGGTCTTGCTCGACGCGGAAGAGGAACTTGGGCGAGGCGAGGACGGCTTGCAGCGCGACATAGAGGCTTTGCTCGAACGGGCGGCCGTCGCCGTCGGCCTTGCTCCAGAGCGCCAGGAGCGGCTTCACTTCCTCGTCCGTGACCGGGCGGCGGTAGGCGCGCGTGGCGAAATTGCGGATGATTTTGTCCGCCGCCTGCGGCTTCGAGACGGTGGCCGAGGGCTGGGCAATCATCAACTTGCGGTAGCTCTCCGGCATCCGGTCGGGAGTAATCTCCATCGGGCCTTCGACTTCGAAAAACACCACGGCCAATTGCGGGCGACCGTCGACGGACGGGCCGACAGGGCCAGCCGGGCCGCGACCGCGCGCACCCGCTCCGCGAGCACCTGCACCACGCGCACCCGCGCCACCCCGGCGTCCGGCCGGTGCAGCCGCTGCGGCGGCAATCGCCGGATCGGCATCCGCAGCCGCGGCGTCAGCGGCCGCTTGGTCGGCCGCGGCTTGATCTGCGGCCGCCGCATCGGCTGCCGGGACAGGGGCGGGCGGGGGAGTGGCTTTGAATGCGGCCTCGGCGGCAGCATATTCTTCAAGGGTGGCCCCGTTGCGGAACGAGAGATAAATCCGGTGCTTGCCCGCCGTCACATGCGTCGCGTCGGTGGAAAAAAGTTTGGCGTCGGCATTGGCTTCATTGACGGCCAAGGGCTGGCGTCCGATTTGCGTGGTGTCGACGTAGAATTGGACTTCCGAGCGGCCCGCACCCGCATTGTAACCGCGGAAACTGAACACGTAATCGCCGTCTTTCGGAAACACGTAGTCGGCGTAAAGGTTGCCGTAGCGCGGGAAAATGCGGCCGGTGGCCGTGCCGCGACCGCGTGTCACCGGTGCGACGGCGGCAGCCTGGGCGGGGGTCTGGTCGGTTTTGGGCAAATCATTATTAGAGGTCAAGGCGTCCCAGCGTTCCAGATGCGGCGGAATGGCCGGATCCGCAAAGAGCACCTTTTGCAGGGAGAGCGACGCCGCCGTCAGGTATTTCTCCATGAGCATCGGCGCGATGGACAGCACGTCGCCGTTGTTGTCAAAACCGTAACCGGCGTCGTCCACCGGGAAAGCGTCGGCGGGGTGGAAATCCGTCAGGCCCAGCAAATCACGAACGGTGTTATTATATTCCACGCGGTTCAGGCGGTGGAGGGTGACGCGGCCCGGATCAACCGGCCCGTTCATGTAATAATTGTGCGTGTAGGTGTCGACCCAGGCGACAACGGGGGTATACTCGGCTTCGGAGGGCCGCGGTTCGTCCTTCGGCGGCATCTTGCGGGAATTCAGCATCTTCAATGCTTTCTCGAGAGTCGGAATACCCTTGGCGAGCGAAGCGTCGTCGTGGAACGAGTCGAGTCGGACATCGCCTTCCTCATCATTGGGGCCGTGGCACGCGTAGCAATGCGAGGCCAGGAAGGGCTGCACGGTTTTTTGAAATTCAGCGTAAGTGGGAACAGGCACCGCGGCTTTGGCCGGCGTGGCGGCCGCCACCGTCTGGGCGGGCGCGGCGGAGTCCGCGACTTGGGGATTGGAACAGGCCAGCAAGACAATCGCGGCGACGCCCAAGGCCGCGCTTACGCGGGCGATGGGTCGCTGCAAGAAGCGGACGCGTTCTTTGCTTACCTGGCGGGGGTGACCGAGGCTGGACATAAAAGGGGTATAAGTTAACAGCTTAATCGCACCACCGTCAGGCTGACAAGCAAGATATAAGAATGGGGGCCGCGCGCCACGGCGGGATGCGGCCCGGAATTCTTAAATTTCTTGCATTTCTCAGACTGTGGGATTGAAATTGAGCCTCCGAGTTTCCCAACCCCAAAAAACTGGTCTGGTTTCAGTTATTTTACCCCCATGAAACATTACCTCCCGTCGGCGCTGTTCGCCGCTCTGCTGGCTTTTAATTCCGCCCATGGCGCGGCCGCCACCGCTCCCATCAACGGCGCGCCCGACGCCCAATCCGCCGTCGCCCAATCCGAGGCGATCCCGGCCCCCGGCCAGCCCGCCGCCGCCCGCGGTGGACGCGGCGGCAGCACGATGGGCGCGGTCACCCACTCTTTCACCGCCGACGAACTGGCGCAATTGCACGCAAAACTCGACCAGCTCAACGCCGCCATCAAGGAACTCAAAGCCGCCAAGGCCGACGACGACTTGGTGGTGGATGCCGAGTCCTGTGGCTGGATTGTTGAAACCGCGCTGCGCGTGCCGAATACATTTGGCGGCGACAACGCCGCGCAGGCCAACCCCTTTAGCAAATGCATCTCCAGCCTCGACGCCGGACTGCGCCGGGCGCAGCAGATTAAGGATGGCACCGCGCAGTGGCCGCAGATCAAAGGCTCCCTCAAGCGCGCCTACCGCTCGGTCATCGACGGCACCGCCCAGCCTTACGAGTTGTCCATACCGGACTCCTATGACCCGGCCAAGCCGATGCCGCTCTATGTTTATCTCCATGGCATGAGCCATTATGTGCCCGACCTCGGCTATGACTGGACCGGCGGCGCGGATCGCCCGGGTGGTCGCGCGGGCGGCACTTATTTTCGGCTGAATGTCTTTGGCCGTGGCAACAACTCCTTCCGCTGGGCGGGGGAAACGGATGTGATGGAAGCCATCGCCTCGGTCTGCAAGCGCTACAATATTGACAAGGACCGCATCATCCTGGCCGGATTCTCGATGGGCGGCGCGGGTTCGTGGCAAATCGGCCTGCACAACCCGGATTTGTTTTGCGGACTGGAAATTGACGCCGGGGTCATCGCCAACCGTTTGAATCTCGACGGCCTGACGCCCGCGCAAAAAGCCGCGAACACGACTTACGGCGTCATGATTCCGCACGCGATCAATGTCGTCAATGTGCCGCTGGTGGCCTACGCGGGCGAGAACGACGCGCAACTGGCTTCCTCGACGGCCATCGCCGGCCAGCTCGTGCACGAGGGCTATCATATTGATGTCGTCAGCGATCTGCACTGGGCGGGCCGCGACATCAATACCCTCTGGCTGGCGACGCCGGGGCAGGGCCACTCCCACGCGACTGGGGAGACCGCGCAGATGATCAATGATTTCAACAATGCGAACCTCCAGCGCGGGCGCGTCGTGCCCGACCAGATTCGGTTCGTCACCTACACGCTGCGCTACAACCACGATTTCTGGATCACCGTCGACGGCCTCCAGCAGCAATATGACAAAGCCCAGGTGGACGCGACGCGCGACGCCGCCAAAGCCAATTACATCCTCAAGACACAAAATGTCTCGCGGCTGGTGATTGACGACGCCGCGCAAGCCAAACAAATCACCATCGATGGCGACGCCGTCTCCGTAAAACCCGCGGCCAGCCTCCTGCTCACCCGCAACGCCGCCGGCCACTGGCAGCAGGCGAGCGCGACCGCCGACGCCGGACTGCGCAAACAGCATAACCTCCAAGGCCCGATTAACGATGCGTTTTTTGATTCCTTCCTCTGCGTCACGCCCACCGGCACGCCCAATAACGCCCTCGCCGGCGCGCGCGCCACGCAGGAACTCGCCCGCTTCTCGGCCATGTTTGCGCGCGATTACTGCGGCCTCGCCCGCACCAAGGCCGACGCCGATATCACCGCCGCCGACATCGCCAACAGCAACCTCGTCCTCTTCGGCGACCCGGGCAGCAATAAGATCCTCGCGAAAATCGCCGCCCAACTGCCGATTAAATGGACCAAGGACAACATCGTCGTGGGCGACAAGACCTACAGTGCCGCGGACCACGTGCCCGTCTTGATTTACCCGAATCCCCTGAATCCGAAACGCTACATCGTCGTCAATACTGGCCTCATCGCCGGCCAGGGGCCGAACGCCGGGCAAAGCTACGGCGACTTCGCCATCCTCGAAGTCACCAAGCAGGCCGACGGGAAAATCGCCGATAAAGTCGCCCAAGATGGCGTCTTCGACGAATCGTGGAAATTGCCGGCAAAGCTGTGAAGGACGACTGTCGGCGGCAGAATTTGGGAGGTGAGTGGTCGGTCGCTTGGCCGTTGACAAGGTAATACCCTGCGGTATTATGTCTGCATGCTGGTCAAGACCCTCAAAATTCCGGCGGGGCTGAATGCCCGCATCGAACGCACGGCGCGCGCGAGCAAACGCACCGCGTCCGCCGTCATGCGGGAGGCGCTGGAGCGCGGCCTGGGAGAGAATGCCGGCATCGACATGGGCGCGGCCCTGCAGGACTACATCGGTAGCGTCACGGGCGGCCCGTCAGACCTTTCCCGCAACAAGGCCCATTTCCATGAATTCGGACGCGCGCGCCATCGTTGACACCGGGTTTTTGGTGGCGCTGGCTCATCGGGATGACGCCGATCACGCCTGGGCCGCCCGAGTGGCGACGGCACTGCCCGGCCCCTGGCTCACCTGCGAAGCCTGCGTCACGGAAACCAGTTATCTGCTGGGAAAAGTGTCCCCGCGCGAGGCCCGGCGGCTCTATCGTTTGCTGGAGGAAGGCCTGCTGCTCTCCCAACATCTTTTACCCGAACAATTGGCCGCCGTGCGCCGAGAGCTGGAGCGTTATCACCACCGCGCGATTGATTTTGCCGACGCTTGCTTAATGGTTTTAAGCGACGCCCAACCCCGCCTGCCCGTTGTCACGCTGGATGCGGCCGATTTCGCGGTGTATCTGCGTGGCCGGCGACCCCGCCGCCTGCTCACACCCAAAGTAGTTTGACGTCGCTCGGAAATCGGCGCTCAGCATGTGGTTCATCAGGCCGCGACGGTGACCATCCAGCCGAGGCCGAACTTGTCGGTCACCATGCCGAAGCAGGGCGACCAGAACGTCTTGCCCAGCGGCATGATAACCTTGCCGTCGTCGGCGAGCGCCGCAAACACGCGCCGGGCCTCGGCCTCCGTCGGCAGCGTGAGGGAGAGTGAAAAACCTTTGAAGCCTCCGCCCGGCCCGTCGCCGTCGGACGCCATCAGTGTGCTCGCGCCGACGCGGAAGGTGGCGTGCATGACTTTGTTTTCCCAGCCCGGCGGCACCATCCCCGGCGGCGGCGGCTCCGGGGCTTCCTTATAGCGCATGAGAAAATCCACTTGCGCGCCCAGCACGGTTTTATAAAACGCGAGCGCCTCGTCGCAGCGCCCGCTGAAAAACAGATAGGGTTGAATGGATGAGTCGGGCATGGAATTCGTAGAGTGGAGGGTGATGGTGTAAAATAGGCAAAGATTCGCGGCAATCCCGAAAATGCAACTTTCTCGTTAAAAACATTCATTTCGCCAAATTCGTCGGCGGAAAAATTTCCGGATGGGTTATTTTCAAATGGGCGAGGCGCGTGGAGATTTCCGCTGGACTGAGCGGTGTCGAATTATTGGCGGTGTCGAGTTTCGCGGCGGATTCGACTTCGGCGAATGCGAGGATGTCTTCGACGCTCCAGTCGCTCGGCGAGATGTCCCAGAGCCGCGCGGTTTTGTCCCAACTCGCGCTGAGCAGCCGACGGCCATCGGGACTAAAGGCGACGTGGCGGGCGTTGAAGGTATGCTCGAACGGCAGCGCGAGGGGCCGGCCAGTCGCGGCGTCCCAGAGCCGCACGCTGTAATCGTCCGAGGCCGTGGCGACGAGGAGGCCGTCGGGGCTGAACGCGGCGTGCACCACGACATCGTCATGCGCCATCGGCGGCGTCAGGGGCTGCCCAGTTGCGGCGTCCCACACCCGCGCAGTTTTGTCCTCGCTCGCCGTCACGATTTTTTTTCCGTCGACGCTGAACACCGCGCTGTAAACGGCCCCGGAGTGGACGAGCGGCGGTGTGCGCGGCTGGCCGGTGTGGGCGTCCCACACGCGCGCGGTTTTGTCCGCGCTCGCCGTCGCGACCCACTGGCCGTCAGGACTGAATTCCGCGGCGTTGACCCAAAATCCATGCTGCAACGGCGGCGTCAGCGGCGCACCCGTGGCGGCATCCCAAAGCCGCGCCGTATTGTCGGAACTGGCGGTGAGCACCGCGCGCCCGTCGGGGCTGAACGCGCAATCCACCACCGCGCCGGTATGAACGAGCGGCGGCCCGAGGGGCTGGCCCGTGGCGGCGTCCCAAATGCGCGCCGTTTGGTCGTTGCTGGCGGTGACGATTTTTTTGCCGTCGGGGCTGAACGCGGCGCGGCGGATTAAATTTTGCGCAAAAGAAATCGACCGAGGCGCGCCGGTGGCGGCGTCCCACAGACGCACCGGATCTTTATAACAGGCGGCGAGCACGCTCTGGCCGTCGGGGCTGAAGGCGGCGAACTGCACGGTGTCGGAATATTTCAGCGGCGGCGTCACGGGCAGGCCGGTGGCGGCGTCCCAGACCCGCGCGGACTTGTCCCAACTGGCCGTGACAATTTTTTTGCCATCGGGGCTGAACGCGGCGACTTCCACGGAGTTGTCGTGCTTGAAAATTGGCAGCGGTGCGCGGATCGGCGTGATGTCCCACAGCCGCGCCGCGCCCTCCGCGCCCGCCGTGGCGATGAGCCTGCCCGTCGGGCCAAAGGCCGCTGCGTAAACCGCGTCGGATTGCGGCAGCGGCGAGGTGAGCAACTGGCCGCTGGCGACACTCCAGACACACGCCGTCTTATCCGCGCTCGTGGTGAGAATCGCCGTGCCGTCGGCGCTGAATTCAGCATAGAGCACGGAGTCGGCATGGGGCAAAGTTGGCGCGATGGCTTCGCCCGTGTTTGCGTCCCAAAGGCGCGCCGACTTATCGCGGCTGGCGGTGACGATGAGCGCGCCGTTCGGGCTGAAGGCTGCGTGATTCACCACGCCCGCGTGCGCCAGCGGCGGCGTGAGTGGGTGGCCCGTCGCGGCGTCCCAGACCCGCGCCGTTCGGTCTTCGCTGGCCGTCACAATTTTTTTGCCGTCGGGGCTGAACTCGGCGTCCACCACCACATCCGTATGTCGCATGGGCGTGGCGAGGGGTTGGCCGGTCACGGCGTCCCACAATCGCGCCGTGTCATCGTCGCTCGCGGTCAAAATGGATTTTCCATCGGGGCTGAAACTCGCGCGCAACACCGCGCCGCCCTCGGCGAGCGGAGCGCCGCGCGGCTGGCCGGTGGCGGCATCCCACACCCGCGCGGTTTTGTCCAAGCTGGCCGTGACAACCCATTGGCCATCGGGGCTGAAGGCGATGTCCACCACCGCGCCTTGGTGTTGCAGCGGCGGAGTAATGGTCTGCCCCGTGGCCGCGTCCCACACCCGCGCGGTTTGGTCGGCGCTCGCCGTGGCAATTTTTTTGCCATCGGGACTAAACACAGCGATCAGCACGGCATCGGCGTGGCGCAAAGGCGGGGTGCGCGGCTGGCCGGTGGCAGCGTCCCACACCCGCGCCGTCCGATCCTGGCTCGCCGTGAGGACGCAGCGCCCATCCGGGCTGAACTTGATCGAGTTAATCGCCGCCTCGTGGCTCAGGCTCTGCAACAGCAACGGAACCTGGCGATTCAATATACCCGCCCGATAGCGCAACAAGATATCGGCTGGATTTTCCCGCAACGCGGCGGCGGTCCAAAACAACGCCCCCACCGCATCGCCCTGCGTCAGCGCGTGATCCGTCGCTGGGGTGAAATTTCCCGCCGCCTGGCCAAACACCTGCGCCAGACCGGCGAGGCCAAGCCCCAGCCTTATGCCGGCAATTTTCACCCGGCGCAAATGTCCATGATTCTTGAAGAGGGGCACGGCATCGGCAGAAAAATGGAATTCCCCCCAATACGCAAAAGCCAAAATGCGGCCGTGCCATCCCGGGCGGCGGACGCGTCACTTTGCGCTTGAGATTTCCGCCGCCGCCGGGGAGCATGGACGGCCCACCCCTTCCTTGTTTCTCATGAATAAACTACCCCTCGCCCTGTCACTTTCCGCCCTCTGGTTGTCTCCTTTGTTCAGCCTCGCGCAGGATGCGCCCGCGCCCGCCGCCGCTTCCGCCTCCGATTCCGCACCGGCGGCAGCTCCGGCTCGCGGCACGGCTCCGCGCGGCGGTCGTGGTCGCGGTGGTGCACCGGCGGCGGCCCCCGTGGCCTTCACCGGCACGCCCGCCAAAGGCGCCATCTTTACGCCCTCGCCCAACCCCAACGCCATTGGCAAATATCCCTACGGGCCGGACTCCGAAGTGCACGATGGCGTGCCGCAGGGCACGATCGAAAAGACCGTCCTCACCAGCCAGGTTTATCCCGGCGTCATGCGGCGCATGTGGGTTTATGTGCCCGCGCAATATGACCCCAAAGTTCCCGCCTGCCTCATGGTCGTGCAGGACGGCGTCATGCAATACGCCGGGCGCGTCGCCGACAAGTCCATGGGCATCACGCCGGAATACCGCGTGCCCACCGTCATTGACAACCTCGCCGCGCGCAAGGAACTGCCCGTCATTATTTCCGTGTTCATCGACTCCGGCAGCACCACCCTCCGCGACACCGGCCGCCCCTCCAAGGAGAACCGCAGCATCGAATACGACACCGTCTCCGACGTATATTACCAGTTTCTTAGCAAGGAAGTCCTGCCCGACATCGAAAAGAAATACAACATCCGCAAAGACCCTGCCGGTCGCGCCATCATCGGCATCAGCTCCGGCGCGATTTGCGCCTTCAATGTCGCCTGGAACCACCCCGACCAATTCGGGAAAGTTCTCAGCGATGTCGGCAGCTTCACCAACATTCGCGGTGGCGACGTTTTCCCCAGCCTCGTGCAGGCCGCCGACAAGAAGCCCCTCAAAGTCTTCCTCTCCGACGGCACCAACGACCAACGCCGCCCGCAGGACCCGACGCGCGACTGGTATCTGCAAAACAAGCTGATGTATGAAGCCCTGCGCGACAAGGGCTACGACGTGCGCTACGTCCTCGGCGAAAACGTCCACGGCAGCGATTTTGGCGGCCCGATTTTCCCCGATTCCCTGCGCTGGCTCTGGAGTGACCAGGCGCCCAAAGCCGATGCCACCCCGGCCAAACCCGCGGCCAAGTAGCGCGGCGGCCAGGCGGCAAATTTTAATTTGGCTGGAATCATTCTTTCCCGCCCGGGCCGTGGAATCGGGCTTCCCGGCCGATTCGAACTTGGTTAGGCTATCGTCGCCCTGCGGCCCTTTTTATGCGCGTCACCTATCGGCAAATCATCCCGCGCGGTCTGCGGCGGCGTTGCCCGAATTGCGGCGAGCCACTCATCTTCGGCCCGCGCATGCAATTGCTTGAGCGCTGCCCGCACTGCGCCGCGCGCTGGGACCGCGGCGAGGGCTTTTTCCTCGGCGCGATGGTCTGGAATTATGGCGTGGCGGTATTCGGCCTGATGCTTCTCGTCGCGCTCGCCGCGCTGCGCGGGTGGCTTGCGCCCGGCGTGGCCATCGGCCTCGGCTTGGGCATCGGGCTGGTCTTCCCCGTGATTTTTTATAAATGGTCGTGGAGCCTGTGGCTGGCGTCCTACTATTCCGTCTTGCCGCACGAGCTACCCGCCAACGCCAATTCGGCCCCGCCCATTCCGCGCCCATGAAGAAAAAAAGGACCCAGGCGGTTCGCCGTGCACCCGGCGTCATCGACGCCCACACGCACGCCTACCCGCCGGAAATTTTTGCCGACCCGGCGACGTGGGCACGCGCGCGCGGCGAGCATCATTGGGCGGAACTGGTCGGCCCCCGCGCCGATGGACGACGCTCGCTCCAGGGCTTTGCCAACCGCGCCAAAATGCTGCGCGCGATGGACGCCGCGGGCGTCGAGCGCTGCGTGTTGCTGGGCTGGTATTGGGAGCGCCATGAAACGTGCGTCTGGCACAACGCGATGATGGCCGCGTGGCTGCGTGCCAGCCCCGACCGCTTTTCCGCCTTCGCCAGTGTCCAGCCTCTCGCCGGCACCGCCGCGCTCGACGACGTGCGCCGCGCGCGGGACGCGGGCTTCGCCGGCCTCGGCGAAATTTTTCCCGCCGCGCAGGGTTTTGCCATGGACGACCCGGGGTGGGGGCGGGTGCTCGAGTTTGCGTCGGAGGAAAAACTGCCCGTCAACCTCCACGTGCCCGAGCCAGCCGGACGCGATTATCCCGGCTTCATCGCCGCGCCGCTGCGCGACTACCAGCGCCTCGCCCGCAATCATCCTCGCGTGCGCTTCATTTTCGCGCACTGGGGAGGGCTGCTGCCGCTCCTTGCGCTCAACCCGGCGGTGCGCGCCGATTTGCAGAACGTCTGGTTCGACACCGCCGCCAGCCCGCTCCTCTACGACGCTTCCGTTTACCGCGCTGTGGCGGACGCCGTCGGCGCGGAGCGAATTTTATTCGGCAGCGATTATCCGCTCCGCGTGTTCCCCCGCGAACAACGTGAACCCGATTTCGCGCGCCCCCTCGCCCAGGCCAAAAAATCCGGCCTCACGAAAAAAGAACTCGCCCTCGTCCTCGGCCATAACGCGCGGAGGTTGCTGGGGGTGTAGAACAGTTCGATTTAAGTTGGCGCATGAATATCGAGCGCACGTCCATCCCGAATTATTTTTTTGACTTGGGCCTGCACGGTCTCGGGGTGCGCGACCGTCCTGGTCGCACGGCGGCGCGTCTCGCGCAGCCGAGAGGAGCGAAGGCCGTTGGCGGGACGCCAACGGCAGCGAGCGGGACGCTCGCGCTCCCCGAGACCAAAAACACGACATCCGCTACTGCGCCTCCATTCAATGAGGTTTAGGCAGTCGGCATTTCAGGTTGAGTGCCAAAACAATTGTTTGGATTTGGTCGGCGGAAAGTTTTTTGGGACAATTTTGCAACCATATGACGATTTCTTTGGGGTTAAGAACGGTCACATCGCTTACGCCGGTTCGTTTAACATACCAGTCTGGCAAAGCCAAAATAGATTGCGCATAGAATGGCTTGCCAGTTGATTGGGTTAGCCAACGCGAAAGACCATCCGCGCGGGATTTTGCTTCTTCAATTTTATAATAGCGATCACGGCCAAAGGGAAATGTAAGAACCTTTCCATCGTAATTTGCGATATGATCCGGATGGCCCCTCGGGGTGTTTGGCCTTCGAACGGTTTTGGTTTCAATGGCAAACAACCCTTGCGAGCCAACTACAACATGATCGACATTAAACCCATCAAGGGGTAGGTCATGAAAGACTTTGAATCCGTGGGCCAACAATTGATTTATCGTTTCGCCCACAACTCTTTCACCCAAATATCCTAGACGTTTATTTCGGAGTTCCTCCATTAAATTCAGCATTCTTCGCGTAAACCGCCATGAAAAAGCGTAGAGCAAAACCACGATCACAATCACCGCCAAAAAACCCTGGGATTTAATTGCGGATAATGTGATTATGCTGCAGGCAAGTGAAAGAGAGGCAATGGCCAGATAGGCGTCGAGCAATTTATCTTCAAGTTCTTGGATTTTAAGGCGTAATTCTTCTCCTGGCGGTCGAAGAGGCATGTCGGTGAACGGATAGTGGCCCTTGGCGAGATAATCCCGCTTTTGGCGATAAAGCTGATATATGGAATAGATTAATGGTGCGTTGAAAATAGCAAGCAACACTATCATGAAAATAATGGAAGGCATAATGGATTCCGCAGGATTCATTTTGAACTCAATTTCATTTAAAAGATGCGTCCGGGCCAACTTGAAAGTGATGCGAATTATTTTGCGGCCTATATCGTTATACCAAACGTAGCCGCACCCAATTCATCCAAATCCTCAAACACCGCCTCGGGCGCGGGATTATGGGCGAGGAGTTGGGCGCGGGTGTGGCTGCCGGTGGCGACGGCCACGCAACGCACCCCGGCGTTCGCCGCCGCCTCAATGTCGAAGGGCGAATCGCCGATGAGCATTGTCTCCTCCGGCGTCAGGCCGAGTTTCGTCACCGCGTGGAGGACAAACTCACGCATCGGTTTGCGCCACGGCGTGTCGTGTGTGCCGAGGACGAGTTCCAGCCACGGCTCCCAGTCCAAGTGGCGCACGACCGCGCGGGCGGTGTCGCCTTGTTTGTTGGTAAGCACGGCCTGGCGCACGCCGCGCGCGTGCAATTGCTCGAGCAGCCGCGCCGCGCCGGGCAGCGGGTGCAAATCCTCGAACATGATTTTCGCAAAAAATTCGTGGTAGATGGGGAGGGCGCGCGGGGCCAGTTCCGCGCCGATGAGCCGCGCCATCGTCACCTCAATCGAGCCGCCGACCGTCGCGCGCACCAACGCATAACTCGATTCCGGCACGCCGACCGCGCGCTGGGCGTGGTTGATGGCGCGGTGGATGGCGGTGAAATGGTCCACCAGCGTCCCGTCGAGGTCGTAGAGAATCGCCTTGCTCGGCGCGCGCCCTGTTCGCATCTTTAAACTAGGGTCGAAAGCCGCGCGGTTTTCAAGACCGAACCCATTTCCATGAATCCGGCCGCAGCCACCCCCGATGTCGAGTCGCTCGTCCTCACCCGCGAGGGCGGGGCGCTCTGCCTGCGCCTGTCGGGGGAGTGGACGCTCCTCGCCTCCAACCGACCCGCGCCGACCGCCGTACAGCAGGAATTCGCGCAGTTCGACCGGCTGCCGGAGTGCATGCGCTTCGACCTCTCCGGCGTCACCCACTACGACACGGCCCTCATCACCTTTCTGCTGAAGTGCCACGACATCTGCGCCGCGACGAAAACCAAATTGGACTACGACAGCCTGCCCGCCGGGCCGCGCCGGCTTTTGCGCCTCGCCACCAGTGTGCCGCATTTTGAAGACGTGCAGCAACGCGCCGAAAAGCTCAATCCCTTCGCCCGGATTGGCCGGTGGGCGCAGGCCCAGGTGCGCGGCACCATCGAAATCCTCCAATTTCTCGGCGACTGCGCCATCGCGCTCGGGCGGTTTTTCCTCGGGCGCGCGCGGTTCCGCTGGTCGGATGTGTGGCTGGAGATGCAGCACTGCGGCATCGACGCCCTGCCCATCATCTCGCTCATCGCTTTTCTCATGGGCCTCATTCTCGCCTATGTCGGCGCGGTGACGTTGCGGCCCTACGGCGGGCTGATCTTCATCGCCAACCTCGTCGGCCTCGCCATGGCGCGCGAGATGGGTGTGATGATGACGGGGGTGCTGATGAGCGGGCGCACCGGCGCGTCCTTCGCCGCGCAATTGGGCACGATGAAAGTCTCCGAGGAAATCGCCGCGCTGCGCACCCTTGGCCTCTCGCCCATCGAATACCTCGTGCTGCCGCGCATGATCGCGTTGTTCCTGATGTTTCCGCTGCTCACGCTCTACGCCAACTTCATCGGCATGTTCGGCGGGCTGGTCATCGCGCTCACCATGGGCCTGAGCTATTCGCAATACCTCATCCAAATCACCGGCGCGGTGGACCTGACGAATTTGTCCGTCGGCCTCATCAAAAGTTTTGTTTTCGGCCTGATTGTCGCGGCGACCGGCTGTTTGCGCGGCATTCAGTGTGGCAACAGCTCCGCCGCCGTCGGCTTGGCCACGACCCGCGCCGTGGTCTCCGGCATCACTTGCATGGTCATCGCCGACGCCATTTTCGCCGTCATCTTTAACACGCTCCACATGTAGTTCCCGCCCATTTTTTCCATGCCCGATCCCGCGCTTCCTCCGCAAATTGCCGTCCGCCATCTCACCATGGCGTATGGCGGCTTCGTCGTGATGAGCGACCTGACCTTCGACATCGCCCGGGGGGAAATCTTTGTGATCATGGGCGGTTCCGGCTCGGGCAAGAGCACGCTCCTGCGCCACCTCATCGGCCTGCAGGAACCCGCGTCGGGCAAGGTCTATTACAACGGGGTGGACTTCACCCAGGCCGAGGCGGAATTGCGCCACGGCATCTTGCGCAAATTCGGTGTCATGTTCCAAGGCGGCGCGCTCTGGAGTTCGCTCACCCTCGCGGAAAACGTCGCCTTTCCCCTCGAGGAATTCACCGAGCTGCCCGCCGAGGTCATCCGCGAGACCGTCGAGTTGAAGCTCGCCCTCGTCGGCCTGCGCGGCTTCGAGGATTTCTACCCCGCGGAAATTTCCGGCGGCATGTGCAAGCGCGCCAGCCTCGCCCGGGCCATGGCGCTGGACCCCGAAATTTTATTCTTCGACGAACCCTCCGCCGGCCTCGATCCCATTAGCGCCCGCCGGCTCGACGAACTGATTCTTGAACTGCGCGATTCGCTCGGCACCACCGTGGTCGTCGTGACCCATGAACTCGCCAGCATCTTTGCCATCGCCGACCGCGCGATTTTCCTCGATGTGGCCACGCGCTCGCTCGGCGGCCTCGGCGACCCCCGGACGTTGCGCTCGCAGAGCGAAAATGAAAACCTGCGCCTCTTCCTCAACCGTGGCATGGTGGGCCAGCATCAGTCGCACGACCCCGCGACCGGCGCACCCCAACTGGCCGCCGCGCGGAGTTCTTCGTAATTGCGGCTTTTCATTCCCGGCGGCAACCGCCATTATCACATTTTTATGAGCGTCCGCGCCAAACCCACCCTCATCGGCATTTTTGTCAGCGGCGCCGCCGTGCTCGGGGTGGTGGCCGTGCTGATTTTTGGCGGCGGCAAACTGTATAATCACCAGGAGAAATTCGTCATCTATTTCACGGACTCGGTCAACGGCCTCTACATCGGCTCAGCGGTCAAGTTCAAAGGGGTGCAAATCGGCCAGGTCTCGAACATCCTCATCCACTTCGACCAGGACAAGGACAGCGACGCCATCCCGGTCATGATCGAAATCGACACCACCCACCTGCGTAAGGACCTCGGCGAGGAGCTGGATTTGAGCGACCCCGAGACCTTCGACCGCGTCGTCAAGGCCGGCCTGCGCGCGCGTCTGCAGATCCAAAGTTTTCTCACCAACCAGTTGTATATCGAACTCGACGATCTCGACAACCCCCCGCCGGCCAAGACCATCAGCATCACGCACCAATATAAGGAAATCCCCTCCATCCCCTCGGGCTTGAGCGAAGTCTTCCAGTCCGTCACCACCGCGCTGGCCAACCTGAGCAAAGTCGATTTTTCCGACATGGCGGCCAGAATCAACCACCTCGCCGACGAGCTGACCAAGAGCGTCAACCAGCTCAACGTCAAGGAAATCAACGACACGCTCCTCGCCGCCGGCAAAAACCTCAACGACCTGCTCGCCGACCCGAAAATCAAGGAAGCCCTCGACAAACTGAGCGCCACCATTGACGACCTCGACCACCTCGCCACGAACCTCAACCAGCAGGTGCTGCCCCTCTCCACCGAAATCCAGACCACTGCGAAAAGCGCGCGCGCCACGCTGGACCAGCTCGACCTGACGCTGGCCTCCGTGCGCGATGTCGTCGCGCCGGATTCCTCCCTGCGCTCCGAGTTGGACCGGACCCTGATCGAAATCACCAACGCCGCACGCTCGCTGCGCGTGCTCTCTGAATTTTTGGAAGCCAATCCTTCCGCCATCATCACCGGCAAAGCCCCGCCGACGACATTTGCGCTGCCGCCGGTTGCGCCGTCCGCCGCCGCCCCGGCCGCCTCTTCCACCACGCTTGACGCCGCCCCCGCCACGCCGCCCGGAAAATAGCGCCTTGGTTTTTTGATCACGCCATGATTTCCCGTCACCGCATGCTGGTTTTCACTTTCGCCGGACTCCTGGCGGGCTGCTCGATTCTTTCCCCCAAGCCCGACCTCTCGCGCTTTTATGTGCTCAATCCGCTGACCGTCAAAGCCTCGCCCATGCCCCCGCCGGACCCCACGCTCTCGCTCGTGGTCTACAGCGTCGACGTGCCCGCTTATCTGGACCGTCCGCAAATGGTCTCACGCCTCCCCGGGAACCAGGCCGGTCTTGACGAATACCACCGCTGGGCCGAGCCGCTCGGCGCCGCCCTCGCGCGCGTCTTCGCCCAGAATATCGCGCTCTACGCGGATTCCTCCCATGTCGCATCCTTTCCCGTCCCGCCGGGTTTTGGCCAGGAATTTGAAGTCAATGTGCAGATCCTGCAGTTCGACGGCGCGCTCGATGGCGATGTGAAGTTGCGCGCCCTCTGGCGCATTACCGGCCTCGGCGGCAAGCCGAATTACTACATCCACGAATCCACCTATGTCCGCCGCGCCGGGAGTGCGATCGCCGCGCCGGCCATCGACCCCGTCGGCAGTTACGTGGACGCCCTCAGCGCCCTCGCCGGCGATTTGTCCCGTGACATCGTGCAGGCCCTGCCCGAAGCGCAGGCCGCCAAGGCTGCCGTTTCCCGTTGAGGGCGGGGTTGTTTCAGCACTGCCATTCCAGGCGATTTGATTTGCCAAGTTGTAACCTATACCCTAGGCTACAGGTTAACCCATGAAGCCCCGCCTCCCCGATAAAAAAGATAAATCCCTCAAGCTGGCCAAGCAGGCCCGCGGCACCCTCGACACGGTCATCGCCATGATTGAGGACAACGCCTATTGCCCGGAAATCATCCAGCAGACCGGCAGCGTCGTCGGCCTGCTCCAGTCCGTCGAGCGCGAGCTGCTCGCCGGGCACCTCGACACCTGCGTCGCCCAACGCTTGCGGGAAGACAAGCCCGGGGCCATCCGCGAGCTGATGAAAATCTACCGCTTGTCCCATTGACATGACCACCGCCCACACCTTTCCCGTGCGCGGGATGCACTGCGCCTCCTGCGCGAGCATCGTCGAGCGCGCTTTGCGCCAGTGCGCCGGAGTGCAAGCCGCCGAGGTTAATTATGCTAATGGCACGGCGAAAGTATCCTACGACGAGGCGCAAGTCGCCGCCGCTGACCTGGCCGGTTTGATCGAGCCGCTGGGTTACTCGCTCCTCGTTCCCGTGGCGGGTTCCGCGCCGCCTTCCGCCGATGCCCTCCGCGCGGAGGATGCGCAAGAGGTCAAAAAGCTCCGCGCTCGCGTTCTCGCCGCGGCACCGATGGCGGCCACGGCGATTTTGGTCATGGCCTGGCACCTGGCCGCCGAGGCGGGTGTGGTTCCGGCCATGTCCCCCAGCTGGCATACGCTCTTTCAGGCATTGCTCGGCGCATTGTCTTTCTACGTTTTGTTTATCATCGGCGCGCCCTATCTGAAGGCCCTCGCGCGCTTTTTCCGGCATGGCGTGGCAAACATGGACACGCTTATCGGCCTCGGCACCAGTGCGGCATTTGTCTACAGTCTGGCGCTGCAATTGTTTGCGGCGCAGTTGAGTCCCTATCTGGAAATCAACGACGGCTATTTCGACGTGACCATCGTCGTGATAACCTTTGTGACGCTCGGCAAATATCTCGAGGCCCGCGCCCGGCTCAAGACTGGCGCCGCACTGGAGAGCCTCCTCGGCCTCCAGGCGAAAAACGCGCTCGTGATGCGCGATGGTCGGGAAATCGAAGTTCCCATCGAAAGCGTCGTGCCCGGCGATATGCTGGTCGTCAAACCCGGCGCGAAAATCCCGGTGGACGGCCTGCTTGTCGAAGGCGCGTCCCATGTGGACGAATCGCTCGTCACTGGCGAGCCGGTTCCGGTGAAAAAAAATCCCGGCGATGCCGTGGTGGCCGGCACCCTCAACACCACCGGCGTATTTACGTTTCGCGCGACGAAAGTCGGCAGCGAAACCCTGCTCGCGCACATCATCGAACTTGTGCGGGAAGCCCAGGCGAGCAAGGCCCCCGTCCAATCACTGGCCGACAAAATTGCCGCGGTCTTTGTGCCCGCCGTGCTGGGAGTGGCCACCCTGTCGCTCGCGCTCTGGCTGGCGCTGGGCATTGGCGCCCTCGGCTTCGCCCATGCGCTGACGCTCGGACTTTCGTCGTTCGTGTGCGTGCTGGTCATCGCCTGCCCGTGCGCCCTCGGCCTCGCCACGCCCGCCGCCGTCACCGTGGCGGTGGGGCGGGGGGCGCGCGTGGGCATTTTAATCAAGGACGCCGCCACCCTGCAAAAATTGTGCCGGGTTAATGTCATTGTTGTCGATAAAACCGGCACGCTCACGCGCGGCCGCCCGGAACTCGTCGAGCTGCGCGATTTATCCGGCCGCGGCTCCGATCAAATACTCACTTTGCTGGCCGCGCTGGAGAGCAAATCCGAACATCCGCTGGCCCGCGCCCTGACCGCCGCCGCCGCCGAAAAAAATCTTACCCTGCCCGCGGTCGCGTCTTTTACCGCGCTCAAGGGCCGCGGCCTCGAGGGTGCCATCGCGGGCGTGGACTATTTTGCGGGCAGCGAACGTCTCGCGCGCGAGCGCGGGTTCGCGCTGGAAGGGCTGAATCTCGACGCGGAAACGCGCTCGGGCCGCACGCCCGTTCTATTTGGCTCCGCCCAGGGCCTGCTCGCCGTGGCCTGGGTGGCGGACGCGCCCAAGGAATCCGCCGCCGCCGCCGTCACCCGGTTGCGCGCGCTGGGCTTGCGCGTCGTCATGCTCACCGGCGACAATGAAAACACCGCGCAGTTCATCGCCCGTCAGGTCGGCATCGACGACGTGTTGGCCAAGGCCCTACCTGCCGACAAACTGGATAAAATCAAGGAACTCCAGGCGCAGGGCCTCGTGGTCGCCATGGCGGGCGACGGCGTCAACGACGCCCCGGCGCTCGCGCAGGCCGATGTTGGCATTGCGATGGGCGATGGCGCCGACGCCGCGCTCGAAACCGCCGGGGTCACACTGCTCCACGGCGATCTGGCCAAACTCGCCGAAGCCGTCGAACTCTCGCGCCGCACGATGCGCGTCATCTGGCAAAATCTCTTTTGGGCCTTTGCCTTCAACATCGTCGGCATCCCGCTCGCCGCCGGGTTGTTTTACCCTTGGTTCCACTGGACGCTTCCGCCCATGTTTGCGGGCGTGGCGATGGCGTTTTCGAGCGTCGCGGTCGTCACCAACGCGCTGCGCCTGAAAGTCAACCGGCAGGAAACCATTCGGCCCTTGGTATTCCACATTGCCGGGATGCATTGTCAGTCCTGCGAGCGTCTCATTGAAATGGAGCTGCGCGCGGTTCCCGGGGTTACCACCGTCAAGGCGTCCTTACCCCGGCAGACCGTTGAAATCACCGGCGATTTTGGTGACCAAGTGGTGGAGACGATTCTTGGCCAACTCAAGCCCCTCGCGCAAAAGCACGATTTTGCGTTATCGCTCGCGCCTTCGCCCAGCACGACGAAAACGAGGGAATTCACCCTCGCGGTTCCCCTCGCACTGGCGCTGGTCGCGCTTTTTTTATTCACGCAAAGCTTGGGTCTTGGCCGCTGGGTGGATGCTTCGCAAATGGGATATGGGGTGGCCTTTCTCATCGGCGTCATTGCCTCACTCTCCTCCTGCATGGCCATCGTTGGCGGGCTGGCGCTTTCGCTTTCCGCCTACTACGCGCAGAAGGGCGAGCGCGTGCGCCCGCAAATCTTGTTTCATGCCGGGCGTTTGGTTTCCTTTTTTATCCTTGGGGGCGTGGCGGGCGCGGCGGGTTCCATTTTTCGGTTTGGCCCGTCCGGCGCGCTGGTTTTGGGCCTGGTGGTGGGTGGTGTCATGATTGTAACAGGCGTCGGATTGCTGAATGTTTTTCCCTGGGCGGCGCGTTTTCAAGCCGTGCTGCCCCGTTCGGTGGGAGACCGCATCCACGCCCTCGCGGGCCGCCGCGCGCGGGTGATGCCGCTGGCCCTCGGCGCGGTCACTTTTTTTCTACCCTGCGGCTTCACGCAATCCATGCAGCTTTACACCCTGACCACCGGACATTTTCTCGCCGGGGCGCTGACGATGTTTTGCTTTGCCCTGGGCACGTTGCCCATGCTGGCGCTGGTGAGTTTTAGCGCAATCGGCACACATGGGCGCGGGGCCTCGGGTGTCTTCTTTAAGACTGCCGGGTTGCTCATTGTCTTTTTCGGCCTTTACGATATCCTCAATGTTCTGGTCGGCGCGGGGGTGCTTCCCCCGCTATTCAATTTGTAGCAAACCAACACCCCTTATGAAAAAGCCCCTTCTCTTTGGCATCATCGCCGTGCTCGCCGTGGCCACGCTTTGGTATGCGACCACCCATTCAACGCCGCCCACGCCTGCCCAAGTGGCGGCTCCGGCCACCCCCGCCACGGCGGTGGCCTCGACGGTGGAAACGCAGGTCTTTGAAGTGGCAGTCAAGGAGGGCTATCACCCTCGCGAAATCTCCGCGAAGGCCGGCGTGCCCGTGACGCTGAAGATGAAGACGCAGGGCACCTTCGACTGCTCGGCGGCCTTCAGCATCCCCAAACTCGGAATTCGCACCCAGTTCCAGCCCACCGGTGTGGCAACCATCGAAATTCCCGCGCAGAAGGCCGGCGACAGCATCTACGGCGTCTGCGGCATGGGCATGTTTTCGCTGGTGATTAAATTCACCTAGCTTTGCCCGCCCCGGCCCAATCGGGGCCTTTTTACGGCACCAAGTTGGCCATCGGCTGCGAGACGGCGGCATACCCGGGCGGCAAGGCCGTTTCGAGGCCGTCCTTGATTTCCGTCGCGTGCGATTCGATTTTCACCGTCGCGGGGGTCAGGCCCGCGCGCGTCGCGGTGACGGTGATGGTGCCGGGTGTCATGGTTGAGCGGACGCCTACGCGGTTGATGCCGCACTCGGTGTCGAGGTAGAGGTTGTTCGTCGTGTTCAGCTTGTCGCTGCAAAAACCGCCGCGCCACACCAGCGGGCCGTCCACCGCAAAATCCACGCGCGCCTCGTCCGTGGGGCAGCGGTTGCCATTGGCGTCCACGACTTCAAAGTCAACCAGCGCAACGTCGGAGCCATCCGCCTGCAAGCCCTGCGGCCCGGTGCGCACAGTCAACTTGATCGCCTTCGGTTCGCCCGCGGTTTTGATTTCCTGCTGGGCGACAACTTTGCCGCCCTTGCTGGCGACGGCCTTGATGGAGCCTGGCTCAAAGGTGATGTCGGGGAAGGCGTAGATGTAGCCGGTGTAGCCTACCACGCGGCTGTTGAACGGATCCGTGAAGACGCACGGCATTTTTTGCACGCCTTGCGACTTGCCGTTGACGAATAATTCCACCTGGTCGCACAACGTCGCGGCGACATACATCGTCTTCTTGGTGTTCGCCGGATAATTCCAGTGCCCGATGATGTGCAAGTCGGGCGTCGGACTTTGCATCACGGTCAGGACGTGATAGACCTCCTTGGGCAGGCGCACGCCGTCCATCTTGCCGCTGACGCGCAGCACTTCGCTGCCATCCTGGCGGCCGTCGGCGTCCGAGTCCGTGAAGTAAATCGAGCAATAGGCCGACCACTTCGAGTGCAGCGGGTCGGTGTTGTCGATGCGGTTGAGGACATACTGAGTATAGCGGTTGGCTTGGGCGACGGCGAAGCTCTCGGAATTCCAGTGGTAGGTGTCCTGACCCGCGGCGGGGTCGCCCCGCGTGGGCGCGCCCTTGGGCTTGAAACCGAATTCCGGCGGCGAAAAATCATCCCAGATGCCGCGCGCGGCCTCATCGCGGAAGTCCTCGGTCTCAATCAGCGGCGCCTTGTCGCGGCGATCCACGGCGTAACCGCGGAAAATCTGCCCCGGCTGGGTGATGGCGTCGGTCTGCGTGTCCTGGCCGATCATCACGCCGTAGAATTCGGACATGGGCGTCAGCGCAATGTTCGCATCCGACTGGTCGTTGTCCCGCGTGCCCATGACGCGCCAGCCGCTCGGATCCCACTGTTTGCGCAGGGCGACCATCTGGTCCATCTGCTCCGGCTTGACGATGGTGTTGCCCGCCTCCCAAAAAAAGACGCTCGGATTGTTGCGGAACATGATCATCGCATCGCGCATGACCTCGACGCGCTGATCCCACTGGCGGCCTTCGACGAGCCGTTCCTTGTCGCCAGCGGGGCAGATGATCGCGATGCCAAATTTGTCGCACGCCGCCACGTCGGCCCGTTCGGGCGAGACGTGCATCCAGCGCATGTAATTGCCGTGGCTGGCGCGCACGAGCGCCATCGTGTAGTCGTGCATCCAGTCCGGGTAGCCGCCGCCGAAGCCCGGCCAGTCGTCCGCCGCGCGCATTGCATAGCCGGTCAGCCACACGAAATGGTCGTTGAGCCAGACACCGCCGGTGCCCACGCCGCCCTTGTATTCCACCTTGCGGAAGCCCGTCTGCGTCTTGCACACGTCCACAATCTGGCCGTTCGCCGTCAAAATCGAATACACGTCATACAGATACGGGTCGTTCACATCCCACAGCCGCGCACTCGCGAGCGGGCCGGCCTCCTTGAAAACTTCCGTCTGCCCGCCGACGAGGTCGGACGGGTCGCCATCAAATTTCGCCCGGACGATGCCGTCGGCGTCCACCACCACGCTCGACAGCACGATGGAGGCGTAGCTGTCCGTTTCGTTGCGCACCTCGGACTCGACGTGGATGTCCGCCGTCTTTTTCTTCACGTCCACGTTCTGCGGATAAATATACACGCCCTGGGTCTGGAGATTTTCGTAATAGGGCAGCGTCTGGTAAATTTTGTTGACGACAATCAGCTTGGCGTCGCGGTTCAGCCCGCCGAAATTCGGGTTGAAGTCCTTGGCGTTCCACTCGAAGTTGGTGCCCGTGTCCTCTTCCTTGTAGCCGGGGCTGTTGTTCACCTGCACGGCGAGGAGGTTGTCCTGCCCGTCAAATTTCACAAACTTGGTCACGTCCAACGCCACCGCCGAGACGCCGTTCTCGTATTTCCCAATCGGCTGGCCGTTCAGGTAGAAATGGCCCGCCTGGCGCATGCCGTCAAATTCGATGAAAACCTTCTGGCCGGTGGCGCTGGCCGGCAGCTTGAAATGTTTGCGATACCAGCCGATGCCCATCATCTTTTCGCTCTGGTCGCCGCCGCCGTGGCTGATGTAGGCGCGGTAGCTGTCCGTTTCGTTCCATGTGTGCGGCAGGCTCACCCCCGTCCAGGCGGAATCGTCGAAGGTCGGCTGCTCGGCGCCAGCCTGATCGCCAAAAACGAATTTCCAGCCAGGGTTGAAATTATACACCACGCGCGACGACGCGGGCACGGTGAATTTTTGGCCGACGACGATGGGTGAGGCGCTTGCCGCGCGGGCGGCGGTCGGGCCGGCCAGGAGGGCGGCGCACAAGGCGGAGGGCAGGATGTATCGGGTCAAACGGGACAGGGGAGTGCTCATGGGGGTGGGGTGGAAGGGGGTTGCAGATGCAGGGGCCAAACGTAACCGCGCGAAATCCAGCGCCTAGGCTATACAAATTCCCGTTCGGCGCACAAGTGTTTAGATGCGCCATTAAAAGACCGGGTTGCGCCACACCCGATGGAGGTCTCGCCCTAGAAACCCGCCAGGCGGGCGCTGCCGTCGCCGAAGTGGTCCAACTGCACGCCCATGCGGTCCATGATGCCGAGGTAGAGGCTGCTCAGTTTGCGGTTCTCCTCGCCCTTGTCGCTAAAGTCCATCACGCGACCCGTCTCCAGCGTGCCGCCGAGGCCGCCCGCCGTGACAATGGGTACCTTGTGGTTGTCGTGCTTGGTGCCGGAAAACATATTCGACATGAACATGATGCAGGAATTGTCCAGCACGGTGCCTTCGCCCTCGGGCATCGAATCCAGCTTCTGCGCGAGGTAGGCCATCTGGCCCAAGTGGAAGCGCGCGATGCTCTCGTAGCCGTCCGAGGTGTCGTTGTGCGACGCGCCGTGGTGGGCTTCGCGCACGTTGAGGAAGGGGTAGTAGAGCGACGACAAGTCGCGCGCGAGAATGAGCGAGGCCACGCGCGTTTTGTCGGTCTGGAAACCGAGCGCGATGATGTCGCACATCAGGCGGGCGTGTTCGCGCAAATCCTCGGGCATGCCGTTGTCGGGGCGTTTCATCATGAACAGCGCCCGGCCTTTGTCGGAAGCTCGGCTGTCGGCTTTGTCCTTGTCGGCGCGCATCCGCTCGATGTTCTTTTCGACGTCGCGCACGCTGCTCAAATATTCGTCGAGCTTCGCCTTGTCGCTCGAGCTGATCTTGCGGCTCAAGGCGTCGGCGCGGTCCTTGACGCGGTCGAGCACGCTGATGTTGCGCTGGCTGCCACTGTTTTCAAACAGGCTGTCGAAGGCCAGCGAGGGATACATTTCGTTCGGCACCGGCGAATCCTCGCTCTGCCAGGAAATGTGCGAACTATAGGCGTTCGAGAAATTCGTTTCGTGATAGCCCGTCATCGGCTGCTCGCAGGCCAGCACCATGCTCGGCTGCAACGTGTCCTGGCCGATGTGGTTGGCCAGCACCTGGTCGAAGCTCACGCCGCTATGGATGATCGCGCCTTTTTGGATGGCTACGCCGGAAAGCAAACTGCCCGTCATCGGCGGATGGATGCCCAGTCCCGTGGCCTTTTTGTTGAACAGGCCGTCCACCACATTAATTTTCGTTTTCAGCGGCTCCAGCGGGGCCAAAGTCTTGCTCAATTCCATGTCCGCGCCCGCGCCCTTGGCATACCAATGGTTGGGGTTGACGCCGCAACCCATGAACATCACCGCAAAGCGTTTCGGGTTGACGATGGCCGCGGGATCGGTCGATGACGCGCCGAGCGAGGACAGGCCAAAACCGGAAAGGGATTCGAGCCACGGCAGCGCCATGGTGACGCCGACGCCGCGGAGGAAGGTGCGCCGCGAAAAATTAAGCCGACGCATCGCTGACAGGGTATTGCTCATGATTACCTTTCCGCAAGGTCGTCGCGGCCCCGCTTGGTGAGAAATTGACGGCTGGTGACAATCGAGTCAATTAAATTGTCGAAGCGGTAGTCATTCGCCGCCAGCCGGTTCTGCATTTCTTGAATCAACGCGTCGTCGGTCGGAATCAGGCTGCGATTCAGCGCATAGGCCAGCAATTTACCGCACAGATTATTCACGAAATCAGTCTGCCGCCTGGCACGGATATACTTCTGCAGGCCCGCCAGCCCGGTGCCATCCATGCCGCCGGGGAACGTCGCGCTCGCGTCCACCGTGCGTCCGGCGAGGTCCTTGTCGCGGCGCTCGCCGCCCGGCCCAAAACCTTCAAACACCAGGCCGAGCGCGTCGAAGCGCGCATGGCACGCGGCGCAATTCGGGTCGGCGCGGTGGCGGGCCAGCATGTCGCGCAGGGGCAAATCCATCTTGGCCTCGTCATGCGGCAATTCCGGCACCACCGGCGGCGGCGGCGGGATGCGCTCACCCAGCACATTTTTAACCACCCAGTTGCCGCGCTTCACCGGGCTGGTGCGCAAACCCGGCGCGTTCTTGGTCAAAAACACCGCCATCGGCAGCAAGCCGCCGCGGTCATACGCGCTGGCGTCCGTCACGTGCGCCCACCCGTCCGCCGTCTTGGCCGGGACCGGCATGCCGTAATGTTTGGCCAGCACGGGATTGACAAACGTGTCGCTGGCATAAAGGCAATCGAGCACGGAGCGGTTGCGCTGGAACACATCCTGCAGAAAGCGCACCGGCTCCTCGAACATCGCTTCGCGCAGCCCGTTATTGAATTCCGGATACCGGTTCAAGTCCACCGTGTTGATGGCCTCAAAATGGCGGAAATCGAGCCAGTTGCCGCCAAATTCCACCGCCAGATCCCGGATGCGCGCATCCTTCATCATCCGTTGCGCCTGCGCGGCGATGACCTTCGGCTCGTGCAAATCGCCCCTGGCCGCGTGGGCCAGCAATTCGTCGTCCGGCAGGCTCGACCAGAGGAAATAGCTCAACCGGCTGGCCAAATCGTAATCGGAGAGGGGCTTAATCCCCGTGTCGGTGGCGCCCAAATCAATGCGGTAGCACAGGTCGGGCGACATCAGCACGCTCACGACACACTCGCGGATGGCCTCTTCATGGCCCAGGCCGTCCTTGTCGCGCAGCGAATGATAATACGCCAGCAATTCGTTCTGCTCGTCTTTCTCCAAGGGGCGGCGGAAGGCCTTCTCGGCGAATTTCAGCAGCGACTGCAAGTGGCTGGGTTCGGCCTCGAGGTGGGCTTTTTCCGACCAGCGGACGACCGTGTTCACCGTCTCGAAATAGTCTTTGACTGCCTGAACCGCCACGTCGGTTCCGCCTTGCGCGAGCGCCAGATATTTTTTTTCCAACTCCCGGAGTTTCACTTCCGACGATAATTCCTTGTCCTCGGGGACGGCGACCGCGGGCTTGTCGCCCGACGCATCGGTCGCGGCGGTGCCCACCGCTTCGCCGAAACTGGCGAATTGCGTATACATGCGCCGCGTGGTCGAGGCGACGAAATCCATCTCCCGCCACATCTCGTCGAGTTGCTGCTGTTGCTGGTCGTCGAGCAGCAGCTCGTAGAACGGCTCGTCATCGCGGAAGTAGCCCATCACGTTGTGAAAGCCCGCGCTCAGGTAGCGGCCCTGGTCCTTCGAGGTGTCGAAATAATTCCGCCCGCGCTGCTCCTTGTAGAACATGTCGGGGAACACGCCGCAAAATTTGGCGAACGCCGCCTCGTAAACGGGGCGCTGGCCTGCGGGCACCGCCAAATCCGGGTCGCCCGGATCATTTTCCACCAAAATCGTTTTGCCGGGGCCGAATTGGTTCGCCGTCTCCGGCTCCGGGTCGCTCGGCGGTTCCGGCGGATCCTCGCCCTCGACTTGCAATTGCGCCGGATCAAACGTCCGCCGGTGCGTCGCATATTGCACATTCTTCCAAATCAGCATCGGCTGGCGGGACGCGGTGACTTTCCCCGCGACGATGTTCAGGAAGCGCGGCTCGACCTTCTTGCGCAACTGCACCACGTAATCGCGCATGGCCACGCCGCCCGCCCGCGCGGCGTCCGGCTGGCTGCCCGCGGGCAATTGCCGCCACATCGCCTGCAATTTCGCCAGCGGCCCAATCGTTTCCTTCGTCCCTTCCAAGGTCGTCCAGATGGTCGCCAGATATTTCGCGCTGACTTTGTCCGCAGCGGCGATTTCCGGCAGCGTGGCCTTCGGCTGGCCCAGTTCCGCGCGATGCTTGAACTTCCACGCGGCGGTGAAATAGTCGGCGTAGTCCAGGTCCTGCGTGTGGTAAAAATTGATGATTTGCTGAACGCAGAACTTGTCGCGGTCCGTCTCCACCAGCATCGGGTAGGGCGCGAAGGCAAAGCCGCTCGGCTTTAAATACATATGGCTGGCCACGTCGCGCGCCGCCGACAAATATTTCGCCAGCAGCGACGGCGACATCACCAGCGACTCGCCCGAATTGTCAAACCCCGCCATATTCGACGGATCGGCCGGAAATTCTTTCGTGGGCTTGATGTCCACGCCCGTCAGGTCGCGGATGGTGTAGTCGTATTCCGCGTTGCTCAACCGCCGCGCGAGGACGACCCCCGGCTCGCCGGCATTGGCCTGGCGCACCGTCGTGTTCAATGCCGCAATCCAATCGCTGATTTGTTTGCGCTGCGCCGCTGTGGGCTGCAACGATTCATCCGCCGGCGGCATCTCCGCTGCGGTGAGCCGCTCCGCCACGCGCGACCACCGGCTCAGGTCTTTGGTCACCGCCTCCAGATTTTTGTAGGAACTTAAATCCAGGCCCGCCCTCGGCGACTCGCCGCTGTGGCACGAAAAACAGTAAGTCTTGATAAACGGCTGTACTCTGCCGTTGAACGTGTGCTCCAGCGCCGCCATTTGATCGGCCGTTTTTGCGGCGGGGGCGGACGCCGCCGATGGTTCTGGCCCGGATGAGCATGCGCCAATGGCGAGCAGCGCCAACACGAACGACAAGGGGAGAAGGCGGGGGCGCATGATTTTAACGCCATCCACCAACTCGGTCGGCGGAAAGCGGGAGGGGCAACCCGCAAAATGGCGCAACCAAGCCCAACCTTTCAAGCCATAAAACCGTCTATGCCCTGGCCGCGCCAGTTTCTATTTCTTCCAATACTTGTCCGCAAAATTCAAGAACACCACCCAGTCCTCCTTGGTGATGGCGTGCGGGCCGGTGTGGTAGTAGTAGGCGAGGTCGCCGGAAATCAGCGGCGTGTCCGGCTGCGGCCACTCGGTCGTGCCGAGGTCCTTGGCGCCGACCAGGCGGTAAACCGGCGCGGCGGCGACTTCGCCCAGAAATTCCCCGTGCGGGTCGCTCCACTGGTCGCCCGTGCCGCCGGTGATGAGCAACGGGCGCGGCGCAATCAGCGAAATCAGGAAATGCGTGTCCACGGGCATGTCATTCCAGTGCCCCGCGTATTTTTGCAAATTACCCGCGAACTGCCACGGGAAGTTCTGCGCCATGTCGTCAATCGTCTCGCCAAAATCGCGCCGCCCCAGTGCCGAGCCGAGTTCGCCGCCCTGGCTGGAAAAGATAATCGCAAAACGCGGGTCGCTCGCGCCCGCCCACAGCACCGTTTTACCCAGCCGCGAATGGCCGACGAGCGCCACGCGCTTCGCATCCACTGCTTTGTCCGTCTCCAAATAATCCATGATGCGGCTCAGGCCCCACGCCCACGCGCTGACGGTGCCCCATTCCTCCGCCTTCGGCACATCCTGCCCCGGCGCGAGGGCGAGCTTGCGCGCGAGTTTCAGGCTGCCCGCCGCCGTGTCGCCTTCGATGTCGGTGTAGTGGACAATGGCGTAGCCGTAGCCGCGCGCCAAAATATCCGCGATGGGTTCGCCGCCGCCGATGCCCGGGCCGCGTCCCGCCGCCGCCTTCGGCGCCACCGTGGGATCCACGGAAGCTAAACTCGGCGCGGGCGAGGGATTCGCCGGGGCCGCGCCAAAACTAATGCTCAGCACGAGCGGCACCGGCCCGGTCGCCTTCGCGGGCAGAAACATCGCCACCGGCACCGCTATGCCGTCGGCGCCGCCCACCTGCATGACAATTTGTTTCCGAATCGCCGTGCCGTTCAGCGCCGCCGGGTCGGTCGAGGCGACTTCAAAGGTCGCCTTCGGCGCGGTCGCCGGCACGCGGCCATAAATTTCCGTCTCGTAAAGTTTGACGATTGCCGGCCGGCGCAGCTTGAACCAGGTGTCGGCGTCCTTCACCGCGCCGCCGCTCGCGAGCTTGAGTGGGTCGGGCAGGGTGTAATTGCCCGCGCGGGCTTCGTCGTAATTGGAAATATGCCCGGTGGCTTTTGCCGCGCGCACGGCCTGGCCTTGCGGATTGGTTTTCCCGATGTACGGGAAATTGGGGTTGTTCGGATCCGGCGCGACACCGTCGGCGGAAGTGGCCGGGGCGGCGGTCTCCGCCGCGTGCAGGGACAGACTATTTGTGGCCAGAAAAGCTAGCAGCAGAACCAATGGGCATATCGGGGTGGGGTGGTGATTCATGGTTGAGCTTAAGTTTAGAAGCCTGCATACGGAAAGAAAGCCTTCGTTTTGGAACAAACACTCGTCATGTCTTTTGTGCCCATTATTCGCATTTTCCAGCCGACGGATGATTTGGCGGCGTTGACGGAGTTGCTGCACGTGGCCTACCGGCCCATGGCTGAGCGCGGTTTGCATTTCACCGCCACGCATCAATCACCCGCAGTCACGGCTCAGCGCCTTAAACACTGCACTTGTTGGGTGGCGGAACTGGACGGCCAATTGATTGGCACCATCACCCTGGAGCCCAGCCGTCTGGATTCGTCGCTCGCGCTTTACCGCGAACTCGGACTGTTTCATTTCAAGCAATTCGGCGTGCATCCCGATTTCAAAGGCCGCGGCCTGGGTCGGCGGTTGCACGACGCAATGTTTGCGTACGCCAGTCGGCAGGGCGGCAAGATCATGGCGCTCGACACCGCCGCCCCCGCCATGGATTTGATTGCCATGTATCTGCGCTGGGGCTACCGCGAAGTCGGCCGCACCCAATGGCCCGAGGTGAATTACGAGAGCATCGTGATGACGAAATCATTGGTCGATTAGTCCTGTCATGGTCGAAAGAACATTGCCCACCGATTTATCGGTGGGTTTACTGAGGAAAATCTTTTACAAACGCCAGTAATTTTGCCGCCACATTTTCTGCTATCCGGGGATTAACTGGCCATCCTTGATCTTGTCCATGCCCCTGCCGCATCACCCATGAAACAAAAACTACCCTTACTCACGACTCTGCTCATCTTCGTGCCCACGATGCTGCGCGCCGACCCGGTTGGCGTTTCTCCCTATGACAGGTCCGAAATGCCCTTTGTTTGGATCGCGCTTTTCCTGGAGGTGTTGGTGGTCACATACGGGATCAGGAGTTGCCGCCTCCGACCCGCAAGATTTATACTGGTCTGGTTCGTCGTAAACCTTCTAACATTTTACGAATTACTCCCGCTGTCGGTGCGGGTTTTTCGTCCGCTCATCGACATTAATCACGGGGCTGGGCCATACATCGCGGGAGAGCTGGTGGTCTTTGTCGTTGAGGCGGCGATGTTGATTGTCATAAGCCGGTGGACTTTCATGCGCAAACCCGAGAGCAAAACGGTTTCCATCCCCACCGCCATGGCCGCCTCATTTGTGGGCAACTTTACCTCGATTTTTGCCTACGCGGTTTTGAGTAGTTTTGGTTAGCCACGCCCAGACTATAAATTATCCAACAAATCTTCGAGGCTAATACCGGCTTGTTTCAGGATGGACTGAAGCGTTTTGGGCCGGATGGAGTCGTGCATGGGCACGCAGGGATGATGCGGGCCTTTGGCGTAATGGCGGTGCGATCCGGTTTGCCTACGAAACTCAAAACCCAGGCGGTGCAACGCCCGCCCCACCTCGTCACCCGACAAATCCCGCGGCAGCTTCATGCCGTGGGCGCGAGTTGCGGGTCTTTGGCAAAATGCAGCGAAATCGGCCATTTCAGTCGTTGGTCGCCCGGATCGAAGCGGCATTGCACCAAATCCCGAATCATCACCGGCAATTCCTCCAGTGTCTCCGCCTGCGTGGCCATTTCCGGGTCGTGGCAAGTCGCCACCAGCCAGTCGCCATCCTGCTCGACCTCAAAAAGCAGTTTGCTCATGGAGACAGCATACCTATCAAATCAACTTTGACAAGTTTTGTGTTATCTGGGCTTATACTGCACGTTAAACCAAAAACGCACGCATTTTATGTCAATTTAAAGACAGACCTTCCCAATTAATGTCGCCGTTGAGAGTATTGACTTCCGATGTTTACCTTGAACAATTTTAGCTATGGACTTGCGAAAACTGGCATTGGCAATAGGCGTCACATTGGCCGGTCTGCGTGGTTGGGCATTTGATCGGCAGCCAGCACCCATGACCAACTGGGATTATTTTTGTGCTTGGTTTTTGTATCCCATTGGAGGACTCGTACTTGTTTTTTCCTTGGTTCTTATTTGGCGGAATAATGCAGGGGGAAGTTCGATTTTTCAAACAAACTTCTATGACCATGAATCTACAAAGGGGGCACAAAGCAAGGGCGCTTTGTTTTCACTGTTTTCAATCTGGATGCCCATGTTGTGCTTCCTGACGGGAATCATTCTGACTGTAAGCGGTGCGCTTAGTGGGTCTGGATATATTGGCCTGGCAGTCCTCTTCTTACTCGCCGTTGGTTTCACGTTTGGATGCATTTTATACAGTGTTTCGGCGGCGATTGCTATATGGCGAAATGAAAATCATTCCTCTTTAACTGTCCCAGGTTTTTTATCGATTTGTTTTGTGTCATACGTGGCCATGGCGGCTTTGTCCGCTTATATTCACAAGAGCTGATTGTGGAAGGGCATCCAAAAACAGCACCGCCCGCCGGATCGAAATCCGGCGGGCGGGCCTGAAGCGCATTCAACTTTGAACACGCGAATTTGTTTTTGAGACTGGGACTACATGTCCATGCCGCCCATACCGCCCATGCCACCCATGCCGCCGGGGCCGCCACCGCCGCCCGCGGAGGACTCTTTGCTCTCCGGCGCGTCGGTGATCATGCATTCGGTGGTGAGGAGTAGCGAGGCGACCGAGGCCGCGTTCTGCAGCGCGACGCGCGTGACCTTCGTGGGGTCGACGACGCCGGCTTTAAACAAGTCCTCATATTCGCCCGTGGCCACGTTGTAGCCGTAGGGGCCTTTGCTCTTGCGCAGGACTTCCTGCACGACGAGCGAGCTGTCGATGCCCGCGTTCTCGCAGAGCTGGCGCAACGGCGCCTCGATGGCGCGGCGGACGATGTTCACGCCGATCTTCTCGTCGTGGTCCTTCGTCTTATCCGCCGCTTCTTCGATGGCCGCGGCCGCTCGCAATAGCGCCACGCCGCCGCCGGGGGAGATGCCTTCTTCGACCGCCGCGCGCGTCGCGTGCAGCGCGTCTTCCACGCGGGCCTTCTTCTCCTTCATTTCCGGCTCGGTGGAGGCGCCGACGTTGATGACGGCCACGCCGCCCGCCAGCTTGGCGAGGCGCTCCTGGAGCTTCTCGCGGTCGTAGTCGGAGGTCGTTTCGTCAATCTGGCGGCGGATTTGCTTCACGCGGCCCTGGATGTCGGCGCTCTTGCCGCCGCCTTCGACGATGGTGGTGTTTTCCTTGTCCACCGTGATGCGCTTGGCGCGGCCGAGGTCGGCGGCCTGCACGTTTTCGAGTTTGATGCCCAAGTCTTCCGTGAGGCAGCGCCCGCCCGTGAGGATGGCGATGTCTTCGAGCATGGACTTGCGGCGGTCGCCAAAGCCGGGGGCCTTGACGGCGCACACTTGCAGGGTGCCGCGCAATTTGTTCACCACCAGAGCGGCCAGGGCTTCACCCTCGACTTCCTCGGCAATGACGAGCAGCGGCTTGCCGCTCTTGGCGACGACTTGCAGCAGCGGGAGCAATTCCGTGAGGTTCACGATTTTCTTCTCGTGAATCAGCACGTAGGCGTCCTCGAGGTTCACTTCCATCGCTTCCGCGTTGGTCACGAAATACGGCGAGAGATAACCCTTGTCGAATTGCATGCCCTCGACGACGTCGAGCGTCGTTTCGATGGACTTGGCTTCCTCGACGGTGATCGTGCCGTCCTTGCCCACTTTGTCCATCGCGTCGGCGATGCGGTTGCCGATTTCGGTGTCCCAGTTGGCGGAGACGGTCGCGACCTGGAGGATGTCCTCGCGGCCGGAAACCTTCTTCGAGTTTTTCTTGAAGTCGGCGACGGCCGCTTCGACGGCGCGGTCAATCCCGCGCTTGATGTAGATCGGGTTGGCCCCCGCGGCGACGCTCTTCAGGCCCTCGCGGTAAATGGCCTCGGCGAGCACCGTGGCGGTCGTGGTGCCGTCGCCGGCGTTGTCGCTCGTCTTCGAAGCCACTTCGCGCACCATCTGGGCGCCCATGTTTTCGAAGGGGTCCTTCAATTCGATTTCCTTGGCGACGGTGACGCCGTCCTTGGTCACGGTCGGGGAACCGAATTTTTTGTCAATGAGCACGTTGCGGCCTTTGGGGCCGAGGGTGACTTTCACCGCGCGGGACAGCAATTCGACCCCCTTGAGGATCTTCTTGCGCGCGGCTTCGTCGAACAGGAGTTGTTTGGCGGGCATGGTATTATAAGTAAGTTGGTTTTAGAGTGGTGGTTTGGAGGGGTGGGTTTTAGCCGATGACGCCGAGGATGTCGTCCTCGCGCAGCAGCGAATACTTTTCGTCACCGATTTTGACCTCGGTGCCGCCGTATTTGGAGACGAGCACCTTGTCGCCCACCTTCACTTCGAAGGGGATGCGTTTGCCGTCTTCGTCTTTTTTGCCGGTACCGAGCGCGATGACTTCGGCTTCCTGCGGTTTTTCCTTGGCGGAGTCGGGGATGATGATCCCGCCTTTCACTTGTTCTTTCTCTTCGATCGCTTTCACGAGCACGCGATCGCCGAGAGGCATGATTTTCAGTTTGGCCATGGCAGTTGTTGTTTTTATGGGTTGGGAGTTAGGGGTTGAAAAGAAATTTTGAATGCGGAGTGCGGAAAGCGGAATAAAAAGGGAAAAATGCGGATAGCGCATTCGCGCTTTTCGCGTTCATCACTTCTTTTTCTCGTCGTCGACGACTTCGAAGTCCGCGTCGACCACGTTCGGGTCTTTGGGCTTCGAGCCGGCGGAGGATTTCGCCTCGCCGCCATCCGCCGGGCCGCCTTCGGGGCCGCCGCTCGGGCCGGGGCCTGCTTGCGCGGCCTGGGCGAAGAGCGCTTGCAGCTTGCCTTGCACGTTTTCGATTTCGCGCTTCAGCGTGTCGGCGTCGGCGTTCTGGTTGGCGAGAATCGCGCGACCGTCCTTGACGAGGGTTTCGGCCTCGCTCTTCGCGGCGGCGGGCAGTTTGTCGCCGAGGTCCTTGACCTGTTTCTCCACCTGGTAGAGCAGGCTGTCGAACTGGTTGCGGGCTTCAATCGTGTCGCGCGCCTTCTTGTCCTCGGTGGCGTGCAGTTCAGCTTCCTTGCGGAGCTTTTCGACTTCGTCCTTGTTCAGGCCCGACGAGCCGGAAATGGTGATCTTTTGGTCCTTGCCGGTGCCCTGGTCCTTGGCCGTGACGTGGAGGATGCCGTTGGCGTCGATGTCGAAGGTGACTTCGATTTGCGGCGCGCCGCGCGGCGCAGGCGCAATGCCGTCGAGCCGAAAGGTGCCGAGTTGCTTGTTGTCCTTCGACAAGGCGCGTTCGCCTTGGAGCACCTTGATGTCCACCGCCGTCTGCATGTCGGCGTAGGTCGAGAAAGTCTGCGACTTTTTGGTCGGGATGGTCGTGTTGCGCTCAATCATCGCGGTCGAAACTCCGCCCGCCGTTTCAATAGCGAGCGTCAGCGGCGTCACGTCGAGGAGCAGCACGTCGCGCACTTCGCCCTTGAGCACGCCGGCCTGCACCGCCGCGCCGATGGCGACGACTTCATCCGGGTTCACGCCCTGATGCGGCTGCTTGCCGGTGAGGCCGCGCGCGATGTCCACAATCTTCGGCATGCGCGTCATGCCGCCGACGAGCACGAGTTCGTCAATGTCGGTGGTCTTGATGCCGGCGTCCTTCAGGCACGCCTCAAAAGGTTGCACCGTCCGCTGCGCCAGGCTGTCGCACAGTTGCTCGAGTTTCGCGCGGGTGAGCGCCATGTTCAAGTGCTTCGGCCCCGTGGCGTCGGCGGTGATGAACGGCAAATTGATATCCGTGCTCTGCGCGGAGGAGAGCGCGATTTTCGCCTTCTCCGCTTCTTCCTTCAGGCGCTGGAGCGCCATCGGGTCGGCGCGCAGGTCGATGCCGTTGGTCTTTTTAAATTCAGCAACGAGCCAGTCAATCAGTGTCTCGTCCCAGTTGTCGCCGCCGAGGTGCGTGTCGCCGTTGGTGGCCTTGACCTCGAAGACGCCGTCGCCGATGTCGAGGATGGAAATATCGTAGGTGCCACCGCCCAAGTCGTAAACCGCGATGGTCTCGTCGCTCTTTTTGTCGAGGCCGTAGGCGAGGGAAGCCGCCGTCGGCTCATTGATGATGCGCACGACCTCGAGGCCGGCGATGGTGCCCGCGTCCTTGGTGGCCTGGCGCTGGGCGTCGTTAAAATACGCGGGGACGGTGATGACAGCTTTGGCGATTTTTTCGCCGAGATAGGCTTCGGCGTCGGCCTTCAATTTCGCCAGCACCATCGCGGCAATCTGCTCGGGCGCGTAACGCTCCGTCTTGCCATTCACTTCAACCTCGATGGAGGCGTCCCCATTCTTCCCTTGGACAACTTTATATGGCAGGCGCTTGATCTCCTCCGACACTTCGGAAAACTTTCGCCCAATCAAGCGCTTCGCCGAGAACACGGTGTTTCGCGGATTGGTCACGGCCTGGCGTTTGGCGGCTTGGCCGACAAGTCGCTCGCCATTTTTGGCGAAGCCGACCACGGACGGTGTCGTGCGCGCGCCCTCGCTATTGGGGATAACCACCGGCTCTCCGCCTTCCATGACGGCGACGCAAGAGTTGGTAGTGCCAAGATCGATGCCAATAATTCTGCTCATTTGACCATTGAATCAGCAATGGGCGTGCCCTGGCGGTTGTCACATGTCTAAGTCGTTGAAGAACAGCCAACAATAGCTCAAACCAGATTCGTTCTGTTACGGCAGTTCTGCGCCCTGATGCGCCATCTTGACACACTCATATGGCACACTGGCCGTTTACTGTCGCAGGTAGGGACGGCTCTCCGAGCCGTCCGCTAACCCACAGAACTTACCACGGATTACACGGATTTCACGGATAATTTTCTTCATGCATCCGTGGTATCCGTGCCATCCGTGGTCAAATTTCAAATAACTTATTCTCCAGCCACCGTGCCGCCGCGTCGGATGCCACCGTCGGTTCGCCGAGGAGCTGCCGCAATTTCACCGCGTTGGCCGCAGCCTGTTCGCGCGCGTCGGGCGCTTCGCATTCCACCAGCCGTTGCGCCAGTGCCGCGGGCTGGGCGTCGCCCTGGATGAATTCCGGCCACGCCGATTCGCCGAGCAGCAGGTTCGCAATTCCCAGATAAGGCACCTGCACCACGCTGCGGCCCACCACATAAGTAATCGGGTTCGCCCGGTAGACGATCGCACCGGGAATCCCCGCTAGCGCGCACGACAGCGACATCGTGCCCGAACTCGTCAGAACCATGCTTCCCGCCGCGCCGTCCGCCACCGCGCGTATTTCCACCTGCGCCGCCACCTCCGGCCGCGCCGCGATTTGTTTCTCCAACTCCGCGCGCACGCCCGCCCCGGACACCAGTGTCACCGCCTTCGCCGTGGGCCGGGTCAAACGGTATTCGGCAAAACCCGCGAGCATTTTCGGAAAAATTCGCGACACCGGCGCGATGCGGCTCCCCGGCAAGAGCAGCACCGGCCCGTCCGCCGCGTAGCTCACTGGCAGTTGGTGCCCCGGCGCGGCGAAGGGATGCCCGACAAATTCCACCGGCAGCGTCGTATCCGCAAAACACCCCGGCTCGAACGGAAAAATCACCGCCAGCGCGTCGAGCCGCTTCGCCATCGTGAAACGCCGCCGCGCCTTCCACGCCCAGATTTGGGGCGAGATGTAATAAAGCAGCCGCACGCTCCCGCCCGCCGGGTGGCTCTTCTTCCCCGCATAAAGTTTCTTCGCCAGTTCCAGATTGAAGCCCGGATAATCCACCAGCAGCACCGCCCGCGGCGTATGCCGGTCAATCCAGGCCAGCGTCTGCGTCATCACGTCCTTGAAAAATCCATATCGCTTGATCACCTCAATCAGGCCGACGACCCCGTGCGCGCTCAGGTCGTAGAGCAAAAACGCGCCCGCCTCCCGCAATCGCGGCCCGCCCAGCGCGGCGATGCGCGCGCCCGGCCGCTGCGCCCGCAACCCGCGCACCAGCCGCGCCGCCTGCTCGTCGCCCGACGCCTCGCCCGCGATGATGAGGACATCCGGCGGCGGTTCGCCGGCGGGCCAGGGTGCGAGGGTGGGAGGGGGTGGGTTCACCGCAAAGACGCCAAGGGCGCAAAAAAATGAATAGGGTGAATGTTGTCTGAAAATCTTCCTTGGCGCTGTTTGCGTCTTGGCGGTGAATTTTTCACAACCCCGCCGCCTTGATCTGCGCCGTGACGGTGAGCGCGACGGCGAGCGCTGCGAGGCCAAATTCGACATCGATCTTCGGCGGCTGCCCGGTCCGCACGGCTTCGACGAACGCCGCCAGTTCGCGCTTCAGCGGCTCCGCCTTGGCCACGACGATTTCTTCGCGCTTGAGTCCCGCCGGGGTCAGGTGGACGTAATGCCCCGCGCACTGGTCGAAATCCACCGACATGTAGCCCGCGCGCTGGAACAGCCGCCATTCGCGCGCACGCTTTTTGCTCAGCCGGGAAACATTCAGGTCCGCGACGCAGCCGTCCTCGAACACCAGCCGCGCGTTCGCAATATCCATGTGCGGCGTGAGCACCGACGACCCCGCGGCGTCGATGCGCTTCACCGGCGCGCCCACCAGTTTTAGCACCAGGCCAATGTCGTGAATCATCAAGTCGAGCACCACATCCACTTCCTTCACGCGTGGGTTAACGTGGCCCTCCGTCGCGTTGTCGCGGTCATTTTCGCTCGGGTCGGGGACGAGCGGCGCGAGTCGTTCGGTGCGGATGAAGCGCGGCTTGCTCACGTTCTTTTCCAAAAAATCCATCACAGGATTAAAATGCTCGATGTGCCCGACCTGCACGAGGCGCCCGGCCGCCTTGGCTGCCGTGACGATTTTCTCCGCGTCCTCAAGTGAGGCGCACAGCGGCTTCTCGATCAGCAGGTGGCAGCCCGCCGCGAGCAACGGCAGCGCGGTGGCGCAATGGTGGTTCGTCGGCACGACCACACTGACGACCTCGCAGGCCTTCCCCAGCGCGTCGACCGAGTCGAACACCTGGCAGCCCGGATATTTGGCGGCGATTTCGGCGGCGCGCGCCGGGTTCGTGTCGTAAATGCCGGCGAGCGTGACGCCCGGCAATTCCGCATAAATGCGCGCGTGATGCTGGCCCAGATAGCCGACGCCGGCCACGCCGGCCCGGAGGGGTGAGGGTTCGGACATGGCCCGTTTATCCACGAATCGCCGCCGCTTGGCACGAATATTTTGTTGTTCCGGCGCCGGTTCGCCGTCATTCGTGGCCGGGATGGTTCCCTTCAAAATCAGCGTGCTGGTGTTTTTGCGCGACGGCGCGGGGCGGCTCCTGCTCATCAAACGCCGCAAGGCCCCCAACCTCGGCTGCTGGAGCCCCATCGGCGGCAAGCTTGAAATGGCCATCGGCGAATCACCCTTCGAATGTGCCGTCCGCGAAACCGCCGAGGAAACCGGCGTTGCCGTCGTCGAAAAAGACTTGCACCTGTTTGGCTACATTTCCGAAAAAAACTACGAAGGCGGCGGTCACTGGCTCATGTTTCTCTTCGATTGCCGCAAAACGCTGCCCGCCCTGCCCGCTACCGGCGACGAGGGCGAATTTGCCTTTTTCCCGCGCGCGGAAATCGACGCCCTACCCATCCCGCCGACGGATAAAGTCCTCGTTTGGCCTTGGTATGATAAGCACCGCACTGGCTTTGTCGCCCTCCGCGCCGATTGCATGCCCGGCGAACCGCTCAAGGTCGTCGTGGAACAGATTTTAGGATGACTTTTCTGGTTTCATCCGCTCTGGCTGATTGGTGGTCAAATAATCGAAACCGCGTTTCTGCCATGCGGCCACCTCGCGCGGTTCGTCCACCGTCCACACCGACAAAATCGCGCCCGCCTCACGCAGTTCGGCGTATTCCTCGTCCGTCAGCGCCCACGTCCGGTTCTGGCCGAGGCCGTCGAGATGCTTGGCGCGAATCGCCGGCAAAAGTTTCCCAAACACATGGCGGGTCGGCCGGTGGTTCAGCAGCAACAGCACGCGCCAGTCGGGGCGCTTTTTTTTAAACTTTCTCACCAGCGTTTCGTCAAAACTCATCACTACTGCACGCGTGGCGGGAAATCCATCCGCTTTGCCCGGGGTGATCAATTGGTCCAGCGCGGCTAGAATCGCGTCGTATTCCCGCGTCTTGCACTCGATGAAAATTTCCTGCTCAGGCCCGAGCGCCGCCAGCACTTCGCCCAGGGCGGGCACACGCTCACCCGCAAATTTCGCATCCTTCCACGAGCCGACGTCCAATTTTTGCAAAGCCGCCAACCGCTGGCGCTTCACCGTGCAAATCGCCTGCCCCGGCGCGACGCGGCTCGTGTCCGTGTCGTGGATTACCGCCAGTTGCCCATCGCGGGTGAGTCGCACGTCCACCTCGACGCCATCGGCGCCCAGCGCGACCGCGAGCCGCACAGCGGCGAGGGTGTTTTCCGGGGCGCGCGCCGAAGCTCCACGATGGGCGATGATTTTCAAGGGAGGGCAGAGTTCACCGCAAAGGCGCGCGAAGCGCAAAGCGTAAATTCAGCAAATTTCCCCCATTCGATGCAAAATCTTTCTGGGCGATCTTCGCGACTTCGCGGTGAATTACTGTAGTTTCTTCCGGATCGACGCCGGCAGCGGGGCGGGGGCCAGCTTGCCCTTCACCCGCGCCAGATGCACCGCCGTGATTTCACCCGTGGCCGCCAACCGCGGCCCGCCGCGGCCGTTGAGCCGCCAGATTTCGAAACGGTAGGCGATGCTGCTCGTGCCGATTTTGCGCACCCACAGCCGCGTCTCCACCTTGTCGCCGAACCGCAGCGGCGCGAGAAACTCCGCGCTCACCGCCGCGCGCGGCCAGCCGGTGTCCTTCACCGCATCCACCGCCAGCACCGGCACATCGCGCTCATGCAGGAACGCCAGCTCCGTCGCCTCCATCCAGCGGAACAGGTTGGTGAAATGCACCAGCCCCGCCGCGTCCGTCTCATGGAACTCGACAGTGCGCTGCTGCTTGAAAATGGGTTTGGTCGCGGACATGCCCCTCAAAGAAAAAGTTACTTATACTGTCGGCAACTCCTCACGCTCGTCAATCAAGTCCACCTGGTGGTCCCACAGGCTCGCGTAGCGGCCGCCGGCGGCGCGCAGTTCGTCGTGCGTGCCTTGTTCGAGGATGCGCCCGTGGTGCAGCACGACAATGTTGTCCGCCTTGCGCACGGTGGACAGCCGGTGCGCGATGACCAGCACCGTGCGCTCGCGCATCAAATTATCCAGCGCCCGCTGAATTTGCCGCTCCGTGATGGTGTCCACGCTCGCCGTCGCCTCGTCGAGAATCACGAACGGCGGATTTTTCAACAGCACGCGCGCGATGGTCAGGCGCTGTTTTTCGCCCTGCGAGAGCCGGATGCCCTTTTCGCCGATGTTAGTGTGCAGCCCCTTGGGCAACGCCAGCACGAAGTCCAGCGCCGCCGCGCCGTCCAACGCCGTCCGCATGGCCGCCTCGGCCACGTTCGGGCGCACCAGCGCCAGGTTTTCCGCCACCGTGCCCTCGAACAAAAACGGATCCTGCGCCACGAAGCCGACCTTCGTGTGCAGCTCGCGCAAATCCAGTTCGCGCACATTCACGCCGCCCAGCAAAACCCTCCCGCCCGTCGCGTCATAGGCGCGCATGACGAGGTTCGCCACCGTGCTTTTGCCCGCGCCGGTGTGGCCGACCAGCGCCGTCACCTTCCCCGCGGGGATCTCAAGCGTAAAATCTTCCAGCACCGCCGGGCGGCCCGCATAGGCGAAAGTCACGTGGTCAAACCGCGCACCCAGCGGCCCCGGCGGCAGCGGGGTGGGCTGGGGCGGGCTGGCGATTTCCACCGGATGGTCGAGAATTTCAAACACCCGCTCGCCCGACGCCCGCCCCTGGCTCACCCACTGGTTGATCTGGTGCAGCTGCCCGACCGGTTCGTAGAGCATGCTCGCATACATCACAAACGCCACCAGTTGCGGAAAAGTAAACGCATCCGGGTTCACCGACATCATCCAGCCCCCGACGCCAATGATGGCGACCAGCCCGAGGTTCGTGACAAAATTCGTGCCCGGCCCATACGTCGCCCACGCAAACATCGCCTCCAGCATTGCCTCGCGCATCGCGAGCGCCTTTTTCATAAACCGCCGGCTCTCGTGCTCCTGGAGGCCGAAGGTCTGAATCAGCCGGTTGCCCTGGATGTCCTCGACCAGCAGGCTGTTCAAGTCGCTCGAGGTCTCGCGCACGCGCTTCCACCGTTTGTTGGAACGCCGTGCATGTTCAATCCCCCAGGCGTATAACACCGGCAGGGGCGACACCGCGCACACCGCCAGCAGCGGATTCTCCCGCCACAACATGAAGCTGATGCCCACAATCGTCAGCACGGCAATCAAGCCTTGCTCCGTGCCGTCGAGGAGCACGCGCTCGACATTTGCCACGTCGTCCACCACCCGCGAGGAAATCTCGCCCGACTTGCGCTGGTCGTAAAACGACATCGGCAGCTCGAGCAAGCGCGCATGCACGTCGCTGCGCAAGTCGAGCAGCACCTGTTGCTCCAGCGTGTTGTTGACGCGGATGCGCAGGCTGGTGAACAGGTCGCGCAGAAAATACAGCACGGCAATCACCGCGACCCCCGTCCACAAATGCCCCGGCGCGGCGCGGGCGATCACATTTTGCAGAATCTGTTGCACCACCTTCGGAATCGCCACCATCGCCACCACCGACAGCACCGCCAGCAGCATCGTGAGCAGAAACAGCCCGCGATACCGCAACATGTATTTGGAAACCCGCCAGACGGTGCGCATCCCGGGAGAATGCCGGATGTGCAGCAGCGGAAGAAGCATGAAATTCCACATTCGGCGTTGCGTCCGCCACCCCGCGCCAGTTGTAAAAGAATTTTTGCGAGAAATTGAAACTTCGACATTCGGTCCGGGATGTGTATATAGTGGGGCTGTTCTTCCGTATTTTATCCCACCATGAATGGAATCCCCACTTCTCGCCGCCGTTGGATGATTTTGGGCGCGGCCCTGGCCGCCGCCCTCGTGCCCGTGATGTGGGCCGTGCCCACGCCGCCCGAGTCCACGCCCAAGGCCGTGTCGCCCATGGTCGACACCTTGGAAATGTCCAAGGAGACCCGCTCAACGGTCAATTACCTGGAGGCCTACCATTACTCCAAATTGCAAATGGCCCAGATGGACCAGCGCGATATCCTGCGCGTCTATATGTCCAACCTCGACTCGCGGCATCTCTTCCTGCTCCAGAGCGATGTCACCGCCTTTCAGGACCAGTTTGCGCCGGTGCTCGTGCGCGATGTCCGCTTGCTCGGCGATCTCACCCCCGCTTATGACATTTTCAAGAAATACCGCGAGGTCTTTCACACTCGCGTCGACTGGATTAACAAATTCCTCGACGGCGACGTGAACCTGCAAGGCAAGGACAGCTTTCTTTCCGATCGCACCGAGGCCAGCTGGCCCGCCACCGCCGACGATGCCGACCAGCTCTGGAACCAGCAAATCCGCTACGACGTGATCAACGAGTTGCTCGCCGCCGAGACGCATGACATCGACGTCGCCAATAACCCCGCCCCGGCCAAATCCGCTGCCAGCGATAACGCGTCCGCCACCGTATCGACCGCCAAACCCGCCGACGCCAAACCTGCCGCGCCCAAGACCTTTGCCGAAAAAGTAACCGCCGCCAAGGACGCCGTGCGCAAGCGCTATAACAGCCTCCTCAAAATCATCGACGAGACCGACGCCCTCGAAGTGCAGGACATCTTCCTCAACACCCTCGCCGGCCTCTACGACCCCCATAGCACCTTCTTCACCGAAAATGGCCTCGACGCCTTCGACTCTCAAATGAGCAACGTCCTCATCGGCATCGGCTGCGTCCTTCAGGACAAGGACGACTATTGCGTCGTCGGCGAAATGATCCCCGGCGGCCCCGCCGAAAAGTCCAAGCAGCTTCACTCCGGTGACAAAATCATCGCCGTTGGACAGGCCACCGGCGACCTCGTGGACGTCGACGGCATCAAGCTCAACAAAACTGTCAGCCTCATCCGCGGCGCCGAGGACTCCACCGTCCGCCTGAAAGTCGTCCCTGCCGGCGGCACGGAAGCCGACGCCAAAGTCATTTCGCTCCAGCGCAAACGCATCGCCATCACCACCGACCTCGCCAAGGCCAAAATCATCGAGGTGCCCTCGGGCGGCCAGACCGTGCCCATCGGCGTCATCGAACTGCCCGCCTTCTATGGCAAGGTCAGCGAAGGTGACAAATTCAGCACCACGCAGGACGTGCGCGAACTGATCGGCAAACTCAAAACCGCCGGCGTGCACGGCCTCGTGCTTGACGTCCGCAACAACGGCGGCGGCTTCCTCAACGAAGCCATTGACCTCGCCGGCCTCTTCATCCCGCCCAGCCCCATCTTGCGCGTGCGCACCATCAACGGCTTCACCCTCCCCATGAAAAACGAGGAACCCACGCCTCTGTGGGACGGCCCGCTCGTCATCCTCGAATCCAAGCAAAGCGCCTCCGCCACCGAAATCATGGCCGGCGCGCTCCAGGACTACCACCGCGCCCTCATCGTCGGCGACCAGACCACCCACGGCAAAGGCACTGTGCAGCAAATGTATGCTTTTAACAGTGTCCGCGAGCCGACTGAAAAAGGCGCGGCCAAGATTACCATGGAAAAATGGTATCTCCCCGACGGCAGTTCCGTCCAGTCCCGCGGTGTCAAGGCCGACATCCCGCTGCCCTCCGACATCGATTTCCTTCCCATCGGCGAAGGCGACCTCAAACACGCCCTCCCCTGGGACAGCATCACCCCGTTGTCCCTGACCCTCAGCGGCGACGGCCCCTGGCGCAACTCCCTCGTCAACGACACCCTCGTCGCCAAACTCCACGCCAACAGCGACGCCCGTTTGTCCAGTCTCGCCGAGCTTGCCCTCCTCCAAAAGCGCGTGGCTTGGGAAAAATCCCGCGAACAGCAAAAAGCTTTCTCCCTCAATTTCGACCAGCGCATGGCCGAGCGCCGCCAGGACATCGCCTTCCGCGACGACCTCCGCAAGCAGCTCCTCGAACTCGCCAAGCAAAATTACAAATCCACCGAGATTCTCCTCGACGCGGCCAAAAACCAGGGGGGCGACCAGCTCGCCTTTTCCCCGGATTCATTGACCAAGCCGGCCGATGACGATCCGGCTAACACCCCCGTTGATTTCGACATCCAGCTCCGCGAAAGTCTGCGCATCATGACTGACTGGCTCGCCCTCGGCGGCCCGGCCGCCCCCGCGGACAACGCCAACAAAGTCGCCTCCTCCGAATCGAAATCCGCCGCCGACTCCACCACCACCGGCACCGCGCCAGCAAATCCGAACTAATTGGAAATCGCTTTTCGGTGCTGCCCGGATATCGAATGTTGCCTGGGTTGGGTGTGAGCCTCGTCGCTGGGCGCTCCCGAGGTGGGTGCTGGAAGTTAGCCAGGGGGGTCTTGGCAAAGCGAATACCTCTGAATTCACTGAATTCTTGTAGCATCCTCCCGCCGTCTCAATCTGCGTCATCTGCGTATTTTGCGGTTCTCACCTCAGTGGGGCCTTAGTACCTCAGCCTCTATGCTCCATTGCTCTTTCGTTCCTCTGCTCCTCCGCCCCTTCGCCCTCTTCCCCGCAGTCGGTGCAAATTTGCACCATCTGCAGTTCCATCATTAAAACGCCGCCGCTTGCGGAATCTCCGTCCTTGGCAACTCCAGCACCCCGCTCCAATCCGGATACGGGTGATCCCCTTCCTTCGCCTCAATTGTCAACCGCCCGGACAAATAATATTTCGATCCATCCTGCGGTATTTCCCAAACATTCAACGGCCCCACATCCACCATGACCTTGGCCCGCGGGTTATAGCCCGATCCCGGAGTACTAATCTGAAATCGCAGTGAGCCGGCATAGGGTAGGGCAATCGTTTCCCAGATCGGAGCAAAGCCGTCATAACTATAATTTGCCTTCGGCCATTCCACGCCATCCTGGTTGGTGACCTTGAACGCAATTTTCATCGGGTCAAAACGAATTCGCTTCTGCCCGCTTACCTCATCCATATTTTCAAAAACAATGAATACGCGGCAAAAAGGTTCGCCCGGTTTGTCCGACGGCAGCACCTCCAGCCGCGCGCGCAGTCCCTTAACCGCTGGTGACCACGCGACCTCTTTCACCACGGCCGCAGTCGTCGAAACTCGCTCCGGCGAAATCGGCAAACTCGAAAATCCGTTATTCCCAACTTCGCAACCAGCTAAACCCCACGCAGCCAGTATCAATGCCGCCCAATTACGCCGATGGCATATCATCATGATATCCCATCAATGCATTTACCGTGGAGCAAGCCCGCTCTTCGACACATTGTGCCGCGTCCCCATCTGCGCAAATCAGCGCAATCAGCGGTTCCTGCCTCAGTGCCTTAGTACCTCAGTCCCTTTCCCACTTTGTTCCTTTGCCCCTCTGCCTCCATCCTGCCTCCACCTACCGGCGTTCGTGCTCTGGTTCCACGACGATGACCGGTTCCACTTCCACAGGCCGAGGCTCAATCTCCACATGGCCATGGCCGCGTTCAGCGGCACCGGGTTCAATGATACAGCCATTAAGCGAAACCAAGGATGTCCCCGCGATGGCCAAGAGCAGCAGCCGACGAACATTGGCCGCGCCAAATAATTTTATAATCATGCACTGAGCATACGCTCAATGCGCGCGTGCCGCCATGGGGCATTACCCGGCTTGTGGCGCGGCCCGTCACCGACCACGCCTCTTTCCGGTCCATGGGCGAACCCGTTAGCGAATCACAATAACCGTGCCGGTGACGATGATCACGACGGCGACCAAAACAATAAGTAAAATCATAAAACTCCTTTCAATCGCGGAGGGGAGGTGGACTGGCCGCAACCTGGCGCCGCGACGGCGCGAAGGGCTGGGCGAACGTTAATTCTATCCCCGCATCATAGTAGAAGAAATGCCGCTCCCCTGCCATGGGGTGTAACCCTAGGACGGGGCTTCCCCCGCGCGCGTTCATCAATGTTTTGAGCGCCGCGGCTTTTCCCGCCCGACAACTCAATTCCTCAGTCCCTCTGCCCCGGCGCCCCTTCACTTCCCGCTCTTCACCCCATATTGCGCCAGCACGCCGTCGGGATGCTCCAGCGTCTTCACCACCTGCCCGCGATAGAGGCACTCCACATACCAGCCGACAATGTCGGACACCTTCGTGCTCGATGTCGTCATTTGCACGCCGCCGTATTGAATCGAATTGCTCGCCATGTTCGTGATGTTCTTTTCCACCAGCGACGTCGACACCACCGCCTTGCCGCTGGCCGGCACGTCCACGGTTTCCGACGCGCGCTGCGACCACACCGACGTCGACGTGCCATTCGTGCCCGCCGTGGTGGATTTCCCGAACAGGACATAGCGCACTGTCAATTTCTCCACCGGTGTCTTGTCCAGGTTATGCACGGTGATCTCCACCCATGTCGACGCCGTCGCGCTCGCGGTCACGCTCGACAACTCCAGGCTCCGGACGCTCGTCGTTGTGCCGTCCGCACCGGTGGTGCTGGTGGAAATCCGGCGCGGGCCGTTCGTCTGGCTGTTGTTCGGCGTGTAGGCACCCGTCTTCTGCTCCGTTGTCAAGGTGAGCAATGGCGGGGCGGGCAGCGGCGGGGCGGGTGTGCTCGGCAGGGGCACGACTACGGGTGCCGGCGTGCTGGGTTGCGGGACTTTGTTTGGGCCAACGTCGAACGGCGAGCTTGTCTGTGCCGCCAGCACGGACCAGCCCAGCAGCCAAGCCAACCACAGGGGCGATGTCTTCATGACCATGGTAATATATCCCAATTACACGCGTTGCGCACTGCAAATCATGCGGCCAAGGCGCGGAATGCGGCCACTCCACCGTGCGCACTTACTTCTTATTCGCGTAACCATGCGTCCGCGTCAACTTCCGCTCGGCCAGCAATTCCGATTCGGCATTCAGCCAATGCTCCTCGTCGTGACCATGGCGCGAACCCTGCCGCACGAAACTCGAGTAGGCGCGGCCCGCAATTTCATGCGGCAGCGGCGGAAAGTTGTGCTCGTTTTGACTGATGGCCTGCAGAACGGCAATTTCGCGCGCGGCACCGGCGGGTTTCTGATTCTGATCGTTGTAATATTGGGGGCTTTTCATGACTGACAAATATACGCGAAACGCCCACGGCAAACCATGGGGTCTTCACCCACGCAGTTCATTCATCGAACGCGCATAATCTCGCGGATTTGCTTGCCGCCAGTAGGTAAAAGTTCATGCTGTGCCTCAGCCCATTGCCGGCATAGCTCAGTTGGTAGAGCTACGGTTTTGTAATGCTAAAT
>Ga0265320_10000148_pt1 | contig 59382 bp, 57 predicted proteins | sample 4827metaG_FD_202087 | JGI IMG/M metagenome (GOLD analysis project Ga0265320, IMG submission 202087) | Rhizosphere microbial communities from Carex aquatilis grown in University of Washington, Seatle, WA, United States - 4-8-27 metaG | ecosystem: Host-associated > Plants > Roots > Rhizosphere >...
GCGGACATCTTCGAGGCAAAGAGTCCGCCGGCGCACAGGCCGGCGCACAGGACGCGGCCAGGCGAGATGCGCTGCATCAAACGCCACAGGCTCCAGACCGCGGCGAGAAAGAACAGGGCCGCGCAGGTGTCGGAAGTCATCAAGGCCCCGTTCGCGAGGACGATCGGGCTGAGGACGAACAGCACGAGGGACAGCATTCCGCCGAGCGGCCCAAAGAGCCGCCGCGAACACGCCCATACCAGCGCTCCCAACGCCGCCGCCAGGAGCGCCATCGCCGCTCGGCCGTGCAGGAGCATCGACGCAACGTTGTTGCCCTCGTGATGAAACCACGCGTCGCCAATGCTCCACTCGTTCGAGGTGCGCCAGGCATCCGAATCGATCGAGGGAAAGCGCGTGTGCGCGATCAGGAGCCCCAGGCCCATGACCCGCTGCGGCAGGTTGCCGTTTTCCGGGTTGAGCCGGTAGTCGTTGAATCGCCAGTACGTGTAGCCTGCCGCCGCGTGCGCAGTCTCGTCGCTCGTCAGGCTCTTGTGCACGACGCTCGAGACGAGGAAAGCCCAGAATGCCGCCAGCAGGAGTCCGGCGGCGAGCGGCCCGCTGAGCCGCCGGCGCCAGGTTCGGGGCTGCCCGTCAGCCATCGTCGCTGCTGCGGAGTTTTGCATGGGTCCTCGGCGGAGGGATGTTTCAAATCCCAAACGGCCCGATTTTCAATGGAATAGACGCGTCCCGGGGCGCATATAATCTCCTGGGAGGCAGCTTTTTCGGGCGGGATTTCCGCGCGTCGCGCGCGGCGGAAAAGCTGGCGGAAGCCCGTATTTTTAGCGAACTTCTCCGGCGGATCGCAGTCTCATCCCGCACCATGACCACCAAGCAGACCGTGTCCGTCCTTGTCGCAGCCATCGGGCTCGCCGCATTGCCGGGTTGTGTCGTGCCGCCGCGGCCTGTCGCGCCGCAGGATTCGACCAAGTTTTCGGTCGAGAACACCGACAAGTTCGTGCCGCTCGACGCCGCGAGCCAGGCCTGGGTCGAGTGCACCGGGCTCATGGAGCGGACGCTTGCCGACGGCCGCCTCGAGGTCCTGGCCAATGTGAAGAACCGAGTGCGCGGCCAGGTCATGGTCGAGGCGCAATGCGTCTTCCAGGACGACCAGGCGCCCCTTGCGCCGAATCTGGCGCCCTGGCGGATCCTCACGCTCCCCGAGGATTCGACGGAGACGGTCCGCTTCGTCGCCCCGGGTCCGCAGATGAAGAAGTATTCGATCCGCGTCCGCCAGCTTCGCTAGGTCGACACCCCGAGCAGGCCGCGGGTGAGCTGGAAATCGTCGAACTTCCCGGCCGTGGTCCTCGTCGTCAGGCGGCGCGAGGCGACATCGGCCACAAGTTGCAGGAGCAGCCGGGCGTCCGCATCGGGGACTCCGGAAAGAAAGGCATCGATATCCTCGGCCGCGATCGAGCCGAGGTCCCGGGGCGCGGCGACCTGGATCAGGGGAAGCAGCGGATGGCCCTGCCGGGAATGGCCGCTCACGACGCCCAGGAAGAGGTGGGCGCCGCAGGCCCCGAGCCCGGCCAGGTTCTCGACCCAGTGGTCGGTTTCGGTTTCGACGAGGTGGAGGCCGGGCACCCCAAGGGGCTCGCCGTAGGCGAGCGTGGCCCGCGGGGGAGCGGAGCCGAGCACGGGCCCCCGGAATTCCGGATTCGCGAGCAGGGGATCGGACTCGGCCAGGAGGATCGAGCCGCCGGCTCCGACGACCGCGCGGGTGAACGCTGCGAGGGCGGCCGCCGTGCGCGGATCCGCGGGCTCGGCCGTGAGAAGCCCGATCGAAAGGGCGCCCAGGTCCGTGTCCTCGGCAGAACTCCCCGGCGAAGCCGCCAGCTTTTCCGCGAACCAGGCCTCTATCCGGGCGATAGCCTTCTCGATGCCGCCGTCGAGCTGGACGCTCGCCCAGCCGAAGCGGTCGAGGGGCACGCCCTTTTTCTCGAACTCCCGGCGCATGGCGTCGTTCGGGATTTTCTCGCAGCCGTGCTCGAGGAGGAGGGCGGCCGCCACGTTGGGATGGGTTGCATAGCCCCGATAGGACCGGTGCAGGAGGCGGTACATCGACTCGCCGCTGAAGCCGCACCCTTCCGTATGGGCGAGGGCGACGAAGCGCGGAACACCGGAGGCGCGGCCCGCCCCGGCCGCCTGAAGGCGCTCGGCCGCCAGGACCGCTATCTGGGCGGCGCACAGGCTCGTCGGAAGGACGAGGCCGACGCGCTCGGTGGCCCACGCGCCGCCTGGCGTGCGAAACGCGTCGATCCGGGCCGGGGAGGCAACGGCTTCGCCCGCGCCGGGCGCGAGGGGAAGGGGCCGGCCATCCGGCACGGCGCGGGCCCTGAGTTCCTCCAGGCGGCTCGCGTCGGTCTGGCGCCAGTTGCGCCAGAGCGACACCTGGGCGTGTCCCGCCCGCTCGCCCTGCGCGAGCCGTCCCGAGGCGGTCGCAATGAGCAGTTCGAAGGACTCCGCGACCAGCTTCTCCATGGGCTCGCCGTCGAGGTAGCGCCCTGCGTTGATGTCCATCTCTTTCGCGAGGAGCTCGTGGCGGCGCGTCGTCGTCGTGACCTTGAGCGTCGGCACAAACGGAAAATTGGTGATCGAGCCGTTTCCGGTGACAAAGAGGATCAGGTTGCAGCCGGCACCGACCTGTCCGGCGATGCCCTCCAGATCGTTTCCGGGGCTGTCCATGAAATTGAACCCGGGGACGGTCATCGGCTCCGCGTAGCGGATGACCGCCTCGATCCGTGTGCGGGGGTCCTTCTTGTGGGTGGCTCCCAGGGACTTGAGGACGATGTTGTAGAGCCCCCGAAGCTTGTTGCCGCCGGAGGGGTTGCCCTCGGGCGTCACGCCGTGCCATCCCAGCCGGCGCTTGAACGCCTCGATCATGCCGAGGAGCCGCCGGGCCGTCGGAAGGTCGGCGACATTCTGGAGGACGTATCCCTCGGCGCCCACGAGTTCGTCCGTCTCGCAGAGGTTTGCCGAACCGCCGCGGCGCACGACTTCATGGACCATGGCGCCCGCCAGGGGGTTGCCCGAGACGCCTGAAAAGGCGTCGGAGCCTCCGCATTGGAGCGCGACCCTGAGGCCGGAGATCGGCGCCTCGGAACGCCGCATGGCCGCGACCTCGGGAAGCCAGCGCCGCACGATCCTCTCGCCCTCGGCGAGGGCGGAGGCGAGTCCCCCGCCCATCGAAAGGAATTCGTGGGGAACGTCGGCGAGGGGATAGCCCCGGTCGCCCATGAACTTTTTGAGGCGGGCGTTGCCGACCGGCTCGGTTCCGATGTCGACCGCGAGCACGGCCGCCACGTTCGGGTGCACGATGAAGCCCGCGAGGGCGCGCAGGATTTCCGCGCTGTTGTTGGGCTCGCCAGGGCCGCCGCCCTCGGTGTGCGCCACGGCGACGATGCCGTCGCATCCCGACACCCGGGCGAGCGGCCTCAGCCGGTCGGCGAGCAGGCGCGCGAAACTCGCGGTACGGGAGGTCGTTCCCAGGATCACGATGCAATTGCGGGTCCCGGTTCCCCGCCTGCCCGGCCTCTCATAGCCGAGGAAGGTGCGGCGGTCGTCCTCCTGCGGCACCGGGGCGCCGGGCCGGAACGATGCCTCGTCGAGCCTGAACGGGACGATCTCGTCCGCGAAATTGGGGAGGGAGGGAAGGGCGGCGCCGAGCCTTCGCACGGCAAGGGCCTCGAGCACCGAGGCGTTGCACACATACTCGCCCGGGGAGATCGCGGCCAGCGCGCGCCCGAAGGGCTCACCCCAGGAAAGGAGCGGCTCGCCCGGCGCGATCGCGCGGACGGCGAACCGGTGACCTTCGAGCACCGTGTGCTCCAGGCGGCGGACCGCGCCGCCTATCCTGACCGCGGTGCCGGCCTCCAGCCGCCTGACGGCGATCGCGACGTTGTCGGTCGGCGCCGGCAGCCGGCCGACTGCGGCCAGGTCTTCCGTCTTATTTTCGGGGTCCGTGATCCTGAAGGAAACGGCCAATTCCCGAATTGTTCAAGCCGGCGCCGCAGGAATCAGCAGGCCGTTGAAAAATATGCAGATTGTTCAACAGCCTGCTAGCTCGGAGACCAGGGACTTCTCCTCTTTCAGTTCGTTCTCCGTCGCTGCGATCCGCGAGCGGCTGAAGTCGTTCAGGGGGACGCCGGGCACGATCTGCCAGCGTGAGCCATCGCTGCGGATGGGGTAGGAGAAAATGAGCCCCTTCTCGATCCCGTAGGCCCCGTCGCCGCATACCGCGACGCTGAACCATTCGCCGGGACGGGTCGGCGTCGTCAGGGCGCGCACGGTGTCGACGACGGCGTTCGCCGCGGACGCCGCGGAACTGACGCCGCGCGCCTTTATGATCGCGGCGCCGCGCTGCTGGATCGTGGGGAGGAAGACGTCCTTGAACCAGGCGGTGTCCGCGATGACCTCGGTCGCGGGCCGGCCCCCGATCCTGGCGTTGTCGAAATCCGGATACATCGTCGAGCTGTGGTTGCCCCAGATAGCCAGGTGGGAGACCGCCGTGATGTCCGCGCCGGCACGGAGCGCGAGCTGCGTCGCGGCGCGGTTCTGGTCGAGCATGGTCATGGCGAACCAGCGGTCGGCGGGGACCGCCCGGGCGTTGTTCATGGCGATCAGGCAGTTCGTGTTGCAGGGGTTGCCGACGACGAGGATGCGCACGTCCGCCGCGGCGTGGCGCGCGATCGCCTGCCCCTGGCCCGTGAAGATCTTGCCGTTGATTCCGAGGAGGTCCTTGCGCTCCATGCCGGCCTTCCGGGGCACCGAGCCGACGAGAAGGGCCCAGTTGACGCCCTTGAATCCCTCCTCGAGGGAGGCGGTCGGCACGATCCCCTTGAGCAGGGGAAATGCGCAGTCCTGCAGCTCCATCACGACGCCGCCGAGCGCCGGGAGCGCCGGCTCGATCTCGATCAGGTGGAGGATGACCGGCTGGTCCGGCCCGAACATCGAGCCGGAGGCGATCCGGAAAAGGAGGGAATAGCCGATCTGCCCGGCTGCACCGGTGACTGCGACGCGGATGGGGGATTTCATGGATTGTCGTGCGTGTTAATGAAATATACGGGCTAGCTGGATTTGAATTTGGGGGCGAGCGCCGCGTGTATCTCCCGCACCAGCGCCTCGGTGGTCGGCCAGTCGATGCAGGCGTCCGTGATCGACACACCGTAGCGCAGCTTCTCGCGCGCCTGGGGGAACGCCTGGTTTCCCGCGGCGAGGTTGCTCTCGATCATGGCGCCCATGATGGAGGTGCTTCCGGCCGCGATCTGCGCAAGGAGCGCGCGCATCACCTCGGGCTGGCGCTCGGGCTGTTTGGAGGAATTGTCGTGGGAGCAGTCCACGAGGATCGCCTTGGGGAGACCCGCCCTCGCGAGAAGCTGCTCGGCTTGGGCAACGTGGGCCGGCGAGTAGTTCGGGCCGCCGGAGCCTCCCCGGAGCACGATGTGGCAGTTTGGGTTGCCGCGGGTCACGACGGCCGACGCCGCGCCGTCGAGATTGATGCCCAGGAAAGTGTGCGATTGCGCCGCGGCCTGGATCGCGTTGATCGCTGTCTGGATCGAGCCGTCGGTGCCGTTCTTGAAGCCGATCGGCGTGGACAGGCCGGATGCCATCTGGCGATGGGTCTGGGATTCGGCGGTCCTCGCGCCGATTGCGGACCAGCAGACGAGGTCGGCGATGTACTGCGGCGTGATCGGGTCGAGGAATTCCGTGGCGGTCGGGAGCCCGAGATCGAGGACATCGCGCAGGAAGGCGCGCGCGAGGCGCAGGCCCGCCGCGATGTCGTGGGATCCGTCGAGATGCGGGTCCATGATGAGCCCCTTCCAGCCGACCGTGGTCCGCGGCTTTTCGAAGTAGACGCGCATGACGATCATGACCCGGTCCGAGACCTCGCGCGCCAGCCCGGCCAGCTTGCCCGCGTAGTCGCGTCCGGCGTCGATGTCGTGGATCGAGCAGGGGCCTGCGATCAGCAAAAAGCGGCGGTCGTCCGTGAAGATGATGCGCCGGATGTCGTCCCTCGCCCGTGCGACGAAAGACGCCTGGGCCTCCTGCTTGGGCAGCTCCACGAGGAGCTCTGCGGGCGAGGGCAGGATGCGCGTCTCGACGACGTTGATGTCCGAGGTTTTCTGCATGAACAGCCAGCTTGAGGGAGTCGGTTGCCGGAAGGCAATATCTAGCAGGCTGTTGAAAATCTGCTGAAAAATCTGCTGAGCCGTCGTTGCGATCAGAATCCGTTTGTTGTCTGGCGGGACGGGAGGCAGTCGGCGACGGGCAAAAAAAGTGGCGGCCCGCTTACCCCTAAGCGGGCCGCCTTTGCTTTCTTAGTTACCCCAAAACTCCCGCTAGGCGGGAGAAGTAAAGTTGATGGGTTGATAGGTAGCCGGATCCAAGCCACCGTCAAACGAAACTGATAAAAAACGGTAAGATTTTGACAAATAGGCCATCCATAATGATTTAACCATTAATGTCTTTCCCGGAAAAAGGCGCGTTTCATGCCTATCGGCCGTCGGCCTGGCTCCAGGTGACGGGTGCCGACGCGGCCGCCTTTCTTCAGGGTCAATTCACGAACGATATTCGCCCCGTGCAGGCGGGGTCTGCCGTTTATGGTCTCTGGCTGAACCAGAAAGGCAAGGTGATGGCTGACAGCTTTATACGCCAAGCTGACGCACCGGATGGATTCTGGATCGGAAGCATTTACTCCCCGGCGTCCACGATCCGCGGGCGCCTGGAGTCCCACATAATCGCGGACGACGTGGCCGTGGAGGATGTGACGGGAGCCTGGTGCGGTGCGGCGCTCGTTGGATTAGGCTCCGGCGACTGGCTCGCATCGAAGGAGCGTTCGGGAGTGATTTTTCGCGGACGGAGATCGTCGCTCGAGAGCTGGGAATGGATCTTTCCCCAGGCTGAGGCGGGCCGGGTCCGCGCCGAGCTTTCCGGTATCCGGGAAATGGGCCCGGCCGAGATCGAGCGCAGCCGGATCCTGGCCGGCATCCCTGCCGTCCCGGCGGACATCGGCCCCGGGGACCTCCCCAACGAGGGCGGCCTCGATGGGGACGCGATCTCGTATGTGAAAGGCTGTTACCTGGGCCAGGAGGTGATGGCCCGCCTGAAGTCGAAGGGGAGAATCCGTCGCAGGCTGAGGATCGTGGCCGGAAGCGGGCCGCCGCCCGCGGTGCCCGCCGCCCTCTGGCTGGGCGGCGCGAAGGCGGGCGAACTGCGCTCGGCGGCGGCGGACGGGACGGGATCGGCCTTTGTCGGACTTGCGATGCTGTCCCTTGCCAATCTGCGAACCGAGGAGCCGCTTTCGCTCTCAGGCGATGGCAAGACGGCGGCGCGTATCTCGATATTTTCCTGAAGGACACCGCGGAAACGCCGATACGGAAGGGACCTGATCCCTTAAACCTTTTCCATTTGACCGGGCATTGCCGCGGGCTTTGCCTCGCGGTGCCCCGGCCGTGTATCCGTTCCGAACCTATCCCCAATGAACAAATCCGAGCTGGTCGCCGCCGTCCAGAAGCACCTGGGCGCCGGGACCCCCAAGGCGGCCGCTGAGCGCGCCGTCGATGCCGTCCTCGCCTCGGTGAAGCGCGGGCTTCATCGGGACAAGGAGGTTCAGCTCGTCGGTTTCGGAAGCTTCGCCCTCGCGGTCCGGCCCGCGCGCCGCGGATACAATCCGCACACCCGGCGGCCCATGAAGATTCCGGCCCTCAAGACCGTGCGGTTCAGGGCCGGCTCGGATCTGCGCGCGCTGTGATCGAGGAGAAGTTCCGGGCCGCGTTCGGCCGCAGCCCCGAGATCGTCGCGCGGGCTCCGGGGAGGATCGAATTCATCGGGAACCACACCGACTACAACGGCGGCACGGTCCTTGGCGCCTCGATCGACCGCGCCGTCGAGGTCGCCCTCGCCCCCCGCCCGGATGCGGTGTGGCGGTTTGAAAGCGCGGGACGCGGCGGAGCCGTATCGCTCGTGGCCGGGGCCCTGAAAAAGCAGGCGGGGCCTTCCGCGTGGATCAACTACCCGCTCGGCGTCCTTGCCGCCCTGCCGGAGTTCGGGCTCCGGGCGCCCGGAGGCTTCGATTTCCTAGCCGACTCGGACCTGCCCGTGGGCGCGGGCCTGAGCAGCAGCGCCGCCATCGAGCTGGCCTCCGCCCTGGCCCTGCTCGCGGCGGCCGGCCAGACCGCGCCGCTCGAGACGCTGGTCAAGGTGGCGCGGCATGCGGAGAACCATTTTGTCGGAGTGCCCTGCGGCATCCTCGACCAGGCGGTGTCGGCCTTCGGGCGGGCCGGGCACCTCGTTTTCATCGACTGCCGCGGCCCCCGTTTCTCGCTGGTTCCGCTGCCCGCCGCCGCCCATTTCTGGATATTCAACACGCACACGAAGCATGCGCTGGTGGACGGCCTGTATGCCGCCCGCCACCGGGAATGCATGGAGGCGGCGCGGCAGCTCGGCGTGGCCCTGCTCGCGGACGTCTCGCCCTCCGCGCTCGCCTCGGCCGGTCCCGCGCTTCCGCCGGTGTCCCTCCGCCGCGCCCGGCACGTTGTGGATGAGATCGCGCGCGTGGACGCTGCGGCGGCCGCGCTTCGCTCCGGCGATCTCGCGGCCGCCGGCCGGATGCTGACCGCTTCCCATGAGAGTTCGCGGACGCTTTTCGAAAACAGCACGCCCGAGCTCGATTTTCTGGCCGATGCGCTCTCGGGTGCGCCGCATGTCTTCGGCGCGCGCCTGACGGGCGGCGGATTCGGCGGCGCGGTCATGGCCTTGACGGATCCGGATTTCGGCGAGGGCGACGCCCGGGAAGTGGCGGCAGCCTACGCGCGCCGCTTCGGCTCCGCGCCGGCGATCCTGCACGCCCGCACGAGCGACGGCGCGGCGATCATCAGGGGATCAGGTCTCGGAAATTGATATTCGTATCTCGGGGAAAATATCAATTTCCGAGACCTGACCCCTTAGAACAAGAGCGCGAATCTAGCGAACCAGGCGTCGACCTCCCGGTGAAGCAGGAGGAAATAGAGGGCGCCCGCCACCGCGAGCATCGGCCCGAAGGGCACGCGGGACCCGAAGGCAAGGGGTGCTCTTTCGGACGCGCCATCCTTGGTCCTGAATGCGCTCCGCCACGCAAGGGCCGCGGCAAGCCAGGCGGTCCCGATGACGGCCCCCCCGAACAGGGCGAAGACCGCCCCCTTCCACCCGCAAAAGGCGCCGATCGCGCCCGCGAACTTCACGTCGCCCAGGCCCATGGCCTCCTTCCTGAGCGCGGCGCCCGCGAAAAGCGCGATCCAAAGGACGAGCCCGGATCCAAGCAGGAGGCCCTCGATCGACTCCGCGCCGGAGCGGAGGCTGTCGAGTGCGAAGAGCCCGGATCGCTGCCCATGAAGCTCGGGCACGAGGAAGGAGAGGAGGACGCCCGCGATGCCCAGGCCGAGCGTGAAGGCGTCCGGGATCATCAGGTGATCGACGTCTATGAACGTCGCGGCCACGAGCCCGCCCAGGAATATCCAGCCGCAGAGGGCCGGGGCCGGGGCGTGGCCCAGCCAGCAGGCCAGGAAGAGCAGGGCTGTCAGCAATTCGACGGCGGGGTAGCGGATGGAGAAGGGCCGGCCGCAGCAGCGCGCCCGACCGCCGCGCATGAACCAGGAGGCGATGGGAATGTTGTCATGCCAGGCGATCGGGGCTCCGCAGGCGCAGTGCGAGCGGGGCCGCACGACCGATTCGCCCGCGGGCACCCGGAGGATCACCACGTTGAGGAAGCTGCCCACGCAGGCTCCGATCAGGAACGCGGCCGCCGGAAGAAACCACGGCAGCGCAGCGGCGGTCTGGGCGAGGGCCGCGGTCATCGCAGGGCCGCCTCGGCGGCCGCCTGCATGACGGGCGCCGTCCGGGCGGCCGGCACGCCCGTCCATATTTCCAGGGACTTCGCTCCCTGGTGGACGAGCATGGACAGGCCGTTTGCGCAGGGAATTCCGAGCGCCCGGGCGCGGGCGAGGAAGGGCGTGCCGGGGGGATTGTAGATCATGTCGTACGCCGCCGCGGCGCGGGGAAGGGCGGCGAGGTCGATCGGGGCCGGGTCGGACGGATTCAGCCCCGCGCTCGTTGCGTTGATCACGATCGAGCCCGCGGGGAGGGCCGTGTAGGCCTCGTCCGCGCCCAGGCCTGCAACAGGAATGCTTCCCGCCAACGGGCGCAGGACCTCGAGCAGCGCCTCCAGGTTTGCGGGGGTTCGGTTGATGATCCAAAGGGCCGAGCAGCCACGCTGGAGGCATTCGACGGCGGCGCCGCGCGCCGCTCCTCCCGCACCGAGAAGGACGACGGGAGCGCCGGCGAGCCCGCGCCCGAGCGTGCCGCGCAGGGCGGCCGACAGCCCGTAGCCGTCGGTGTTGAAGCCGCGCCAGCCCTGTGCGCCGGACAGGAGCGTATTGACGGCCCCGACCGGCCGGGCGCCCCCATCCACCTCGGCCACCCGATCGAAGGCGATCACCTTGTGGGGAACCGTCAGGTTGACCCCGCGGAAGCGCCGCGCGTGCAGGAGGTCGAGCGCCTGCGGGAGGTCGGCCGGCGCGATCTCAAAGCGAAAATACCTCCAGTCAGCCCAGACGCGATTGTCGCGCGCCAGCGCGGCCAGGGCCGCGTTGTGCATCTGGGGGCTGACGGAATGGCCGATCGGGTGACCCAGGACGGCGAGGGCGGTGCCGGGATACGACCACGCCTCCAGGTCGGGGAGGGTGAGAACGTCGTTCAAGTGACGTTTCGGCTGTAGGCGGCGTCAAACTCCTCGACGAAGCTTGCGAACAGCGTGGCCCGCTCGGCGTCCCCGCTCTCGGAAAACAGGCTGGCGAGATGGCGGCAGTTGCGGGAGAGCACCTCGCGCACGGGCATCGGCGCAAGGTCGGCCGCCTTCGGGGATATCTGCCTCATGCGGAGCAGGGCGAAGATCTCGCAGGCGTCGCGCAGCACGCCCTGGTCGGACACATCGATGAAGAAGACCTCGTCCCCGCCGTAGCATCCGACGAAAAAGTGGCCGGGCACGCCGACGGGCTCGAGTTCGATGCCGAGTCGTCCCGCCACGAGCAGGTAGACAATGCCGAGCGCGATCGAGCTGCCCTTGCGCCTGACGAGCACGTGGTCGATGAGTCCATCCCTGGGGTCCGCCTGCCGGTCCGTGTTTCCCCGGAAGCTCCACTCATGGAAAAGCACGCGGTTCATGAGCCGGCACTTCTCCCGAAGGGTGGACGGTTCGACGAACAGCTCGCGGCAGCGCGCCGCCATGGCGTCCAGCGCATGGCAGCACCGGCCGACATCGAGGGCCGGGTTCACCGTCCGGGCGAGCAGAAGGGCGCCGGTCTCGAGCTCGTAGTTGAGCGAGCGGATGAAACCGCGGAATTCTGCGACCGGGTCCGCGAACTTCAGCTCGCCGAGATACCAGGCCGCATGCCGGCCGAGGACGCGGTTTCGGCCGTGGGCCACTTCCCTGAGGAAGGGGGCGGCATCCGCTCCGAGGCCCGCGAAATAGGCGAGCAGGGCCTGGCGCACCGCGACGCTCCGGTCGTCGAGCAGACTCAGCAGGGCCTCCCGCCGGGCCGCGTCGAGTATTGCCGTTGACGTCTCCACGGACCGACAGAGGAGATTCATTTTTGGGCGCTGGCAACACCGGACTCTGGCAGGCTGCAAAAAAATCCGCCGAACCGCCGCGCAGGCCGGCGTGCTTTTCAACAACCCGCCCGGATCGTGCGCCTATTCGCGTTCTCCGAAGAGGGCGGAGCCCACGCGGACGAGGGTGCTTCCCGCGGCTATCGCGGAGTCCAGGTCGGCGCTCATCCCCATGGAGAGTTCCGCGAGCGGAGTCCCGAACCGGGCCGCGAGGCCGTCCCTCAGATCCCGCAGGCGGAGAAAGGCGCGTGCGGCAACCGCCGGATCTGCCGAGAGCGGCGCGATCGTCATGAAGCCCTCTACCCGCAGGCTTGCCTTTCCGAGCGCCACCTCGAGCAGGCGCTGCGCTCCGGCCGCCGGCACGCCGAATTTCGCCGGGTCGTCGCCCGCGTTCACCTGCAGGAGGATAGCCAGCGGCCGGCCGGCTTCCGCTGCGGCGCGGTCGAGATGATCGAGCAGTTTTTCGCTGTCGACGCTCTGGATCCGATCGAAGTTCCGGGCCGCCAGGGCGGCCTTGTTCGACTGGAGGTGGCCGATCAGCTCCCAGCGGATCGCAGCCGGGGTCTGCGCGCGCTTGTCGACGCCCTCCTGCACGCGATTCTCCCCCACGGATCGCAGCCCGAGGCGCGCCGCGTATTCGACGGCCGCCGCCGGATGGGTCTTGGTGACGGCGAGCAGCTCCGCCGCCTCGGGCGGCCTGCCGGCGCGCAGGCAGGCGTCGGCCATCCGCATCCGCACCGCCTGCGCGCGGCGCTCGAATTCTTCGAAGGAAATCATGACCGAAATGACGGGGAGACTTAAGAAAATCTACTTAATGATTTACGAATCTTTGGCCGGCGTTACTCTGTGCGATGACAACGTGGGCTAATCATGCAGATTGAAAACTTTAAAATATTCTCCGACCTGGTCGAAACCAAAAGTTTCTCCAAATCGGCCAAGCTCAATGGAATCACCCAGTCGGCGGTCAGCCAGCAGGCCCGTGCGATGGAGCGGCATTTCAAGACGCTCCTGATCGACCGGAGCCAGAAGCAGTTTCAGCTCACCCGCGAGGGCCAGCGCGTCTACGAGGCGGCGAAGGAGATGCTCCATAACTACGACAAGATGCTCTGCGAGCTGCAGGAGATGAAGAAGGTCATCAGCGGCACGATCCGGATCTCGACGATCTACTCGATCGGGCTCCACGAGCTGCCCCCCTACATCAAGAAATTCCTGCACGACTACCCGTCGGTCAATGTGCGCGTCGAATACCGGCGCTCCAACCTCGTCTATGAGGACATCCTGCACAATGCCGTCGACTTCGGGCTGATCGCCTTCCCGGTGAAGCACCGCCAGATCGAGGCGCTGCCCTTCAGGGACGACCACCTGGTTCTGATCACCCATCCCCTGCACGCGCTCGCGAAACGCGCCGAGACGCAGGTCGCCGACCTGGCCGGCCAGCGCTTCATCTGCTTCGACCCCGACATCCCGACCCGGAAGGCGATCGACCAGATATTCCGGGAGCACAAGCTCGAGATCGAGCCCGTCATGGAATTCGACAACATCGAGACGGTGAAGCGCGCGGTCGAGATCGACCACGGCGTCGCCATCGTGCCCCAGGCAACGGTCGCCCAGGAGGAAAGGCAGGGGACCCTGGCCGTCATGCGCTTCAAGGGCCGCGAATTCGCCCGGCCCCTCGCGATCCTCCACAGGAAGGGGCGCGTGCTCACGCCCGCCATGAAGAAGTTCATCGAGACCCTCGGCATGGACCTTCCGGAGGCGCGCGGCGCTTGACGTTTTCTTAACGCCGGCGGGCCGGAACATTATTTGCTTCCGGCAATCCCAGGGTTACGTTGCGCGCGATGTGCCAGGCCTTCCGCTTTCCCATGCTCATTGCCGCGGTTCTCGCGGCGGCGGCCGTTCGCGCGACCCCGCCCGCCGCGCCGACTCCGGCGCCGTCCTGGTCCCTCAAGGACCTCGATGGGAATGCCGTCACCTCAGGTGAATTCAAGGGCAAGGTCCTCGTGATCGATTTCTGGGCCACGTGGTGCCAGCCCTGCCGCACGGAGATCCCGGGCTACGTCGCCCTCCAGAACAAGTACGCGAAGGACGGCTTGGTCGTCCTGGGGGTGTCGACGGACACGGCCGGTCCCGCGGCGGTGAAAAAGTTCATCGCGAAAAACGGCGTCACCTACCGGATACTCATGAGCGACACCGCGGTCGAGGCCGGCTTCGGCGGCATGGATGCGATCCCGACCACCTTCATCATAGACAGGGACGGGATGATCCGCGACCGCAAGGTCGGAGCGCTTCCGGCGGCGCAGTACGAGAAGCTCCTGCTGACCTTCCTCAAGCCTCAGTTCTCGACCAGCCGGTAGCCTATGCCCGATTCGGTCTTCAGGTGGCGCGGCTGCTGGGGGACGGGCTCGAGCTTCTTTCGCAGGTGGGTCATCTGGACCCGGAGGTAGTGCGTGCTCTCCTCGGCGTGCGGACCCCAAAGCTCCCGGAGAATCTGCCGGTGCGTGATGACGCGGCCGCGGTGCTGGACGAGGAGCCGCAGGAGCGCATACTCCTTGGTGGTCAGCTTCACCTCCGCGCCGCCGCGGCGGACCAGCCTCGCGGTGAGGTCGACCTCGATTTCTCCGAAAGAGACGACGGACGACTCGGCCGCGGGCTGAGCGCGCCTGAGGAGCGCGCGCAGCCGGGCCAGGAGCTCGCCCGTGCTGAACGGCTTTGTCAGGTAGTCGTCGGCACCCGCGTCGAGCGCCGATATCTTGTCGTCCTCGGTGCTGCGCACGGACAGAATGAGGATCGGCACCTTGGTCCATTCGCGCAGGCGCCGAACGACTGCCGTGCCGTCCATGTCGGGCAGCCCGAGATCGAGGACGACCCCGTCCATCTGGACCGCCGCCGCTTCGCCGAGGCCCAGCTGGCCGTTCTCAGCCTCGTACACCCGGTAGTTGCCGCCCTCCAGGGCGAAGCGCATCAGACGCCGTATCTGGACCTCGTCGTCGATCACGAGGATGGAGGGATGGGCTTCGGCGGTCATTCGACGAGGGAAGGCTGTGCCGCCGCGTGCGGCAGGTAAATCGCAAAGCGAGCGCCCCCCCCCGGATTATCCTCCGCGGCGATCGTCCCTCCCTGCGCCATCACGAAGCCCCGGGCGATCGAGAGCCCGAGTCCGAGGCCGCCCGCCCTTGCCGCGTCGCCCCGGGCGAACTTCATGAAGAGCCGCTCGCGGATCGCCGGCGCCAGGCCCGGCCCCCGGTCCGCGACCGTGATGAAGGCCTGACTTCCGGTGCCATCGAGCCCGGCACCGACGGAAATCGCCGTGCCTGGCGGCGTGTGCAGCGCGGCGTTGAGGAGCAGGTTGGCAAGCGCCTGCTCCGTGAGCGCGAAATCCGCGCGTATGAGCGGGAGGTCCTCGGGCACGCTGACGTCGAGGGGCCGGCCGGCCAGGGCGTCCCTCGCATCCTCGATCGCCGCGTTGACCAGGTCGACCGGATCGCACCATTCGAGCTTGGGCCGGAGGGCGCCGCTCTCGAGGCGCGTCTGGTCGAGGAGGTTTGCGACGAGCCGGTTCAGGCGCCGCGCCGCGGTCTTCATCTCGCCCACCAGCCCGCCGCGCCCGGCGGCCTCGTCGAGATGCTCCAGGGAGGCCGTGATGACCGCGAGCGGCGTCCGCAGCTCGTGCGAGACGCTGTCCAGGAGGGCGCGGTGCAGCTTCTCCGACTCGGCGAGGAGCTTTCCCTTCTCGCTCGCGTTCCTGAGATATTCGCGCTCGACGATCACGGCCAGCTGCCGGGCGAACGCCTCGAGGAGGTCCCGCTGCGCCGGGGTGAGCGCCGTGGCCGTCGTCAGGCCGAGCGCGCCGACCGAGCGGTCGACATAGAGGAGGGGAACATAGGTGCTTGAGCTCTCGAGCGGCATGTCGGTGAAGCGGCCCGCACTTTGCTTGTTTCGGAATGCCCACTCGGCGGCGGCCATCTCCTTGTCCGTGGGCGGGGCGGCGCCGCCGTGGGGCGCGAGGGCGCCGGAGGGTTCCGCGGCGAGAAAGAGGGACGTCTCGGCGGAGAAGATCTCGTTGGCCTGCCGCAGGGCCGCGGCTATCGCATCCTTGAACGTCTGCTTCTCGGCGAGGACCCTCGTCAGGTGGAAGAGCGCCGTCGCGCGTTCCTCCCGCAGGCGCTCGTTAACCGCCTGCGCGCGGATGCGGGCCGCGAACTGCCCGCTGACCAGGGCGACCACGAAATAAGTCCCGACGAGCAGGCCGTCCTGGAGGGAGGTGACCTGGAATTTGAAATGCGGCGGTATGAAAATATAGTCCCAGATGCTCCCGCCGAGGACCGCGGCGAAGAGAAGGGCGCCGCGCCCCACGCGAAGGCTGAGGAGGATCACGCCGAGAAGGTAGATGAGCCCGAGCGACTGGTAATAGCTCTCCGGAAGCATGAGCCCGACCGCCGTCACCGCTGTCACGACCCCGCCTGCGAGGAGGAATTCGCTCCACGCCCCATAAGGGGAAGGCCGGCGCCGCAGCGTGTCGTTTGGCGGCCCCGCCGTCCGGGCCGGGACGACGCAAATGTCGACCGTGCCCCCGATCGCCATCAGGCGATCCACCAGGGAGCGCTTTTGGGTGATTCGGTCCATCAATCCCGGCTTCGACGGCTTCCCGACGACGATCAGCGTCGCCTGGTGCTCGGACGCGATCCGGACGAGCGCGGACGGTATGTCCCTGGCGTGCGTGAGGACGACCTGCGCACCCAGCTCGCGCGCGAGGGCCAGGTTCCCGTCGAGCACGTCGCGTTCGGCAGCCGAAGGAGGAAAGATTTCCACGTGGGCGGCAAGCCAGGGCACTGCTAGGGAGGACGCCATGTCGTGCGTCCAGCGGACAAGCTGGGCTGAAGACGGCCCCTCTCCGACAGCCACGACAATGCAAGAGCATCCGCCGCCCGGACCGGGGGTTCCGGATGAGGGCGGGGAGGGCGGTCGGTCGAAAGGTGCGCCTGGCACGGGAACCATTTCCTAGGCTGCGTTTGCGCGGCACTCAAAACCTAAAAAAGCGACCGCTTCGCCGCCTGCAGAGAACAGGAGGGGCCGGCGATAACCCCTTAACGCCGGCCCCTATTTTTTCTGTCCAACCTTTCGGCTGGTTTTCACGCTACCCAAAACGTTGCTTGGGCAGATTACCCGGACAATGAGCATTGTTTATGCCAGGAAAGACCCTGCTGGAAAATTTTGGCAAAGGCCGTTACGAGTCCCAGGGAATGCCGATGCCCCTGCCGCCCATTCTGCATGAGGACGACGCAATCCTGGCGTTCGACAAGCCGAGCGGGCTGGCGGTCAGCTCCGACCGCTGGGACCGAGCGCCTGTGAATCTCATGGGCGCCGTTCGCGCCGAATTTGGCCGGGAGCTTGCCAATGTCCACCGGCTGGACGCCGCCGCCAGCGGGGTGCTGCTCTGCGCCAGGACGAAGGCGGCCCTGGATTCGCTGAGCGGCCAGTTCCAGTCCAAGACCGTGGACAAGCGGTACGTGGCGCTGGTCGCCGTGCTCCCCGGGGAGCACGCGGCAAGCGCCCTCGCGCGGGTGCGGGATTCCTCAGGGAGCATCCCCTCGGAATTCTCCGTCGAGCTGGCTCTCGAGGAGGACGGGGACCGGCCCGGCCGCATGCGCGCCTGCCGCCGCGGCGGCAGGCCGAGCTCGACCGCGTTCCGCGTCGTCGAGCGGTTCGGCCGCTTCGCGTGGCTGGAGTGCCGGCCCTCCACCGGCAGGATTCACCAGATCCGCGTTCACCTGGCCGCAGCGGGCCTTCCCATCGTGAGCGATGGCCTGTACGGCGACCCGGACGCACCGCTTCTGCTCTCCGAGCTCAAGCGGCGCTACAAGGGCCGCGACGAGGAACGCCCCCTGATCGGCCGGCTGGCGCTTCACGCGAGCGAGCTGACCTTCGTGCACCCGGTCTCGCGGCTGCCCCTGAGGATCGCGGCGCCGCTGCCCAGGGAGTTTGAGGTCGCCCTCAAGTACCTCCGCCGCTACCCGGCGCCCGGCTTGTCGAAGAGGTAGTGGCTGACGAGCCACTCCTCGCCGCCGCGGTAGCCCCAGAGCTCTGCGCAGCTCATGTAGAAGACCCGCCAGTAGGCCCACCATTTTCCGCCCCTGCCGGCCCCGTAGGTCGCCTCCAGCAGCGGCAGGATCGCCTCGCGGTGCCGGTCCATGTTCCGCAGCCAGTCCTCGGCCGTCCGCTGGTAGTGGGTTCCGCACACCTTCCAGTCCTGCGCGAGGCGCAGGTCGTCCTTGAAATACGTCAGGAGGTCGTGGGACGGCATCTGCCCCCCCGTGAAGAAATGCCGGGACATCCAATCCGAGGCGTCGCGCGGGATGAAATGATACGAAAAATGCCGGTGCGTGAAGATGTGGACGAAGAGCAGGCCGTCCGGCTTGAGCCAGCGCGCGACGTTGGCCAGGAGCAGCCGGTAGTTCTTCATGTGCTCGAACATCTCTATCGACACCACGCGATCGAACGGAGCCCCGTCTGGCTCGAAGGCGTTCATGTCGCAGGTGACTATCCGGAGGTTTGTCAGGCCGAGGCGCGCCGCGGCGGCGTCTATGAACTCCTTCTGGGTCCGCGAATTCGAGACGCCGGTGATGCGGGAACCCGGAAACTTCTCCGCCAGGTAGAGCGATAGCGAGCCCCAGCCGCAGCCGAGCTCCAGGATAGCCTGGCCGTCGGCGAACCGCGCCCGCTCGACGTAAAGCGCGAGCATGGCCTCCTCGGCCTCGTCGAGGGTCTCGGCGCCCGTGGGGTAAAGGCAGCCGGAGTACTTCAGGCGCCTGCCGAGGCAAAGCTGGTAGAACGCGGTCGGCACCTCGTAGTGCTGCTCATTCGCGGCCCGGGTGTCCTCCGCGATCGGGCGCCCGGCGAGGTCCGCGACGTAGGCCGCCGGCTGGTATCGCTCCTCTTCCTCGCGTAGCCGCCGGGCGAGCAGCCTTCGGATGCCCAGGCGGATCAGCCAGTCGGGAAGGAGGTCCTTTTCGATGAGCGCGTCGATCATCGCCTGGGAAACCACGGCACGAAGGCGCTGGTGGCCATCTGATAGCGCCGGTAGGCCTCCCCCTTGCTCCGCAGCGATTGCTCCTCCGTCATCGGTATTCCTGTTACGCCCAGAAGAAGCCAGAGGATGCACGCCGGCGACACGATGGAGACCCAGCCCCAGGGGGAGGCGCAGGCGAAGACAAAATAGGCGACCCAGATCAGCCACTCGCAGAAATAGTTGGGATGGCGGCTGACCCGCCAGAGCCCGGCCGCGCATACCTTGCCCCGGTTGGCCGGGTCGCGCTTGAAGGTGGCGAGCTGGGCGTCCGCGAGCGACTCGCCGGTTATGGCGATGAGCCAGAGCGCCGTGCCCGCGAGTTCCAGGGGATGCAGTCCGGGATCGGGATTGCGGCAGGCGACGAGGAACGGCACCGAGAGCGCGACGACGGAAAGGGCCTGCATCTGGAAGAAGCCGGCCATCCGCGCGTTGAAATGGGCGGCCCAGTCCCTTCGGAGCTGCCGGTAGCGTCCGTCCTCGTCCGGATGGTGGCGCGAGACGCGCACGAGCAGGTGAGTGCCCAGCCGCAGGCTCCACGCCGTGGCCAGGGCGCCGATGACCGCGCGGCGGACGGGCCAGCCCGGCCCCAGGAGAGCGTACGACAGGGCCGCGGCCCCGAAGGCGTACGACCAGGCGATGTCCACAACGCCGTAGTTGTCCAGCCGCCGGGCCAGGACATAGACGAGCGCGAAGGCCGCCATGAGGGCGGCCGCAGCCCCGAGCGCCATCGCCCCCGCGCTCACGGATCCTGATCCCCTGAGGAGGGGATTGGATTCGCGGCCGCAGCCAGGAGACGCATGCCCCTGCGATGGGCTGCGCGGCGGAGCGGCGGGCAGGTCAGGCGGTAGACCACAAACATCCAGATGGGCGCGATGATGGCCCAGGCCACCAGGGCGTGGAGGGCGGCCGCGCCGAACCGATGGAGGTACTGGCCATGCTCCCTCCACAGATTGAGGATGATGACCCAGAGATTGGGGACCGTGTGCGGCCTCCGGACGATGTATTCGGTGACCGTCAGCTTGAGTTCGGGAGTGCCGAAGATGAGGTCGCCGAGGCGGATCAGCCCGTAGAGGACGAAAAGATGCGGAACCGTGAAGAGCGCGTTCACCAGCTGGATCAGCGGCTGGTTCAGCCGGAGCAGGATGCCGACTGCCAGGCAGAGGAGCGTGGTCGTGCCGAGGATGGGAAAAAGGGCGCAGGCGCTGCCGACGGCGAGGGTCAGGGCGATCTTCTCCGGCGTTATCCCCTGCGTGAGTTGGGCGATGACCGGATCCGCCACGCGCCGCTGCCAGAACGTCGGCTTCGGCGGGGCGGGGGAAAGCGTTGGGGTGGATTCGATCACGGCGAGACCTTCGGGACGCGGGGAGCAGCAGCGGATAACCGTGCCCAACCTACATGCAGACTGCCCGCCGCACAAGTCGCGTTATGGCCCGTCGCAGGAAATTAACCGGCCAGTCCGATGATCACGACCGCCGCGCCGATCGCCGCAAGGACAAGGCCGAGGACGCCGGGGCCCTCCCGCCGGGCGGCGAGCACGTCCGGGATGCGGCCGCCGCGCGGCACGCTGAACAATTCCGACAGGCAGTAGGACGACATGGCGATGTTTCCGAGCAGCATGATCGCGAGGAACCAGGCGGCGCGGGCGACCCACGAGGTCTGCTTGAAGCACACCCAGACAAAAAACGTCGCGAACCCCCAGTAGGCGTCGGCCATCGTCGCCAGGAACCAGGGATGCGTCAGGACCGGCCGCGGCACCGCGAAAAGCGGGCATTGCAGGCTGGCCCAGGTCGTCACCCAGAGCATCGAGGCCAGCACCGCGGCGAAGAGGATCCGAAGGAACGTGATCATGGCGCCGGCTGGAGGGACAAATTGTTCGGCCGGGTGTAAAGCGCCTGGACGACGGAGATGTTCCTGAGCGCGAACGCCGCCTCGCAGTAGCAGAGGTAGTAGATCCATTTCCGGATGAAACGCTCGTCGAAGCCGAGCGCCCGGACCGCCTCGAGGCGCGCCGAGAATCCCGCGCGCCACTCGCGCAGGGTGCGCGCGTAGTCGGGTCCGATGTCCTCGAGCCCGTGCAGGACGAAGCCGCCTGTTCGCGACAGGAGCGCGCTCACGCGGTTCACGGATAGGAGCAGCGAGCCCGGGAAGATGTGCTTCTGGATGAAGTCGACGCCCCTGCGGAACTCCTCGTACCGGGCGTCGGGGCAGGTGATGAACTGCAGGGCCGCGAGCCCGTCGGGCTTGAGGACGCGGCCCACGATCCGGCAGAAGTCCGGCAGGAAGCGATGCCCGATGGCCTCCATCATCTCGATCGAGACCAGCTTGTCGAACTGCCCCGTGAGGTCCCGGTAGTCGCGGAGCTCCACCTGCACGCGCCCTTCGAGGCCGGCCTCCGCCACCCGGCGGCGCGCCATCTCCCATTGCTGCCGCGATATCGTGACGGAGGTCACCCGGCAACCGTGATGCCGGGCCGCGTGCAGCGACCATCCTCCCCAGCCGGTGCCGATCTCCAGCACATGGTCGTCCGGCCCGAGGCGCAGCTGCCGGCAGAGGGCCTCGTTCTTCTCGAATTGCGCCTCCTCGAGCGTCAGGTCGGGCCGGCTCCACCGGGCCGAGGAGTACATCAGGCTCGGGTCGAGGAACAGGGCGAAGAATTCGTTGGACAGATCGTAGTGCTCCGCGATGTTCCGCCGCGAATTGCCCTTCGAATTGGAGCGCAGGAGATGGCCGGCCCGGTTGGCGAGGCGGAACAGGCTGAAAGCGGCCGGCCGCCGCCTCTCGGAGCCGGAGAGCGTCGGCGCATCCTCAAGGTTGAGGAGGAACCAGGCTATCACCGCCGTCAGGTCCGGCGTCTCCCACTCGCCGTCGATGTAGGCCTCCGCGAAGCCGATGTCCCCGAAAAGGGCGCAGCGCCTGAAGAATCGCTCGCTGCGGACGCGGATGATCGCGGAACTGGGCACGGGCGGGGCGGGCGGCGCGACGGGGAGGAACCTGGGGGACCCGGCTTCGCCCTCGCCGAAATGCGCGATCTGGCCGTCGGGCATCTCGATCGAGAGACGGCCCCTGCGCATCGCCGACAGCGCGGAAAGCATCGCCTTGCGGAACCAGGATCTTCCCTGGGCGGGCGGGGCCGCGGCGATCTCGCGCCCCTCCGCGCCGAGTCCCTGGGAGCGGGAAAATGAGGCCGATTCGGTATTCATCGCGTTTCCACGGGCTGCGCGATCGAGGCGTGGGGCCGGTAGAGGTCCCGCTGCTCGCCGGCGCGCGCCGCCTTGGCGAACCAGGGCACGCGCTTGATCCTGAGCCGCAGGGCATGCCAGTGAATGAGGGCTATCACCCGCAGCGTCATCAGGGGATACTTGAGCGCAAACCAGGCCAGCCGGCCGCTTGTCAGCTCGCGGCGCTCGCCGGCGAGCGTGCTCGTCAGCGTGCGCTCCGTTCCCCGGTAGTCGTCGATCCGGATCGAGAGCCGCTCGGCGGGCGCCCGCAGCTCGAAATCGAACGCAACGTCGACCTCGGAGAAGGGCGAGACATAGAAATGCTTCGGCGTCCGCCGGCGGAAGGGCTCGTCCGCCCCGCCGGTCCTCGTCTCCGGCCCGAGAAAGTACGGCTTCATCTCGCGGAACGTGTTCGTCACCTCTGCGAGCGCCGCGATGGGCTCGCCCGATGGGCCGTAGCAGAAATAGAATGACACCGGATTGAACCCGTAGCCGGCGATCCGGGGAAGGGTCACGAGGACCACGCGGCCGCCCGCAAGGTCCACGCCCCGCTCGGCCAGGTGGGCGGCGACCCGGGCCCTCAGGCGGCGCGGGCCGCCTGTGGGCAGGTAGTCGCAGTCGCGGAAGCTGTAGAGGTTGCGGCGGTCGACCGAGAATAGGGCGAGCCGCCCGGGAAGCTCGTCCAGCTCGTCCAGGTCGATGGCGAAGAGGAAAATGCGGTAGGAGAAGCCGTGAGCCTTCGGGGCGAACCGGTGGTGCATCACCCGGCACTCGTAGAGGCAGCTCCGCATGGTCGTTTTCTGAGTCTGAGGATTGGATTTCGTCTCGGCTTGGCCTGGACGAGCCCCGCCGAGAACTCTTACGCGCAGGAGAGGGGTGCGGATGCGCGCTGACGGAGTTCAACCCCTGACTGACCCCGGGGCCAGCCAAATTCCGCGCTACCAGGGGTCGCCGCCGAGCAGCAATTCACTCAGCCGGACCGCGCTCTGAAAGGCGTCCTCATGGAAGCCGTGCCGGAAGTAGCTCCCCGCAAAATACGTCTCCGTCGTCCCTTGGGCCGCAGCGTTAAGGCTGGGCAGTTCCTCCTGGGCCCGAATCGCCCCGAGGCTGAGGAGGGGATGCTCGTAGGAGATCGTCCGGTGGATTTTCACGGGATCGATCGCCTCCGGGCGGTTGATCGTGACAAAGTAGTTCTCGCGGTCCGAGACGCCCTGCAGCGAATTCATCCAGTAATGGGTCGCCGTCGAGACGCGGCCCTTCTCATCCCGGGCTATCTCGTAGTTCCAGCTCGCCCAGGCCAGGCGGGCGCGGGGCATCACCGAGGCGTCGCTGTGCACGGTGGCCGTGTTCGCCTGGTAGCGGAATTCGCCCAGCAGGCGGTTTTCGTCGGCAGTCGGGCCCGCGATCAGGCTGCGGGCCTGGTCCCCATGGCAGGCGAGGATGACCCGGTCGAAGGCCTCCGTGACCCCATCGGACGTGATCACGTGGATCCTGCCGGGCGCCCGGCGGACGAGGGCCGCCCTCCTGCCGAGCCGCACACGGTCCCGCCACGGCTCTGAAATCCTCCCCACGTAGGCGCGCGCACCGCCGTCCACGGTCAGCCAGGGATGCTGGGTGTTCAGCCCGAGGAATCCGTGGTTGTGGAAGAAGCGCAGAAGGGTGGCGGCTGGAAATTCCAGCATCAGCGCGGGTGGGGTGCTCCAGACCGCCGAGCTCATCGGCACGAGGTAAAGGTCGAGGAAGTCCTGGCCGTAGCCGCCCCTGCGGACATAATCCCCGAGGGTCTGCTCGCGGATCCCGGGGTTTTCCAGCGCGGCCACGGCCTCGCGGTTGAAGCGGGCGATGCTCGCGAGCATCCGGTGGAAGCGCGGCCGGAACAGGTTGCGGCGCTGCGCGAAAAGCCGGTTGACGGAGGAGCCGCAGAACTCGAGCCCGCTGTCCGCGTGCCGCACGCTGAAGGACATCGGCGCCGCCTTCACCCGGACGCCCAGCGCGTCGAAGAGCCTGCTCAGGAGCGGGTAGGTCACGCGGTTGAACACCATGAATCCGGTGTCGATGGGGATCTGCCGCCGCCCTTCCGGGACCTCGATCGTGTTCGTGTGCCCGCCCGCGTAGTCGTTCTTCTCGAAAAGGGTGATGTCGAACTTCCGGTGGAGGAAGTGCGCGCACCCGAGCCCGGCTATGCCGGTGCCTATGATGGCGACGCGGGTCACGGCGGGGGATCGGGGCCCGCGCCGCTTCTCAGCGCCCGGTCTCTGCGACGGGGGATTTATCCGCCACCTGGGAGGACTGGGGGTGCACGGGCGCCGGCAGCGGCGCGGTGCCGTGCGCGGCGTTCATGGTCGCGACGGCGATCGCCGCCGCCGCGGGAACGACCCGCCTGAGCGAGGCGTACTCCGGATGGACCAGGGCCGCGCGGCGCGCGGCGGCCACGGAGGAGTGGTGATCCGACAATTCACCCTCGGCCAGCACGGACTTGGGCACCGCCTTCAGGCCCCAGATGAAACCGGTCCAGGACAGCGCCCTGAGCGTGTAATAGGTGATGTCCACCTCCCACCAGTAGAAGCCATTGCGGGTGGAGCTTTGGTAGCGGTGGTGGTTGTTGTGCCAGCCTTCCCCGAGGGTGATGAACGCGAGCAGGAGGCTGTTCCGCGAATCGTCCTCGGTCTTGTAGCGGCGTCGGCCCATCAGGTGGGCCATCGAATTGATGCAGGACGTCCCGTGAAAGAGGAGGGTCGTGCTGATGAAGAACCCCCAGACCAGCATCTGCCAGCCGCTCGTGTGCAGGCCGGGAGCGTGGATCTCGAGAAGCTTGCCGAATCCGAAGACGGCGAAGGCGAACGCGATCGGGACGATCGCGTCAAAGCGGTTCAGGAAGACGAGCTCGGGATATTTTGTGAGGTCGCGGACCTGCGAATAATCGGTCGGGAAATTGCGCCTGCTCGTGATCCAGCCGACGTGGGACCACCAGAAGCCGTGCACATGGGGCGAATGGGCGTCCTCCGGCTCGTCGGAATGCTGGTGGTGGTGCCGGTGGTGGTAGGCCCACCAAAGCGCGCCGCGCTGCACGGCTGTCCCGCCAAAGAGGGCGAGGAGGAACTGGCCTGCCCGCGAGGTGCTGTAGGTCTTGTGCGAGAAATAGCGGTGATGGATGCCCGTGACGGCGAACATGCGCGCAAAATAGAGCGCCACGGCCGTCCAGACGGCGACGGCGCTCGCGCCCGTCCAGATGACCCCGATGCAGCCCAAATGAAGGATCAGGAAAGGGATGCAGCGCACCCAATCCACCCGCTCAGGCTCGTTCCGCATGGCGTCCGCTCCTCCGGGCGCATAGTCGGCGTCAAACCATTGGACGACCGCGGTTGAAAGGCAGCGCAGCGGGCGGAGGATTCTTTGGGAGGGGGACACGTGGGACAAACTGCCGAGGATGCGGAAAAAGGGGCGCCTCGGCAAGTTCGTTCCAGTGAAACGTTCCGCAGGCCCCGGTCAAAGATTACGGCTGCGGGGCTCCGGTGGATGCGCCGGGCGTATTTGCGGGGCTGATTCCCGGCTGCCTTGCGCATTAGGCCCGCAAAAATCGCACATTTTGCTGAAATATTCACCCCAGGGGAGCCGTATTATGCTGTGAACAAGTCACCGGCCATCAAACGCCGGCGCCATCCCACACACCAAGCCTTCCGCAAGACGTCCGACACCATGCTTCCGGCCATCATCGTCCTCATCCTTCTCACCGTTCTCGTGGCGACAGAGCCCGACCTGGGCGGCGGCGGAAAGATCTGACTCCAGCAGGCTGTTGAAAAATCTGCTGGCCGGCGCGACAAACGATTTTGGGTTGGGAGCAAGGCGGCTTCGCGGGTGCAATCCTCAGAGAGGCTTGCCCCGCGAAGACAACGCTGCTCCCGGCCAAAAGCGTTGTCGCCCTTCGGGTTGCGCCAGAATCCACTCCCGCGGCGTTGGGTTGAGAGGGGATAGCCTCGTTGAGGATTGCGCCCTCGTCCGCCCCAAGGGCGCCCGCCTCGGGCGTCCTGCCGGACTCGGCTTCGCCTCGCCATCTTCGCGCTGGCGCGCTGTGTCCCCCTCTCAACCCGCCTGGCGGCGAGCGGATTCTGATCGCAACGACGGCTCAGCAGATTTTTCAACAGCCTGCTAGAAAATGACAAGGGCGCCCCGCTATCGGGACGCCCTTGGTTGTTTGCTTTTTAATTGGCAGCGTAACGGGCTCCCGCCGCCGAGTCGTCGACGATGTGAACCGGGAGGACGACGCGGGTCGTCACCGGCACTCCGTTGCGTTCAGCGGGCGCGAACTGCCACTGCTTGACGGCGGCCAGGACCGCCTCCCCCAGCATGGAGTCCGGAGAGGACTTCACCCTGAAGTCGGATGTCTGGCCGTCGGTGTCCACGTTGAACTCAAGCTCCACCGTGGAGCCGGCGTACTCCGGGCCGACGCGCGGGCTTACGACCGCGACCGGCACCGGAGCCCCCGGGGCTCCGCGATAGGACTCAAGGTAGGTCTGCTCCAACGTTTTCGCCGAGGCGGCGAGCGTCAGGAGCGAGCCCAGACTGAGCAGGACTGCGAGTTTATTGACTGCTTTCATGGTTTTAAACTCCGCACGTGGCGGAGAGTTTGTTTTCTGCTTTGTTGGTTGAGCGCCCGTCGGCCTTCGGCGGAAGCCGTCGGCGTTCGGGCGTTTTGGCCCCGATGGTGTCGGGGCCAAGGCTTTGTCTTGGGGTTTCCGGCAACTCAGCCGGCGCGCAACTCGCCCGCGCGCCGCCTGAAAAGAAGACGCCCCTCCGGCCGTTGTCGGCGAGGGGCGAAAATCAAAGAACCTTCGAGGCGTCTTTGAAAGCAGATACAGATGTAGGTCTCTTCCTGGGTTCAGCAAGTCGTATGCCCTTTAGTCGCGGTAATGTAACGAGGGGTCGGGTCGGGAAAGTTGTTGTCGCACCCGGAGCGGCAACAACTTTCTCGACCTGACCCCATTTCAGACACTATTACCCCCCCATGAGCCTAAAAGTCGTATTCCGCTCCGTCGTGGCCCTGGCCATCCTGTTCGTGATGCTCTACGTCGGCATGAACAACACCCAGAACATCGACTTTTACTTTCCGATCGCCCTCAAGAACAGGCTGACGGCCTCGGCCGGCCTGATCTACTTCGGCGTTTTCGCGGTTGGCTTCCTGGCTGGCACCGTCCTCACGGCGGGCGGCGGAAAGAAGAGCAGCGGCTCGCGCGACAAATAAGGTCACGCCTTCCTCAGGCAATCGCAGACGATCCCCGCCGCGACCGCCGCGTTCAGGGATTCCGCGCCGCCGAACCGCGGAATCGTGATCCGCCTTGTCACCAGCCTGCCGACGGCCGCGGAAAGCCCGCGCCCCTCGCTGCCGATCACGACCACCGCGTCGCGCTGCGGCGGGATCCCGTGGATGTCCGCGCCCTCGAGGTCGCAGCCGAGGACGGGGACCGCAAGTCCGGCGAGCGCCGCCGCGAGGTCGGTCGTGTGCGCTGGCACCCGGGCGAATGAGCCCATGCTGGCCTGGATCACCTTTGGCGAGAAGAGGTCGGCGCAATCCGGCGACAGGAGGACGCGGTCGAGCGCGAACCAGTCCGCGATCCTGAGGAGGGTGCCAACGTTGCCGGGATCCTGGACCCCGTCGAGTGCAAGCGTGAAGCCCCGCTCCAGGGCCCCGGGAGGGAGGACCGGGCGCCGCAGCCTGCCGACGGCGAACACGGACGATGGGGTGGGAAAATGGCTGAGACGCGCCATGTCGGCCTCGCCGACCGCGTGGGTCCGCTCGCCCGGCCAGGCCTCTGTGGCATAGATCTCCTCGAAGGGGAAATTCGCGGAGAGCGCCTCGCGCACCGCCTTCTCGCCTTCGACCGCGAAAAGGCCGAGCGCCTCGCGATCCTTCTTCTCCCTGAGCGAGCGAAGCCTCTTGAGCGTCGCCGCCTCGAGAACGCGGCCGGAATGGGGCGTCACCTGACGTCGCCCATGACGCGGGTTCCGCCGATCTCCACGGTCCCGTTTGGACCCAATTCGGTCGTTGCGGACACCAGCTCGGGAAGCTGCCGTCCAAAATAATCCGACCCGGCCCTGCAGAGCGCCGGCAACGCGAGCGAGAAGCTGTTGCCCGGGGAGCGCATGCTGATTCGCGTCGTCCAAAGCAGCTTACCCTTGTGCTCCTTCTGAAGCGCCTGGTTGTCGTAGGCCATGACGATGATGAAATAGCGCTGCTCGTTCAGCTCGGCGCGCAGCGCCTGCTCCCTGTCGGTCGTGCCGTTGATCGCGGCCGCGGCCGACTTCATCTCCTTGGTCAGGCTCTCGTCGAATCCCAGGAGATGCGCATTGTAGAGGAGCGAGCTCTGCGTGGCCGTCCCCTCGTTCTGGCTGATCATGAGGTTGAAGGTGATGCCGCTCGGGTCCGCACTCCCGACACCCAAACTTTTCACCTGCTGGTTATAGCTGCTCTGCGCCCCGTTGAAATCGTCCTGCTGGAACGTCCTGATGGGATTCTCCTCGACCAGCGTCGCTCCCCAGTGAACGACAAGGAGGAGCGAGGCGTCCTTCTGGGTCTTGACGGGATAGAAATTCTGCTTTGCCAGGCCGCGGGCGAGGGACTCGGCGATCTTGATGAACTCCGTGCCCTCCATGTGCGGATCGTGCGCCATGCCGGGAAAATACTGCCCCTGGTAGAAGACGTAGCCTTCGGGAACAGGTCCGGCCGTGCCGATGTGGCGCTGCGTGTAATCGGTGGTCGCGGTCGCGCGTATCGCCACCGGGGCCGTGGCCTGCGCACGGGACGAAAGCGGGAGGAGCAGAGCGCACCCGAGGAGAGTGGCACTCCTGGGGAATCGGGAGGTTCTCATGCTCCAACCGAATCCGGAATCATGAATTTGGCAACCCGTTTGCCCCTGATTATCCTCTGGCTGGCCGGCCGCAGAACAGGGCGCCAGACCCCGCGATTCCGGGCCCAATCGAAGTCCGGATAGCCGCGGGACGGGGCATCGCGCCCGAGAACGACTCTCTTCGTCCGTCCCGTCGCGAACCAACGCACGCCATCGGTGAGCAGGACTTCCCCGATCGCAGCCCGCCCGAAGCCGCGGACCGCGATCCGGAATGCCGGCATCCCGTCCGGCTCTCCGGACCAGGCGACGGGGTGGGAGAGCCACTGCGGCAGGAATGCGCTCGGCCGCGCCGCGCGCGCGCGGAACCCGATCAGGAACATCCCGTGGAGGTCTGTCCAGGATCCGTCCCGCTCCCGCTGCTGGATGACAATCTTTTGCGCGGCGGGCGCAAAGTTGACGGCCTGGACCAGGAGCTGCCAGGCGCCCGCGACCGCCGATGCCGAGTTCGCCGCCCCCGGGCGGGAGCGGCATTTCTTCAGCCACGCGCGCCAGGCGCGGAGCCTGGCCGCGTCGGCTGCGAGGATGCGTTCGTTCGGCCCCGGGACGCCGGCGGCGCGGGTGCGGCGCCACATCACGCGCGCGGCCGCGAGGCCGGCGGAGATCCTTCCCGAGAAGATCTTCGCGAGCCGCTCCTCGCCTGCAACGAGCGCGCGAACGCCCGCGGCCTCCGCGCGCCGGATTCTCCAGACGGCCCGTCCCGCTTCCCTGATGAAGAGGTCGCGCTCCGCGAGATAGGAGCGCAGGCGCAGGCTGGCGCCGACCGCCGCGGGCAGTCGTCGCGCCGCGAGCCTGCGGCACGCCCGCGCCTCCGCACGCCAGACTGCGGGAGGTTCGGGGGTGAGCACGGTGTCCCAGCGATCGTCGACCTGCCAGCGGTCATAACCGGAGAATGGATACCTGTCGGCGGCCCGCAGCGCGCCAGCGACGCGGGCCCCGCCGCGTCCGAACATCCGGCGGCATCCCCCTGCGAGCAGCCGTTCCGGCTCCTCCTCGCCGTCGAGCCAGAGGCCGGCGGCCGCGGCGTCCACGGTCATCGGAATCTCCGCCGCAAGCCGCTGCGCCTCCCACGAGGTGACGAGCATACCGGCCGCGCGAGTCTCCCGGCAGCGCCGCCACCAGGATGCGATGTTCGCCAGGCGCTCGCCGACGATCGGCAGCGGCTCGTGGCGGAAGGCGCCGTCCATCGGGCATCCCCAATATTCGATGCCGCGCGAGCGCAGGGGACCGGCCAGGTCGTAGGCGGAAAAGTTTCGCAGCTCGATCCGGGGACGGCGGCGGAAGGGATAGTAGTACCAATCGTAGGCGATGACATCCGGCGGCAGGAGCGGGATCGCGGCCGGCAGGAGGGCGAGCATGTCGGCCCAGAGGCCGAGGCGCAGGCCCAGGCCGCGCACAATGCCGCGCAGGCGGCCCACGTGGCCCGCGAAGTGCCCCGCCAGGCCGATCTCCGCGATCTCGGCGCGGCACAGGGGATGGCGGCCCAGATGATAGGATTCGTCGAGGCCCGCATGGACCTTCCCTGCGGTGCAGAACGGGGCGACATCGCGCAGCAGCTTACCCGCGACCTCAAGGGTGCGCGGATGCAGGGGGCAGATCTGCCCATGGGCCATCGGGCTTCCGTCCGGTGCGCGCAGCTCGTTGAGATCGGCCAGGGACGGGACGTTGAGCAGGTACTGCGTGTGCCCGAGGAGATTGACGATCGGCACGACCTTGATGCCGACCTTCGCCGCCGCTTCGACAAGCCGCCCGATCTCCAGGTGGGAATAGGCGCCGCGCCTGGCGACCCCGGGAAGGCTCGGATATTCCACTGCGTCCTCGAGGTGGAGGTAGAGCTCGTCATAGCCCCAGTCGCTGTACCGGGGGAGCTGCTCCAGCAGCCAGCCGAGCCGCTCGGCCTGCCGGGCCAGGTCCCACTGGAAGGCGCGCAGGGGCCGGCGGGATTTCATTCCGGCAGGTGAGCCCTGAGCCATTCCATGGCGCCCGCCTCGTCGGCGAAAGCGCCGTCGAGCTGGGCCTCGAAGGCCGCGTCGAGGACGCGCTTGAACTCGGGCCCCGGCTTGCGGCCGAGGAGGAGAAGGTGGCGGCCGAGGAGGAGAGGCCGCGGCGCGGCATGCTCGAGGTCGAGCTCGCGCGCCCGCGCCCGCATCCGGGCGATGAGAACGAGCGTCTCGGGGGACTGCAGGGGAGGGCGTCCGAGCGAATCGGACGTCATGACGAGCGCGAGTTCCTCGATCGTCGCCGGGACGAGCTTGCGCGCCAGGCGGCGCACCTGGGCGGAGGAGTATCCCGAGTTGTGCCCGCGGTGATGGACCAGATGGTTCACCACGAGGGCGGCGACGGGAGCCGTCAGTTCAAGCGGCGCCCCGATCCTGCGAAGGAAATTTTCGGCAAGGGGCCCGCCGGCCGCCTCGTGGCCGGGGCTCACCCAGCGGATGACGCCGCGGCGCTCCGCGCGTTCCGTCGTCGCGGGCTTGCCGAAGTCGTGGGCGAGGACGGCGAGCGCGAGGCGCCGCCGCCGCGCGGAGTCGGCCGCGCGCCAGCCCTCGAGGGTGACGAGGGCGTCGAGGCAGTGCTGGGTATGCGTGAAGACATCGCCCTCGGGATGCCATTCGGGCTCCTGCGGCGTCCCCCGCAGCGCGGCGATCTCGGGAAAATGGCGCAGCCAGCCCGTCTGCTCGAGGACGTCGAGCCCGCGGGAGGGCTTCACCGATTTCGCCGCCCATTTCTCCCATTCGCCCCAGACCCTTTCGATCGGAAGCTCCGCGAAGGCGTCCGCCATCGTCCGGCACAGGGCCGCCGTCTCGGGGGCGAGCGCGAAGTCAAAACGCGCCGCGAGCTGGAATGCCCGCAGAACGCGGAGCGGATCCTCGGCGAAGGCGGCGCTGCTGTGGCGCAGGACGCGCGCCTTGAGGTCGGTCTCGCCCCCGAGCGGATCGACGACCGCACCGCTGAAGGGATCAAAAGCGATCGCGTTCACCGTAAAGTCGCGCCGCGCGGCGGCGTCGGCGTCGCTCAGCCCCGGGTCGGGCTGGATGGCGAAGCCGCGGTGGCCCGCGCCGGTCTTCGACTCGCGCCGGGGCAGGCTGAAATCGTACTCCGCGCCCGTCGTGCCGCTGCGGACCTTGATCACCCCGAAGCTGCGGCCGACGATGTCGGTCGCCCCAAAGGGGGCCAGCGTCCGCTGAAGCTCCTCGAAGCCGGTTCCGGCGACCTCGATGTCGAGGTCCTTGGGCTCGAAGCCGAGCAGCCAGTCGCGCACGCCGCCCCCGACGAGGCGCGGACGCCCGACCTGGCGCACGGCCTCGAGCATGGCGCGCAGGTCTTCGGGGATCGGAAAATCAGCAGCCAGCTTCAAATGTCATACTCCGACCGCGGGGCGACTGCGGCCAGCGCGGCGTAGCACCAGCCCAGGATCAGCAGCAAGCCGCCGACGGGGGTGATGGCGCCCACCCAATTCGGGCCGCCCAGGGCGAGCACGTAAAGGAATCCCGAGAAGAGGATCGTTCCCGCCACCCAGGAGCGGACGGCGCGCGTGGCCCGCTTCGCCGCCTGTCCCGTCGGGATCGGGCGCATCCATCCGGCCATGCCGAGGAGCGCGAGCGCGTGGTACATTTGAAAGTTCACGGCGGTCTCCCAGACGCCGCGCGTTCCGAGCGCGACGAGGTGGGAATTGAGCGCGTGGGCGCCGAGGGCGCCGCAGGCGACGCCGGTGGCCCCGAGGATTCCGGCGGAGAGGAGGGGAAGTCGTTGATGCATGGCGGCCGGAGTATCCCCGCTTCCTCCGGAGGAAACAAGATTCGAACGGCGCCCCTCGAAAGATGGTGTCTCATTTTCCCGGGAGCATGCCCCCATCGTCGGGTGCTGCCGATTCCCGGACCGCCGCCAGCACCGGCCACCAAGATCCGCCGGCCAGATGGCGGCCCCGAGGCGTCGGATAAAGGCAGCAAGTCCTCTGGAGGAGCATGCTCCCGGCAAAATGATCCACCACCCCTCGAAAACAGCAGTTGACAGCCCCCGGCGAAGCTCTAGCTCTAACCTCTTTTCCCATGAAAACCTTCCTCGCAAAGAAGGAGACGGTGCAGCCCAAATGGTATCTCATCGATGCCGAAGGGCAGGTGCTCGGCCGTCTCGCCGTGAAGGCCGCCAACATCATCCGTGGCCGCCATAAGCCCTCCTACACGGCCCACGTGGACACGGGCGACCATGTCGTCATCGTCAATTGCGAGAAGGTTGTCCTGACGGGCAAGAAGGAGGAGCAGAACGAGTACATGTTCTTTTCCGGCTTCGTCGGCGGCGAGAGCTACCGCAGCCTGAAGCTGATGCGCCAGCGGCATCCCGAATTCATCATCGAGCATGCCGTCAAGGGTATGCTCCCCAAGAACCGCCTGGCTGCCAAGATGTTGACGAAGTTGCGGGTATTTGCCGGCCCCCAGCACACCCACGAGGCCCAGAATCCCATTAAAATCTCCGTTTGAGCGAGCCCATGAGCGTTTCCGACAACATTTTCACCGGCACAGGCCGCCGCAAGACGGCCGTGGCCCGAATCCGCCTCAATTCCGGCAGCGGCAAGCTGACGATCAACGGGCGGACCTTTGACAGCTATTTCAGTCACGAAAACTTCGCCAAGCAGGCCTATGCGCCTCTCCTGACCTCGGACCTGAAGGAGAAGATCGATGTGATCGCGAACGTGAACGGCGGCGGCGTCGCGGGCCAGGCCGGTGCGGTCGCCCACGGCATCGCCCGTGCGCTTCAGAAGATGAACGCCGAGCTCCGCCCCGTCCTCAAGAAGGCCGGCCATCTCAAGCGCGACCCGCGCGAGAAGGAACGCAAGAAGGCCGGTCAGCCTGGCGCCCGCAAGCGCTTCCAGTTCTCCAAGCGCTGAGCGGCAATGGGTCAGGCCGCCAGGTGTGAATACGCAGCTGCGTATTCACACCTGGCGGCCTGACCCGTTCTTTTTCTAAGCTGGCATGGGGTTTGCTTTTTGACGGGCCGAAGTCCCCTTCGCAAATTACCCTGCGGAAATTCCGCTAAGATAAATGTATTAGGTGTTTATAAAATAATACCTAACGTCTTTTTATCCGGAATCTCCTTGTCAGCCTCCCCAAAAACATCGTTTAATCCCCCCACTGTGCTACGTGGAACCGACTGCATTTGTGCCAGTCACAACGCAGCCGGGCCCCACGGCCCAAAGATAAGCACACACCAAGAACCACAAACAGAATGAACAAGAAACTAATCGCCCTTCTCCTCAGTGCCTGCACTGCGGGAGCCATCCAAAGTCACGCGCAGACCGCCGCTGCGGCTCCGGCCCCCGCGCCGGAACCCACCTGGTCGCTCTCGCTGTCGCCGGAGTACGTCTCGACGTACATGTTCCGCGGCTCCCGCCTTGATGGCGCCGCCCTGCAGGGTGCCATCGATGCCTCCATCGGCAACTGGGACATCGGCATCTGGGGCAGCACCCCCCTCAAGAACAAAGTGGTTGGCCAATCGGATCCCGAGCTCGATCCCTACGGCTCATACACTTGGAACCTGAACGACTCCGTCAGCGTGCAGCCCGGCTTCACGGTCTACACCTACGTGCAGGCTCCCACGAACCAGGGCTTCTACCACGCGACTTTCGAGCCGAACATCGCCCTGAACTACACGGTCGGCGGCCTCAAGCTGCAGCCGAAGCTCTATGATGACGTGATCCTCCACGGCCCGACGGCGGAATTCAACGCTTACTACACCGTTCCGCTGAAGAGCCTGAGCTCGGAGCTCGATTTCACGGGCACGATCGGCAGCTACTACCAGTCCGACGTGGTCGACAAGTCGGTCCCGAAAACCCACACGTGGGGCGACTACTACCTGATCGGCGTCAGCGCTCCTTACCAGATCACCAAGGACCTGAAGGCCAACATCGGTTATGCCTACACCCAGGGTAGCAGCTCCTACTTCAAGCAGGCGGGCAGCAAGCGCGTCAAGAACACGGCCGCCGTCGGCCGCGGCGTGCTCTCGTTCGGCGTCACCTGGTCGTTCTGATCCGGCGCTTAAGCCGCAATTTGCAGCCCGCGCCGTCCAGGCGCGGGCTTTTTTTTGCCCATCGAAATTCGAACTCGATCACGAAACGTGCATCCTGAATCCTGCATTCCATGAAAGTCGGCATCGTCGGCGCATCCGGTTATTCCGGTGAAGTCCTGGTCAAGATCCTCCTCGGCCATCCGCAGGCGCGGCTGACCGTGGTCACTTCGCGCACCCATGCCGGGAAGCCGCTCGCGCGGGTGATTCCCTCGCTCCTTGGCCGGGACCGGGGGCTGGCCTTCACGGGTTCCGACGCCGCCGCGCTGGCGGCTTCCGATCTCGACCTCGTCTTTCTTGCGCTCCCGCACGGGGCGGCTGCCACCTACGCCCAGGCGCTCGTCCCCTCGGGCAAGCGGGTCATCGACCTCAGCGCGGACTTCCGGATCGCGAGCCTTGAGACGTACGTGAAGTACTACGGGGCGCACCACGCGCCAGACCTCCTGCCGCAGGCCCGGTTTGTCCTTCCCGAATTGACGCCCCCGGGGTGGCGGACGGAGACGAAGCTGGTCGCCGCGCCAGGCTGCTACCCCACGAGCATCCTCGTTCCGCTCGTGCCGGTGCTGAAGGCCGGCCTCGCGTCCCGGCAGCACATCGTCGCCGATTCATTTAGCGGCGTGAGCGGCGCGGGCCGGAAGGTCGAGGAGACTTATCTCTATGTCGAGCGGACCGAGAGCGCCAAGGCCTATGGCCTGACGAAGCACCGGCACCTGGCCGAGATCGAGGAGCAGCTGGGGTTGCAGACAGGAGGCCCGACCGTCATCCAGTTCAACCCGCACCTGGCTCCCATGCGTTACGGGATCGCCACGACGATCACCGCCCCGGCGGAGCCCGGCGCCACCGTGGAGGCGCTCTATGATTCCTGGAGGGCCGCCTATGGCGGCCGGCCCTTCATCCAGATCCTGCCGAGCGGGGAGACGCCGGACACCGCCCACTTCGTCGGCACGAACCGGATGGGCATCTCGGCCGTCCACGATCCCCGGACGGGCAACTTCGTCATCACATCCGCCATCGACAACCTCTGGAAGGGCGCGAGCGGCCAGGCGGTGCAGATTATGAACCTCTGGTGCGGCTTCGACGAAACCGCCGGTCTCGGCTAAATTGCCGGCATAAAGGGCCTCATGCTCCCTCGATGGCCTATTAGGCCACCTTCGGTCGCCTTCGGCCCTTTCTGCCGGCAATTTAGCCGAGACTAATCTCAGAATCAGTAAGGGATCCGGCTGCGAAAGTTGTCACGGAACGGTGACAACGGGTCTCCACGGGAAAATTTCTTGTCAGGCGGGTGCGTTTCCAACACGAACACTCCTTCCCTTCAATCCCCACCTCGTAGAAAATGACCGCATTCAATAAGAAAATCCTGTTCGTCGGCTATGGAGCCGTGGCCGAGTGCACGCTGCCGATCCTGCTCAAGCAGATCCAGGTGGAGCCCCGCAACATCACGGTCATGGATTTCGAGGACAAGTCGGCCAAGCTTCAGGAATGGACGGCGCTGGGTGTCCGCTTCGTTCGCGACCGCGTCACCGAGGCGAACATGGGACGGCTTCTCGGAAAGCATCTCTCCGCCGGCGACCTCCTGATCGACCTGGCCTGGAACATCGACGCCTGCGAGATCCTCCAGTGGTGCCACGATCACGGCGTACTCTACATCAACACGTCGACCGAGCTGTGGGACCCCTACGCCAGCGGCCCCAACACGCATCCGACCAAGCGGACGCTTTACTGGCGCCACATGAACGTGAGGCGGATGACGGCCAAGTGGAAGGAGAAGGGCGCGACCGCGGTCATCGAGCACGGCGCGAATCCCGGCCTTATCTCCCATTTCACGAAGCAGGGGCTCCTCGACATCGGCGCGAGCCTTCTCGCCGACAAGAAGGTCAGGGGCAAGGCGGCCGAGGATATCGCCGGGCTGATGGCCGCCCGGAGCTTCAACAACCTGGCCCACAGGCTGGGCGTCAAGGTGATCCATTGCAGCGAGAGGGACACCCAGATCAGCGACCGGCCGAAGCAGGTCGACGAGTTCGTGAACACCTGGAGCATCGAGGGCTTCCGCGAGGAGGGCACGACCACCTCCGAGCTGGGCTGGGGCACCCATGAGAAAAAGCTCCCCAAATTCGCGTACACGCACAAGGACGGACCCCGGAACCAGATTTGCCTCGCCCGCATGGGCATGAACACATGGGTCCGCTCCTGGGTCCCGAACTACCGCATCCAGGGCATGGTGGTCCGTCACGGCGAGGCCTTCACGATCTCCGACCACCTGACGGTGTGGAAGGGCAAGAAGGCGGTCTATCGCCCGACGGTCCACTACGCCTACTGCCCGGCCGACTGCGCCATCGCCTCCCTCAACGAGCTGCGCGGCTACGATTACGAGCTGAACAAGAACCAGCGGATCATGAACGACGAGATCACGGGCGGAGCCGACATCCTCGGGGCGCTCCTGATGGGACATGCCTACAATTCCTGGTGGATCGGCAGCGACCTCAGCATCGAGGAGTCCCGCCGCCTCGTTCCGCACCAGAACGCGACCACGATGCAGGTGGCGATCTCGGTTGTCGCCGCCTCGATGTGGATGATGGAGAATCCCGAGAGGGGCGTCTGCGTGCCGGACGACCTGCCGCACGACTACGTCCTCGGCATCTCAAAACCCTACCTCGGCAATTTCATCTCCAAGGCATCGGATTGGACGCCCCTCAAGGGCCGGGTCAATGTGTTCAAGGGCTACAACAAGCCCGGCCTCGATACTCGGGATCCGTGGCAGTTCCAGAATTTCCTGATCGGCGAAAGCGACTAGCCGGAGCAGCACTCCCAAGGCCGCCATGGTCACAAAGACTCGGTTGAGGAAGCTGGCGCAGGAACACGGCACCCCCCTGTTCGTCATCGACCACGACGAACTGCGGAAGAACTATCGCCAGTTCCGCCGCTACCTGCCGCGCGTCCAGGTCTATTACGCCGTCAAGGCGAACCCGGATCCGGCGATCGTCCGCACGCTCTACAAGGAGGGCGCCAGTTTCGACGTGGCCTCGATGCCGGAGTTCATGATCGTCCACAAAAACATCGAGAACCTGCCGGCGAAGGAGCGGCAGGACTGGATCTGGGACAAGATCATCTATGCGAATCCGACGAAGCCGACAGCGACCCTCGAGGAACTGAACCAGTACAAGCCGCTCGTCACCTTCGACAATTTCGAGGAGATCGTGAAGATCAAGAAGCACGCCCCGAACGCAGGCCTGGCGTTGCGGCTCAAGGTGCCGAACACGGGCGCCATGGTCGAACTGTCATCGAAATTCGGCGCTTCGCCCGGCGAGGCCGTCGACCTGATCTTGGCCGCGGACAAGGCCGGCCTCGCGGTCGAGGGAATCAGCTTCCACGTCGGCAGCCAGACCACGAACTTCGAGAACTACGTCCAGGCTCTCAGCCTCACGGCCAGCGTCTTTCAGGAGGCGCGCGACCGCGGCTACACGAAGATGAACTTGATCGACATCGGCGGCGGCTTTCCCGCGCCCTATGACGCTTCGGTGAAGCCCTTCCGCGAGCTCGCCAAGGTCATCAATTCGGAGATCGACCGGCTGTTTCCGCCCGACATCCAGATACTCGCCGAGCCCGGCCGCTTCATGGTGGCGTCCGCCGGCTATGCCGTCTCGCAGGTGATCGGCAAGGCGGTCCGGGACGGCAAGACCTGCTACTACATCAACGACGGGGTGTACCACACCTACTCGGGAGTGATTTTCGACCACTGCAAATACCCCATCAAGGCCTTCAAGCGCGGGCCGGAGGAGATGTGCTCGGTGTTCGGCCCCACCTGCGACGCCCTCGACGTCGTCTCGATGTCCGAGAACCTGCCGGAGCTCCAGCGCGACGATTTCGTCTACAGCGTCAATATCGGCGCCTACAGCCACGCCTCGGCCACGTACTTCAACGGGTTTCCACCCGCGAAGGTCGTGCACGTGAATCAGTAGGCCCTATTCGACCGGCATTTGGCCGGTCAGCTACGGTAGTCGGCGTTTTCGCTGACATACTCGTGCGTCAGGTCCCCGCCGAGGACGACCGCTTCCGCCGATCCCAGGCCGAGATCGATCCCGATCTCGACGCACCGCTCGTGGGGAGGGTAGTCGATCGGCGGCGCGAACACGCCGTCGACCGGCGGTACGCTCGCGTAGAGCTCCGCGTCCTTGAGATGCGCGGCGAGCGCGCGCTCCTTGCCGGGATCCAGTTGGAAAATTCCCCGGGAGAAGATTTCGATGCCGCCGAGCTGAAGCCGCAGCCGCGACAGGTCGGCGGGGTGCGCCTGCGCGCCGACGTGCTTCCCGACCGCCTGGAGGAGCCTGCCGACGTTGGGATCGTTTCCCGCCACGGCGCATTTGAAAAGCGGCGCGTTGACGACGGTTTTTCCGAGAGCCCGGGCGAAGCCCGTATCCGGGGCGCCGCGCACGGCGACGCGGAGCACGTGCCGCACGCCCTCGCCGTTGCGAACCACGTCCCCGGCGAGGGCGCGGCAGACGTCGGTCAGCCCCTTTTCGAAGGCTGCGTGATCGGGGCAGGGCGCCAGTCCGGAAGATGCGAGGACGACCGTGTCGGATGTGCTCGTGTCGCTGTCGATGCTGATTGCGTTGAAAGTCGGATTCACGGCGCGTGCAAGCATGGCGCGCAGGGCGGCCCGGGGCACGGCGAGGTCGGTGAGGATGTAGACGAGCATCGTGGCGAGGTTCGGCTCGATCATGCCCGCCCCCTTCGCGATTCCGACGATCGAGCCGCCGCCCAGATCCGCGCGACGCACCTTGGGATAGAGGTCCGTTGTCACGATCCCCTCGGCTGCCGGCATGACGGACCCCGGGGCGAGCGCGGCCACGGCGCGCGGCAGCGCGGCCAGCATGTCCTCGACGGGCAGCCCCCAGCCGATGACGCCGGTCGAGCTCGGCAGGACCTGGGAGGCGGGGATTCCGAGGAGGCGGGCGGCCTCGGCGCTCACGCGCTCGGCCGCCTCCTCGCCGCCGGGCGCGCAGACGTTCGAGATCTTGTTGTTGACGATGATGGCACCCAGGGCCGGCTCGCCCAGCCTGCGGCGCCCGACGAGGACGGGCGCTCCGGGAAATGAATTGCGCGTGAAGACGGCCGCAAAGTCCGGCGTCGGCCGGTCGAGCGCGATCAGCGTGAGCGTCATCTTGGCCGGCTTCGGCGCCTCGCGAGGCGTGAACTCGAAGCGCCCGGTGCCGACGCGGAATCCCGCCGGCAGCGCCGCCTGGCTCGCGAGCCAGGCGCGGTGGGCCCCGCGATTTTCGAAGGTGAGCGGCGAATTGGGCACGCGCAAGAAGTGTGGGCGCCGCGCCGCGGAGTGAAGCCGATTCTTTTTTAACAAAAATTCTTATGGAAATGCCGCGCGCGACTGCATAGTCATTCTTCTCTCCTGCCCTGAAATTTCGTGAGCGCTCCCTCCTCCTCCCTTCTGCCGTGCGGCCCTGACGCGCGATGAACGTCGACGACGTCACCGCGAAGGCGAAGGTGCTGCTCGAGGCGCTGCCTTACATCCAGGATTTCCACGGCTCGATCTTTGTGGTCAAGTACGGCGGCAGCTTCATGGAGGATCCCGATCCGGAGATCCGCATGCGCGTCGCCAACGACATCGCCTTCCTCGCGGCGGTTGGGATCAACGTCGTCGTCGTCCACGGCGGCGGCAAGGCGATCACGAAGGCCATGGAGACATCGGGCCTCAAGGCAACGTTCGTCAACGGCATGCGCATGACCGACGAGGCCGCCGTCGCCATCGTCAAGAAGACGCTCGACGAGGTCGTGAACCGCGAGGTGTGCGAGGCGATCGCCGCCGCGAAGGCAAAACCGCGCGGCCTCTCGGGCGACAGCGTGCTCGTGTGCCAGAAATTGACCACCGATGACGACGGCAATCCGGTCGATCTCGGCTTCGTCGGCGAAGTCACCGAGGTGAAGGTCAAGCTGATCAAGAAGGAGATCGCCGAGGGCTTCGTGCCCGTGATTTCCCCGGTCGCCGAGGGCTTGGACGGCAAGCCCTACAACGTGAACGCCGATCTCGTTGCCGGCCGGGTCGCGAGCGCCCTGCGGGCCCGCCGGCTCGTGTACATGAGCGACGTGGCCGGCCTTCTCTCGGCGCCGCCCGATCCGGAATCGCTCATCTCGACCCTCAAGATAAGCCAGGTCGACGACCTGAAGAAGAAGGGCATCATCGACAAGGGCATGCGCCCCAAGGTCGCGAGCGCGGTCCGTGCCCTCGAGGAGGGCGTGCAGCGGGTGCACCTGATAGACGGCCGGCTCCCCCACAGCCTGCTCCTCGAAATTTTCACGGACAAGGGGATCGGCACCGAAATCGTCCACGGATGAACGCCTCCCTGATCCGCAGCAGCGCGGCGGAGCTCTACGACGCGCACGTGATGAAGAACTATGCGCGCCAGCAGCTGACGCTGGTGCGCGGGCTCGGCGCCCAGGTCTGGGACGACCAGGGCCACGCCTATCTGGACTTCACCTCGGGCATCGCCGTCAGCGCCCTCGGCCACTGCCATCCGCACTGGGTGGCCGCGGTCCAGAGGCAGGCCGGCGAACTGATCCACACGAGCAACCTCTTCCGCCATCCCAATCAGGGGGAACTGGCCCGACGGCTCGTCGGCTACGCCGGTCCGGGGCGGGTATTCTTCTGCAACAGCGGCGCCGAGGCCGACGAGGCTCTCCTCAAGCTCGCGCGGCTGCACGGCATGCGGAAGGCCGGCGAGGAGGCGACGTGTTACAAGGTCATCTGCGCCAAGCAGGCCTTTCACGGCAGGATGTTCGGCGGCATGAGCGCGACGCCGCAGGAGAAGGTCCAGCACGGGTTCAGGCCGCTCGTGCCCGGTTTCGCCTTCGGCGAATTGAACAACCTGCAGAGCTTCGCCGACCTGGTGGACGACGGCACCGCGGCGATCTTCGTCGAGTCGATCCAGGGGGAGAGCGGCGTCAATCCCTGCACGCCGGAGTTTCTCGCCGGCCTGCGCCGGCTGTGCGACCAGCGCGGGCTCCTGCTCATGGTCGACGAGGTGCAGTGCGGCATCGGTCGCACGGGCTCCTTCTATGCCTTCCAGCAGGCTGGGATCCGGCCCGACGCGATCGCGATGGCCAAGGGCCTGGGCGGCGGCTTTCCGATCGGGGCGATCTGGGTGGGGGAGCGGTCCGCCGAACTCTTCCAGCCCGGTTCGCATGGCACGACCTTCGGCGGCACGCCGCTCGCCTGCGCGGCGGCGCTGGCCGTCCTCGACGTCATCGAGCGCGAGGGATTGCTCGCGCACGTCGCGAGCGCCAGCCGGCCCTGGATCGCGGCCCTTCAGGGGCTGGCAGCGGATTTCCCCAAGCATATAGCGGCCGTCCGTGGCCGCGGTTTCCTCGTCGGCGTCCAGATGACCGGCGAAACGGCTCCCTACCTTGCCTCCCTGCGCGAGCGGGGACTCCTGGCCGTGGCCTCGGGCAACAATGTGATCCGCATCCTTCCGCCTCTCATCGCCACTGCGGATGAGCTCGCGAAGTCAGTCGCTATTTTCCGGGAGACCCTGGCCAGCAAGGGATAGCGTTCTTTAAGGACGCGCCTGCGCCGGTTGCTATTATACCGGCGTGGTCGATTCCCTAAAACTCTACGAAGCCCTTAAATCCTCCGACCTCTCCGAGGTCCAGGCCCGATCGATTGCGCAGGCGATCGGCTCCGCCTTCGAGGATCAAATCGCAAAACAGGACAAAGGCCTTGCGGGCAAGGTGGGATCGGACAAATTTGACTCCGAGATGCACCGCATTGACGACACGATAAAACAGGAATCGGCCACGCTGCGCGTGGAGATGGGCAAGCTCGGGGAGTCACTGCGGGCGGAAATCAACAACGCCAAGCATGCGATGGTCCGCTGGATGTTCGTCTTTTGGATCGGTCAGGCCGGCATCACTGTTGGCATCGTTTTTGCGGTTGTTAAGGCTCTGAAGTAGCCGGCCGTGATTGGGCGGCCGCCATGCGCGCCGCTGATTCTTGTGCCTCCGCGATAATCGGCGCTGGATACCCGCTGAATTCGAGAAGCTTGATTGCATTCCGGGACCGTGCGGTTCCGGGACGGATGTGGTAATCGAAGCTGTACTTCCCGTCCACGACTCGATCGCTGAAGTGATACATATCGAACGTGTCGGCCAACAGCTCCTGCAGCTCCGAGTCATGGGTCGTGGCCAGGATCATTTGACGCCTCCCGAGATAACGCAGCACCGCGGCGGAGGCGGCGATCCTTTCGATCGTGTTCGTGCCCCGGAATATTTCATCGATGAGGAAGAGGTAGGTTCCTTCGCCGTCCCCGATCCGAATGAACTCCGATATCTGGCTGATCTCGGTGAAGAAATAACTCTTGCCGTCGGCGAGGCTGTCCTCCCGCCGGATGGAGGATCGGACAATCGCCCGCGGAAATGTGGCTTGCTCGGCGAGGCAGAGATTAAGCGTCCGGGCCAGGATCAGGTTGATTCCCACGGTCCGGAGGAACGCCGTCTTTCCCGCCATGTTCGGTCCCGCAATGAGCGCGGACCGGCCGGGCAGATCGAGTGAATTGCCCACGGGAGAGGGGATCAGCGGATGGCGCAGGCCTTTCACCTGAATGCGGCGATCATCGGCAAGTTTCGGAACCGCGACACAAGGGAGCTCCTCAATGTATGAGGCGACCGCGACCGAGGCGTCCAGCGAGCCGGCTGCTTTCAGAATGCCGACCAGGTCCTCTTGGTGCCGGCGCAGGCTCGAAACCGAACGGAGAAAGACCACGATGTCGAAAAGACAGCACATGTTTAGATACTCGAAGAGGGATGCGAGCAAGTCCGGCAGCGATCTCCGGTCTATGACCAGCCAGCCGAGCCGCTTCTGCAATCGGGCGACCAGGCCTTTGGCGCCCCGCAAGTGGGCAAGCTGAGGCAACTGGTGGGCATCGGGGATTTTCGCCAGCTGCGCGCTTATGCCGAGCAGCGTGCTGATCTGGGAAAACCCGGAAAAGTAGGGCGTGACCTTCGGCCCGTAGCTCAGGTTGATTGCGATGTTGACCAGGACGAGCCCGAAGGCGGGCAGAAAAAGGGCATGGTGGAACACAAATCCGACCAGACAGGCTACGGACGAAAAGCTGAGGAGGTAGAGCACCCAGGCGAAGCGGGGGATCTGCGGAAACGGATTGAGCAGCAGCGGCGCCAGCCATTCAGCATCAGGCTTATTGAGTTTGCAGAAGATGATTTGGAGCTGCTCCCGGAGACCACCGTCTTGCCTGAATATCCGGTGCTGACGCGCGCGCTCCGCCAAGACTTTGTCGTCAGCCTCGTAGGTGCGCATTTGATCATAGAGAATCTGGCGGCCTGGCATTCCCGCTGTGCGGTCAATCTTGGCGAACAGGTCGTCCATGCCGAGATCCTGCCAGGTCGGCTCATCGATCGTCTCGCGATCGCCGATGACGTTGGCGTGGTACATGGCGATCCGGTCCATGTTCCGCTCCCGTGGAACCTCGTGTCCCCAGGTTTTCCGCAGTTCGGTTAGCTGTCGCAAATGGCTATTTCGCACGGGAGAAAGATCGGCAAGTAGCCCCTGCTTGCGCCGCGTTTCGCGATTGCCTCATTTGCAGCAGCCCCGGCTTACTTGCCTTCCGGCTGTTTCTCGGCCCGCTGATCCCTGCCGTTTTGATGGAGAACCAGCGCCTTCACGGCACCGTCCGGACTCCGTTCGAAGGTGATGGCGGCCTTCACGACATCCAGGACGAAATGGTCGGGCTGATCGGAAAAGAGCGGGAAGGCGGGCTGGCCCGTCAATTTGACAAGAAGCCAGCCGGCCTTGATCGAAACCTGAAACTCATAGCCCGGCTGGAGCTCGTATCTGCCCACGTACTCCTTTTCCTTCGCGGGCGGCAGGAAGAGCACCGTCGGCACCGGATCGTCAGTCCGCTGCGCCCTTATCTCGCGACCATTCTGAAACAGCGTCACGCTTGTGACGCGCCCTTCGGGTGATCGCCCAAATTGCAGCTCAGCCTGGACGATGCGAAGGAAGAACCGATCGTTCCCGGCGTTGAATAGGGGAAAGAATGGCTGACCGGTGAGCCTTGCTTGCAACCGGCCGCCCGCGTCCGTGATCAACGTGAAGCGGGCCATGGGATTTAACTCATAGACCCCGATGTATTCCGCCGCTTTACCCGCCGGGAGCGGCGCCTCGACCCTTCCCGCCCGTTCAGCCGGATTGTCCGGTTTGGCCTCGTAGAGGGCGCTCGCCAGCGCCTCCCCCTCGATGGCGTCGTTATTCAACAGGATGACCAGCACATGCCGCCCGGACTCAGCCGACCATTCGAGATAGCTCCGGAACCCCCCGGTGGCTCCGCCATGCCAATAGACGGCCTCGCCGTTCCGCCTGTGGATCATGACATTGAGCCCGATTTTATCCCCGGAGAAATCGTGTCTCGGCTGCCGCGCGATTCCCCAAGCTTCGCGCAGAGGATTCTGCTGCGGCGTCATCAGGATTTGGGCAAAGCGCACCAGATCCGCAGCGGTGGAATGGAGCGCGCCCGCGCCTGCCAGGGCGGAGAGGCGCCAGGGTTTGACTGGGAGGCTGCCGGAGTGGGGCACGGCGAACCGCTCCCGCTGCTCGTCGTTCAGATTGACCACTGTGTCCGACAGGCCGAGCGGCTGAGTGACCTTGGCCGCGATCAGGTCGGCATAGGGCTGCTGATAGACCAATTCGAGGATATGCCCCAGGAGGCCGACGCCCAGGTTTGAATAGTCGCCGGGGTGCGGTGGCGGCGCCTTCGGCCTGTAGGCGCTCAAGTAGGCATAGAGGTTCTCGGTCGTATAGTCGGCGAAGGGATCGAGGCGATCCTTCGGGGAAAAGTTATCCGGCATCCGGGGCAAGCCCGAGGTATGGGTCGCAAGCTGCTCCAGAGTTATGGCTGCGGTCGCCGGATCCATTGCGATGGATGCGGGCAGATAGCGGCCGATCGGATCGTCGAGAGAGACCCTGTGCTCAACCACCGCCTGGGCCAGCAACAGGCTCGTGAAGACCTTGGTGATCGATCCTATCTCGAAGATGACCTTCTCTGGCGGGAGGTTCGCGCGCGGTGCCGGATGGCCTGCGCTGAGGATGCGAACCCCGGCCGGGCCCGCTTCTGCCGCGATCACGCCGCCGGCTTCGAGACGGGCCGCGGCCCGGTCGAGCAATGAGGGGAGGGTTGGTCTGGCCGGGCCTGCGGGCGTCGCCGTACCCTGCGCAGGCGGGTTCGAGGCGGCCGGGGCTTGTGCATAGGCGGACACGCAAAATGCGATTAGGGAAAGGGCAACGCTCGCGAATGTCTTCATGATGTCGGGGGCTGATTTATCAAAGGATCGTTCGAAAGGTCCGCCTTTAGCTTCTCCAACTGCTCCAATCGGGGACGCAGCCGATCCTGCGCGGCTGAACGATTGAGTTTCCAGAGGCCCCAGCTTAGGGCGATGAAGGTAACCGTGCCCACGATCGCGTTGGCGTTAATGGTTCCCCGGATCAGCGACATTCGGATCGGGCCGATAAGGAGGCCACCCGCGAGGCAGGGCCCGACATACCACCAAATGTTTTCCAATAGGCGGATTTGGCGTCGGATTTGGTAAATCGATAGCGTCAGGACACCCAGGAGGCTGTCATCCGTGGAGGGCCTCAATGCAAGCGTCCGGTATCGATAGGCCAGGAAGGATACGACGGGAATGGCGAAGATGACCGCAGCCACCCAAAACAGCGAGGCGTAGCGGTTCGCATGCCAGGCCGAGAATACCGCCATAAAGATGACGACGGAGCCCGCAAATGCCTCTCGCAGGTCCCGCCAAAGCACCATCGCGTCGAAACGGCTGCTGTCGCGCCGGATGGTGCTGGGGAGCGGGCCGTCGCCAGGGGCGGGTGAGGACGCCTGGGAGGTTTTTCTGGCTCCGGGCAGAACCCGCGACTGAGAGCATCTCCGGGTCGCGACAGTCAGGACCACAGCGACGGCCACACCCGCCACCGCCACCGGCCGGCCCTTCGCAAGGGGCACCACGTGAAACACGGCGATTGCAAGCATCAGGCAGCAGAGGCAGAGAAAGACCGCATCTTTGAGCGCCATCAGGATTACCACCTGTCGGAAGCGCCTTTCCTTTCGCCGAATTTGCTCCAGCAATTCCATTTCGATCTTTGGATCCGGGGCCTTCCCCTGCCGGGAAAATTGGTCCCCCCATTTTTTCTGCAGTTCTTCAAAGCTCATCGCGCACCTCCTTTAAGGATTCGGCCAATCTTTTACGGACGCGGGTCAGTGCGACGCCGACGTTGTTTTCCGTCAGACCCGTGATTTCGGCAATCTCCCTATAGCTCAGGCCGTCGAGCAAAAGGATGATGAGTGATCTTTCGCCGGCCGGCAGTGCCCGCACGGCCTGGAAAAGCTTCCGCATGATTTCGTCCTCCTCATGGAGGCGCCCGGGCAGCGGCGAGCTGCAGCTCAGCTCGGGCACCCTATCCAACGGAGATTGCAGCTCATCCTTCCTTTTTGAGCGCTGCCAGGTCAGCGCGGTGTTAAGGCAAACCCGATAAATCCAGGTGGACGGCTTTGATTGTCCCTTGAAGCCCGGCAGGGACCGCCAGATTTCCATCGCCATGTCCTGGAATAGGTCAGCCTGTTCCGCCGCCTCGGTCGCGAAGGATCCCGCCACCTTGAGCAGGATGCCGCGGTGCTCGCGGAGCCAGCCGGTGAATTGGGATTCGAGTGATTGGGCAGACTCCATCGGTCACCTACATTAGTAGCATCAGGAGAGGCTTCCTTACAAAGAATTGCTCCGTTCTGTCATTTGGGCGGTGAGGCGCCCTGGTCCGCAGGGCCCGGTTGCTATCATAGGGGCATGGTCGACTCACTGAAACTCCATGAGACCCTGAAATCCGCGGATCTTTCAGAACCGCAGGCCCGAGCCATCACGACAGCCATTGGCTCGGCCGTCGATGGACAGCAGGCACATCACGACAAGAGCCTTGCGGCAAAGGTCGATGCGAGTACGCTCTCCTTGAGTATGGAACGGCTCGAGGCACAGTTTCGAACCATCGACGCGAAATTTGACCGGCTGGAGGCCGTGCTTTCGGCAAAAATAGACGCGAGCAAGGTGGAAACGATCCGCTGGATGTTCACCATTTGGGCGGGTCAGCTCGCCGCCACGATCGCGATCGTTTTTGCCGTCATCAAGCTGCTGAAATAAGCCGTCTAAGGCTCTTGTGGGGCCAGTGATTGCCCTCGGTCACTTGGCGGCACACGCCGCGCTTGCGTAGCTCCCGCCGGTGGCTTAAGTGTGGGAGTCCATCATGCGGCGTTGGCTCCAGTTTCTGGTTGGTGCCCTGGCAGCGTCGGCCGGCAGTGTCCCCGCCCTGGCCGTGGAGGTCGCTCTGCCCAAGCGGGTGGTCGTGATTCCGGTCCGCCAGGAGATCGCCGAGCCGGAGCTCTATATCGTCCGGCGGGGACTCAAGGAGGCGATCGCCGGGCATGCCGACGCGGTCGTCCTCGATCTCAAGACGCCTGGCGGCGCGATCGACGTCACCTTCGAAATCATGGAGGCCCTTGAGAAGTTCCCGGGCCTGACGATCGCCTACGTCGACAACGAGGCGATGTCAGCGGGTGCGTTCATTTCCGCTACGACCGGCGAGATCTGGTTCGCCCCCGATGGGATCATCGGGGCCGCGGCGCCGGTGACCGAGACCGGGCAGGACGTGGACTCCACGATGAAGCAAAAGCTCGTGAGCTACCTCAAGGCGCGGATGCGGGCAATTTCCGAGGGCAAAGGTTACCGCGGGCAGGTCGTCTCCGCCATGATCGACGCCGACACGGAATTGAAGATCGGCGACCAGGTCATCAAGCCGAAGGGCGAGCTCCTCTCGCTGACGGCGAGCGAGGCCATGAAGGCCTACGGCAAGCCTGGCACGCCCCTCCTTGGAGCGGGGATCGCTTCCGATCTCGACGCCCTTCTCGTGAAAAAGTTCGGGGCCGGCAACTTTACTGTCCAGCGGCTCGAGATCACCTGGTCCGAGCAGATGGCTGTCTTTCTGAACCACATTTCGCCGATCATCCTCGGTCTCGGCCTCCTCGCCCTGTTCATCGAATTCAAGACGCCGGGCTTCAACATATTCGGCGTGGCGGGCATCGTGCTCCTGTCGATCGTGTTCCTGAGCAGCCGTGTTGCGGGGCTATCCGGCCACGAGCCCCTGGTCATTTTCGCCCTGGGCGCGGTCCTCCTCCTCCTCGAACTCATATTCTTTCATAGCGCGGGATTCCTCGGCGTCATTGGGGTTGTCCTTATGGGCGGATCGATCGTCTGGTCCATGGCGGACATCTGGCCGGGCGAGCCGCTGCAGGTGGCCTGGTCGGCCAATGCCTTCGTCGTTCCCCTGACGAACCTGGGCATCGGACTCGCGATCGCGGTCGCCCTGGCGATTGCTCTCCTGCGCTTCCTGCCGCAGGGCTGGGTCTGGGATCGGCTCGTGATCGGCGCCACGGTGCACGGAGTCGCCCAGTCCGCCGGAAACCAGCCGGGAAGGGACTCCCACCTGGCCGCGTTGATAGGGCGCCGCGCGCTGGCCGCGACGGCGCTTCGCCCGGGAGGGCAGGTGGAGATAGACGGCCGGCGCTACGAAGCGATGGTCGAGGTGGGCACGGTCGACGCAGGTTCCTCCGTCCGCGTGCAAAAGCGGACCGACTTCGGGTTTATTGTCGAACCCGTCGGCGAAAGGCCCCAGGACAGTCCCTCCCCGTGACCCCCATCATCCTCCTTTTTCTCGCAGGCGTGGTCCTTCTCGCGCTCGACGTATTCGCCTCAAGCTTTGTCCTGGCGGCCATCGGCGCCGCGGTGATGGCCGCGGGCTGCGCCGCCGCCTACAGGCACTTCGGGGCGACGGGCGCGGTGCTCGCGGGGCTTTCCGCCCTGGGGCTCCTCGTCCTGACGATCTATCTCGAACTTTCCGTGCTGCCCCGGACCGCCTTCGGGAAGGGCCTCATCGTCAAATCGACCACCGGGTCGAACCAGCAGCCGGTCGCCTCCGCCGATGCGGTCGTCGGCCGTACCGCCGAGGCCGTCACGACTCTCGCACCCAGCGGCTACGTCCTGATCGACGGCCGGCGCTACGAGGCCTTCTGCCAGTCGGGCCACGCGCCCAAGGGGGCCTCCCTCCGCGTCGTCGGAGTGGACAATTTTCGCGTCATTGTTTCCAAATACCAGCAAGTCGCAGTTTAAATCCAATATTCCATGTCGGACCTTCCCCTTATCGTCATCATTCCCGTCGCGATTGTCGTCCTGGTCGTCGTCGGCATCTTCCTCTCCTACATCGGCACATGGCTCAAGGCCCGGCTGAACGGAGCCCCGGTCAGCATCATGAACCTGATAGGCATGCGCCTCGGCGGCGTGCCCTACAATCTCGTCGTCACTGCGCGGATCACCGCGGTAAAGGCGGGCATTCCGCTCAACACCGACAAGATCTCGGCGCATTACCTCGCGGGCGGGAACGTAGTCCCGACCGTGCAGGCGCTGATCGCCGCGCAAAAGGCGGGGATCGTCCTCGATTGGGACCGCGCCTGCGCGATCGATCTCGCGACCAAGGGCTCTGGCAAATCTGTGGTCGAGGCCGTGCGCACCTCCGTGGATCCCAAGGTCATCGACTGCCCCAATCCCGAGAGCGGCCGGACCACAATAGACGGCGTGGCGAAGGACGGCATCCAGGTAAAGGTTAAGGCCCGCGTCACCGTGCGCACGCATCTCGACCGGTTCGTCGGCGGCGCCAAGGAGGAGACGATCATCGCGCGCGTCGGCGAGGGCATCGTGACGACGATCGGCATGGCCGACAGCTACAAGCACGTCCTGGAGGCGCCCGACAGCATTTCTAAGACCGTCCTCGCGCGCGGCCTCGACGTGGGCTCGGCCTTCGAGATCCTCTCGATCGACATCGCCGACGTGGACGTCGGCGAGAACATCGGGGCCCGGCTCCAGGTAGCCCAGGCCGAGGCAAACAAGAACATGGCGCAGGCCCAGGCTGAGATCCGCCGCGCTGCGGCCGTCGCCCTTGAGCAGGAGATGAAGGCCCGCGTCCAGGAGATGCAGGCGAAGGTGGTCGAGTCGCAGGCCCAGGTGCCGCTCGCGATGGCCGAGGCGTTTCGCAGCGGCCGGCTCGGCGTGATGGACTATTTCCGGATGGAGAACGTGCAGGCGGACACCTCCATGCGCTCGAGCATCGCCCAGCCCGAGCAGAAGAAGTAAGCCATGCCTTTTTCCGCCCGCAGTCTCGATCCGATCGAGATGTTGCTGAAAAATGTCGGCGCATTCTTCCCGATCCTGGCGCTGTTTTTCGGCTGGGTCGCCTCGACGATCAAGAAGAACAAGGACAAGAGCGCGGCAGCGTCCAAGTCGGCCCCGGCCGGCGGCGACGAGGCCGAACGCACGCGAAAGGTTCAGGAGACTATCCGGCGGAAGATCGCCGAGCGGCGCGCGGCTATCCCCCCGCTGGACCCTTTTGGCGGCCCGGGCGGGCGGCTCCGCCGCCTGATGGACCAGCCCAATGTCGTTCCCGTGCGCCCCGACCCCGCACCGCCGATGGCGGGTGAAAGGGCTCTGATTGATGGCGAGGCTCGGCTGGCCGCGCAGGTCAGGCAGGTCCAGGCTGTCCAGCAAATGGCTCCTGGGCCTGTTGCCGCTGCTCCTGCAGGCGTTCTTCAGCCGCCGGTTTCACCCTGGCTTTTGGAGCTGCGGGAGCCGTCGGGAATCCGGCGCGCTATCATCCTGCGCGAAATCCTCGGGACCCCGGTCGGGCTCCGTTGAGAAGGGCCCTTACTGGAGCTTCACGCGGTTCGAGCCCTGCGGCATCGCGTAGCGGCGGCCGTTGACCTCGAACTGCACGTTGGCGCCCACATCGGCCTGGATCAGAACCGGCCCCGGGCGCGAAACAACCATCCTCTGGTCCCGCTCGAGCGTGGTCTCGGGCAGGAGCACCCGGCTGCCGTCGGCGAGGGACACCGTCACGTGAACGGTGTCGAGTCCGACCAGGGTCAGGCTCGGCTCGGCCAAGGGAGCAGCCATCTGCGTGCCGCGGGCTTCCGCAGCTGGAGCGCCGGCGCCCACGAAAAGCGACTTGGATATCCAGAATATGAGAACGAAGGCGACGAGGCAGACGACGACGATGCCTCCCTTGAAGACGAGGGCGGGGTCGATCGGCGGCCCCTTGGGGAGGGGGCTGTGCCCGCGCAATTGGGGTCCGGGGCGGCTGGCGGCGTCGCCGGCCGAGGCGGCGGCGCCAGCCGCAGCATGGTCGGCGCGATCCTCGGGCGAGGCGATCGAAAGGTCCATCCGGCCATAGACTTCGCGGCTGGGCGGCCGGGGTCGGGCGTCGCCGCGCCCGAGGGCGTCGTAGTCGTCCAGAATCCGGTCGGCGGGAATCTTGAGAAAGTTGGCATAGTTGCGCAGGAAGCCGCGCATGTAGATCGGGGCGAGATCCAAGTCGAACTGGTTGCCCTCGAACTTCTGCAGGTAGTCGCCGCGAATCTTGGTCGCCTCGGCCGCCTCCCGGATCGAGATTCCCTTCCGTTTTCGGGCGTCTTCCAGGCGTTCGCCGATAGTCTGCATGGAAGTGACCTAGAAGCTTTTGGGTCTGAGGGAAAGCAGGAAGTGGCCGCCGGACTCAGAGGGTGTCCAGGTCGACCAGGATTTCCCGGGGACTCGATCCGTTTTCGGGGCCGACGATCCCCTTCTCCTCCATGATTTCCATGATCCGAGCGGCGCGGTTGTAGCCAATCCTCAGCCGGCGCTGGAGCATGGAGGTGCTTGCGCGGCGGGTCGATTTCAGGACGTCGAGCGCCTGCTGGTAGAGCTCGCTGTCGTCGCCCAGCTCCTCGTCCTCGCCTTCCTCCTCCTCGCCGTCTTCCTCCCGGGCGGTGCGGTCGATGTGCTGCTGCACGGCCTGGGCGTAGACCGGGGGATCGTTGTTATCCTTGAGGTAGTCGACGATCGACTGCATCTCGTCGTCGGCCACGAATGCGCCCTGGGCGCGAAGGATCGAGGAGCTTCCCGGCGGCGTGAAGAGCATGTCGCCCCGGCCGATCAGGGTCTCGGCGCCCTTCGTGTCGATGATCGTGCGGGAGTCGATCTGCGAGGCCACCTGGAAGGCGATCCGGGAGGGCAGGTTCGCCTTGATGATGCCGGTGACGACATTCACGGAGGGACGCTGCGTCGCGATGATCAGGTGGATTCCGGCCGCGCGCGCGAGCTGCGCAAGGCGGGCGACGTTGGTCTCGATCTCCGCCGGAGCGATCATCATCAGGTCGGCGAGCTCGTCCACGATGACGACTATGTACGGCAGATGCTCGGGTATCTCGATTCCGTCGTCCACGGCCAGGGGATCGAGGCCCTCGAGGGAAGGCTGGTCGCTGGGTGGGACGGGATCGGCCTTGGCGCCCTTCTTGCGATGGTTGAAGCCGATGATGTTCCTGACGTTGACCTTCCCGAAGATCTGGTAGCGCTGCTCCATCTCCCGGAGGAGCCATTTCAGGGCCGCGGGCACCTTCTTCGGCTCGGTCAGGACCGGGATCAGCATGTGCGGCAGCGCGTTGAAGATCTTCAGCTCGACGACCTTCGGATCGATCATGATCAGCCGGACGTCGTGCGGGCTCTTCGAATAGAGGATCGATGCGACGATCGAATTGATGCAGACCGACTTTCCCGACCCCGTGGCGCCCGCGATCAGGAGATGGGGCATCTTTGCGAGGTCGGAGATCAGCGGCTTTCCCGAGACGTCCTTGCCGAGGGCGATCGGAAGCTCCGCGCGCGCCGAGCTCCAGTCCTCGCTCTCGATGATCTCGCGCAGGCCGACGGGCGTCGATTTCTGGTTCGGCACCTCGACACCCACAGCCGCCTTGCCCGGGATGGGCGCCAGGATGCGGACCGACTGCGCGCGCATGCCGAGGGCGATGTTCTTGTCCAGGCCGGAGATCTTTTCCACCCGGACGCCGGGCGCGGGAACGACCTCGTAGCGCGTGATGACGGGGCCGACGTGGATCTCCCCCAGGGTGACCTCGACCCCGAATTCACCCAGGATCCGCAGGAGGTTCTCCGCGTTTCGGCGGTGCTCCTCCTCGCTGCTCTGGACGGATTGGCGCACCTGATCCTTGAGGAGGGCGAGCGGCGGGAATTTGTAGTTGTCGTCCACGCTCGGCGGGACGACGGCCCGGGCCTTCTTGGTCTCCTCCGGCTTCACGATGTTGAGCTCGATCTTGCCCTTGCCCGACTTCTCCGCTCCTGCGCGGTTCTCCGGCTTGGGATCGCCCCTCCGGGCCGGGTCGGCGGCGTCCTTCGCATCCGCTCCGTTCCGCGTCGGGGCGCCCTTCGGCTCGGCCGGCTTGGCGACGAGAACGTTCTTGTTCTCCGGGTTGACGGGCATGAGGACAAGCGGGCTTTTCGCGGCCTGCCCGCCATCGGCCTTCCTTCGGGCGAGGGCGGCCAGGTCCCGCTGCTCGACGAGGAGGGCCCGGCGTTTTGCCCGTTCCTCGCGCCAGGCGGCGAACTGGGCGAGGAGGTTCTCGGCCTCGGTCGAAATGTCCTTCGTGAAGATGAAGACGAGGGCCAGGATGTAGCCCGTGCCGAGCAGCAGGGCGGAACCGACATCGCCGACGACGGCCTTGAGGACATGGCCGTAGTAGGCCTGACCTATGGCGCCGCCGGGGCCGTAGGGAAAGTATCCCGAGCTCCCGAAGCTCTCGAACATGGCAGCCAGGCCCGCGAGCGCGAGGACGGCCAGGGGCATGACGATCAGGCGGGTTCCGGTGAGCCGTCTCCAGTGGCGGAACGACAGCCACGCTGACCAGAGGCAGAAGATCGGCAGGAGCCAGGTTCCCGCCCCCACGGTCCAGAGGAGGAGGTGCACCATCTCGGCGCCGCCGACCCCGACCCAATTCGTCTCCGGGGCCGAGACGTTCCGGATGGTCCATTTCCCGTTCTCCCAGGCGTTGCTTCCGCCCACGCGGTAGAAGCGGCTCTGGGATGGCTCATAGCTCACCAGGGCCGCCAGGAGGAGGAGGCCGGCCAGGACGAAGAGGATGCCGGCGGGCCAATTCGATTGCGGGCGCGCGGAGGGCAGGGTGCGGCCGCCGTTTGGGTTTGAAGTCTCCGACTTGGGCATTTGTGTGAGCAGGCCGACAGGAACCTGAAGCTGTGTCACGCTAACATCCGGACCGGTCAAATGTAAATCCCCCGGAGCACCCCGAAACCCTGTCATGATTCTCCGCGAACCCCTCCGCTTCGAGCCGCTCTACCGGGAACGTGTCTGGGGCGGCCAGGCCCTCCACTCCGTCTTTGGGAGGACGCTTCCGCCCGATCGCCGCATCGGGGAAAGCTGGGAGATTGTGGACCGGCCCGAGGCCCAGTCGGTCGTCCGCGGGGGTCCCGCTGCCGGTTCGACCCTGGGCGCCCTCCTGACGGAGCACGGCTCCGCCGTCATGGGGCCGAAATGGCCGGCCGGCCGGCCGTTTCCGATCCTTGTCAAATGGCTCGACTGCCGCGAGCGCCTGAGCCTGCAGGTGCATCCGCCGGCCGAAATTGCGGTCGAATTGAAGGGCGAGGCGAAGACCGAAAACTGGTATATCGCCCACACCGCTCCCGAGGCCAAACTCATGGTCGGGCTCCGGCGCGGAGTCACCCGGGCGCAGTTCGAGCGCGCGCTTGCCGAGGGCACGGTGGAGGCCTGCGTCCATCACTTCCCCGTGGCTGCCGGCGACTCGATCCTCGTCAGGAGCGGCGAGGTCCATGCGATCGACGCGGGAAATCTTATCCTGGAGATCCAGCAGAATTCCGACACGACCTACCGGGTCTATGATTGGGGGCGGAAAGGCCTCGACGGAACGCCCCGGAGGCTCCACATCGCCGAATCCCTCCGGAGCATTCGCTGGGACGATTTCGAGCCCGCGCCCGTCCGCGCCGCGCCAACTTCGGGAGTCATCGCCGACAGTCCGGAGTTCCGTATCCGGCGGATCGTCCTCGGAGGAGGGGAGCGGCTGCATGTCTCCGCCGGGGAGCAGCCGAGGCTGATGAGCATCGTCAGCGGGGCGGTGTCCCTCCAGGCGGAAGGCCCGGCCGACAAGCGCCCCCCCGGCTGGACGATCGGGCGCGGCGACACCGTCCTTCTGCCGTTTGCCGGGGCCTACACCTTTGCGGCTGATTCGACCACGATCTTGCTCATCACGGAAAATTTTGTATAAGTTAACCTCTTTTTCCGCATGTCCGAATCCTCCGACAACCTGTCCGAATCCTCCTCTCCCGCTTCCGGCGAAGCCGCTTCCCAGGCCGGCGGAGTGAAGCCCGACTCCCTGGCGGCGGCCCAAAAGGCCGCTTCCGAAAATTACGACCGCTACCTCAGGGTGGCTGCCGACTTGGAAAATTTCCGCCGCAGGACCGTGCGCGAAAAGGACGAACTCCGGCTCTACGCGGCATCCCGCGTGCTGGAGGACCTGCTGCCCATCATGGACAACCTGGCGCTTGGCTTGTCGGCTGCGCGGCAGCCCAACGCCGATCTCAAGACCTTGACGGGCGGCGTCGATCTCGTCCTTCAGCAGCTCAAGAGCGCCCTTTCCAATCACGGGATGAAGGAGATCAATCCCGTGGGTCTCCCGTTCGATCCCCACCAGCACGAGGCCATTTCCAACCAGGCCGATCCCAAGGTTCCGTCCGAGCATGTCGTGACGGTTGTGCGTTCGGGCTATTCGCTGAACGGGCGCCTCCTGCGCCCGGCCGCGGTGGTCGTGTCCAGCGGTCCCGAGCCCAAGGGGGGCCGCAAGGACTGATCATGGCGAAGGAAGACTATTACGAACTCCTGGGCGTGGATCGCAAGGCGACCGCCGAAGAACTCAAGAAGGCCTACCGCAAGAAGGCGGTCCAGTACCACCCGGACAAGAATCCCGGAAACAAGCAGTCCGAGGAGATGTTCAAGAAGGTCTCCGAGGCCTATGAGGTCCTTCAGGATGCGGACAAGCGGGCTGCCTACGACCGTTTCGGCCACGCGGCGTTCAACGGCCCCGGGGGAGGCCGCGGGCCGGGCGGCATGTCGGGCGCCGGGGGCTTCCATGACCCCTTTGACATCTTCCGCGAGGTCTTCAACCAGGGCGGGGGAGGGGGCGCCGGGGCCATGGGTGGGATTTTTGAGGAAATGTTCGGCGGCGGCGGCCGGTCGCAGGACGGCGGCCACGACGGCGCCGACCTGCGTTACGACCTCGAGATCACCCTCGAGGAGGCGGCCCACGGCGTGGAGCGCGAGATATCCTTCCGGAAGCTCGCTGCCTGCGAGCGCTGCGAGGGCTCGGGCGCGGAGCCGGGCTCCAAGCGCGTCACGTGCCCAACCTGCCGCGGCTCCGGGCAGGTGCGCCGCTCGGGCGGAATCATCGTCTTCACCCAGACCTGCCCGACCTGCGCGGGCTCGGGCCGCAAGATCGAGAAGCCGTGCACCGTCTGCCACGGCGAGGGCCGTGTCCAGAAGACGACGAAATTGACGGTGCGGATTCCCCCCGGCGTGGACACGGGCTCCCGCCTGCGTTCCGCCGGAAACGGCGAGGCCGGCGCTGCCGGCGGGTCGGCCGGAGACCTCTACATTGTCCTCTCGGTGAAGGAGCACGAGCTCTTCGAGCGCCAGGGCGACGACCTCTTCTGCGAGATTCCGATCAAGTTCACGCTCGCCACCCTGGGCGGCGCGATCGAGGTGCCGACCTTGTCCGGGAAGGCCTCGCTCAAGATTCCGGCCGGCACCCAGAGCGGGACGACCTTCCGGCTGCGCGACAAGGGCATGCCCCGGCTTCGCGGGGGCGGCCACGGCGACGAGCTCGTCCGCGTGCATGTCGAGGTGCCCGCCTCGCTCACGGCGGAGCAGCGCAAGCTTCTCGAGGACTTTGCGCGCGTCAGCGGCGACGCGGCCGAGCCCACCTCCCGGAGCTTCTTCGAGAAGGCGAAGAAGTTCTTCTGACGCATGAGCGGAACGAATCCCAAGCTCCTCGGGCTTGGCGCCGCCGTCGCCCGCCGCGGGCGGCTTCGGTCTTCCGGAAAGGCGCTCGTCCTGACGAATGGCGTCTTCGACCTCCTGCACCAGGGGCACAAGCACTATCTCAGGAAGGCGGCCGGCCTCGGCGATGCCCTCTTCGTGGCCCTGAATTCGAACGCGAGCACCCGGAAATTGAAGGGCCCTTCGCGCCCCGTGCAGGGCGAACGGGAGCGCGCCCGAGCCCTGGCGGCGCTTCCCTACGTCGACGGAATCGTGATTTTTCGCGGGGTGCGGCTTGCCCGGGAGATCGCAGCCCTGCGCCCGGACGTCTATTGCAAGGCCGGCGACTACACCCTTGAAACACTCGATCGGGCCGAGCGGTCAGCACTCGAGTCGGCCGGCGCGCGGATCAAATTCATGCCTTTCCTCCCCGGCTTCAGCACGACAAAGACCATCAAGAAGCTAACGCTCGCAGGAAAGCTATGAGGCATTGCTTCGGCTTTCCGCCTTCCGCTTTCCGCTTTCCGATTTTCACATCATGCGCGTCGTCATTCTAGGCTCCGGGCGGGGATCCAATGCCGAGGCCATACTGCTGGCCCAGCAGGCCGGCCGGCTGGGCAAGGCGAAGGTCGTGGGAATTTTCGCGGATCGGCCGGACGCCGCAATCCTTGCCTTGGGCCCCCGCTTCGGGGTTCCCGCGACCTTCGTCGATCCCGCGCCTTTCAAAACCAAGCTCGATGAGGAAGGCGAGCGGCGATACATCGCGGCGATTTCCGCCGCGGAGCCCGGCCTGATCGTGCTCGCCGGCTTCATGCGCGTCCTCAAGCCCGGATTTCTGGGAGCCTTCGAGGGCAGGATCATCAATCTGCATCCCAGCCTTCTTCCCCAATTCCCCGGGCTCGATGGCATCGGCCAGGCGCTGCGCAGCGGAGTCAAGGTCACCGGGTGCACGGTGCATCGGGTGACGCTCGAGGTGGATGGCGGCCCCATCCTGGGCCAGGCGAAGGTCGGAGTCGTTCCGGGCGAGACCCTGGAGACGCTCGCCGCCAAGATTCATGCGGCGGAACACAAGCTCCTGCCCGAGGTGATCGCCCGGCTGAGCGGGGAATGACGCCGTGCCGCTGACCGACATCAGGGTGGAAATCCCGGCCGCGATTGCGGACGGCGTCGAAGAGGTGCTGCTGGAAGCCGGCGACGACCGGTGGAGCCTCCTGGAGGAGGCGATCGTGAAGCGCGCCTGGCTGGTCGGCGTCTTTTCGGACGACGACGAGGCACGTGCGCGCTGGAATGCGCTCCTGCCGCTGCTGCCTGTGAAGCCCCTTTCCGGCCCCGTGCTCCGCGCTCTAGCGGACAGCGACTGGCGGGACAGCTACAAGGCGCATTTTCGGGCATGGGATTTCGGGCGGCTGCACTGGGTTCCCCTGTGGGAACGCGATACGTATGTGCTGCCGACGGGCCACGCCGCCCTCTGGC
>Ga0265320_10000149_pt1 | contig 58064 bp, 45 predicted proteins | sample 4827metaG_FD_202087 | JGI IMG/M metagenome (GOLD analysis project Ga0265320, IMG submission 202087) | Rhizosphere microbial communities from Carex aquatilis grown in University of Washington, Seatle, WA, United States - 4-8-27 metaG | ecosystem: Host-associated > Plants > Roots > Rhizosphere >...
GACCGCGTCGGTCGCGGGCGGCTCAGCGAGGACGGTCATGCCGCCGATTTCGGTTCCGGCGATGACCTTGTCGAAGCGTCCTTCGCGGAGCGCGAGGACCATTTCCATGTGCTGCGCCTTCATCAAGCCGCGCACGAAATTGGCGACGTCCGCGCGCAACACTTCGCCCTCGTAGTTGCGCTTGTGGCTCTTGATGACGCGGCCACCGTCCGCAAAGAGGTGCGTGATGATGTGCGGGGCGTCGAGACCCGAATCCTCGGTCTGGACGTGGAAAACATCGCCCTGGTACTTCACGTTGTTGTTGAAGCCCATCTGCGCGCGCCGGAACGTCGGGCGCCGCATCTCGGACTCGAGCCGCTGCACCTCTTCGCGCGAGAATTTGCGCAGCGCTTCGGTGAGCACGTCGTGAGGGCCGCCGATGGCCTCCATGCGCTCGAACGCTTCTTGCGCGACGCGCGCGCTCGGGTCGATGCGCAATGCTTCGGCGAGCAAGTGTTGACCTTCGCCGTCGTTCGGACCCGCCGCCGCCCAGGCGGCCAGAAGCGCCACCGCGTCGTCGGGACGGCCCTTGTCGACGAGCCAGCTCGCCACGCGACCCGCCGAAGCTCGATAGCTCGAGACGTCGTTGCTCATCCAACACTCTCGCGAAGCGAGCTGCGGCGGGCGGGTACGCCCCCCATGCTCAATAGGGCCGCGGTCTCGGGACGCCCCGACGTCATGATCGAGGACGGAGCATATATTCTTCGGGTCGCCCGGACTCGAATTTCGCCAGCGCTCCCGTTATTTGCAGTCGGTCGGGCAGTTCGCGTGATTTTCGCCGTCCGAGCACTTGCCGTCGCCGCAAAACCGTCCGCCGATGCAATCCTTGGGGCACGACGTCGGGCTCTCGCTGGGGGCGCAATAGCCGTCCCCGCAGACGACCTGTCCGCAATCGGACGGGCAGCTCGCCGCCGATTCGTTGCCGTTACAGACTCCGTCGCCGCACGCCGTGCCGCAGTCGCCCGGGCAGCTCGTGGTCGTTTCGTTCGGGCCGCAGCGGCCGTCGCCGCAGAAGCTGCAATCGGACGGGCAGTTGAACGGATTTTCCGCACCCGAGCAGAGCCCGTCGCCGCAGGTCGGCAGCGGGCAATCCTTCGGACACGTATTCGACGTCTCGGAGCCCGTGCAGAGCCCGTCGCCGCAGATCGCCGGGCAATCCTTGGGACACGTCTTCGTCGTTTCGCCCGATTCGCAGAGCATGTTTCCGCAGACCGGCTTCGGGCAATCCTTCGGGCAGTTGGTCGGCGTTTCGGTCGGCTCGCAGAGGCCGTTGCCGCAAACGGCGGGGCAGTCCTTCGGGCAGCTCGGTCCGCTCTCGCTGAGCTCGCAGATCCCGTCGCCGCAAACGGCGGGACAATCCGAGGGGCAGCTCAACGGCGTCTCGGTCGACGCGCACACGCCGTCGCCGCACAAGGTGCCGCAGTCGACTGGACACGTCGCGGTGGTCTCGCTGTTCGTGCAGATGCCGTCGCCGCAATACCCGCAATCGAACGCACACGTGTTCGGAAATTCGCCTGCGCCGCAAACGCCGTCGCCGCAGTAACCGCAGTCGAAGCGGCACGTCTGCGCCGTTTCTCCGACGTCGCAAATCGAATTGCCGCAGTAGCAATCCGTCGGGCACGTCGCGGTGCTCTCGCCCGCGTTGCACTGGTTGTCGCCGCAATAGCCGCAGTCCGTCGGGCAAGTCGACGGACTTTCGTTCGGCGTGCAATAGGTGTCGCCGCAATAGCCGGGACAATCGCCGAAGCACGAGAGCGGGTTTTCGAACGACGAACAAAAGCCGTCGCCGCAAAAACCGCAGTCGCTCGGACAGCTACTCGCCGTCTCGGTGCCGCCGCAGAACCCGTTGCCGCAATAGTCGCAATCGGGGGGACAGCTCACGGCAGTCTCGCCCGACGAGCAGACGCCGTCGCCGCACCTGGGCGGGCAATCGGGCGTGCACTGGTCAATCTCGGAGGGCGTGCAGAAGCCGTCCCCGCAATAGCCGGGGCAATCGACGGGACAGCTCGCCGGGTTCTCTCCGGGGCTGCAGGTGCCGTCGCCACAGAAGCCGTTGACCGGACAATCGACGGGACAGTTCGCGCTGGTCTCACCCGCTTCGCAGACGCGGTTGCCGCACTTCGTTGCCCCGCCGCAATCCTCGGCGCACGTCGTCTTCGTCTCGTTGCCGTCGCATTTGCCGTCGCCGCAGGTGCCGCAGTCGGCGGGGCACGTCTCGCCCTTCGAGCACACGCCGTCGCCGCACCGACAATCCGAGGTGCAGTTGGTCGGCGTTTCTCCGCGCCCGCATTTGCCGTCGCCGCACGTTCCCGGCGGCTCGCCCCCGTCGAGCGGCGTGAGACCCGGGTAGCCGTCGTCACCCGGAAGGTCGGCGCGCCCGCAACCCGGCATGCACAGCGCCATCAGGGCGAGCACGAGCCAAACCCAGACGCGCGCGCCACCACCGTGCCCCTCGAACCGATTCGTCATGCCGTCCCGATGCTCCTCGCGCGCCCGACGGGCGGAGTTGAGCAAACTGCGCGCCACCGGGCCAAACAGTCGAGTGGGTTCCTCGACGCCTGCTTTCGCTGCGATTCGAAGCAAGCCACGTAAGCTGTGCCAAAACGAGGGCTTCGGCAAGCGGCACAACTCGCGACGGGGCCGCCCTACACGCCCGTTCAGAGCTCGGTGCTCGACCGATCGTCGAGCGCCGCCCGTTCGAAGCCGAACACGTCGGCGAGCAGGTCGTACGCCGCGTCGGCTTCGGTCTTCATGACCAGCCCGGGCACCCCGAGCTCGGCGAGCGACGTCACGCCGTATTTTTGGATCCCGCACGGCACGATGAGCTGGAACAGGTCGACTTCGGTCGAGAGATTGAGCGCGAACCCGTGCATGGTGACCCATTGCGAAATGCGGACGCCGATCGCGCCGAGCTTCGAGAGGTCGCGCGCGCGATCCGGACCGGACCAGGTGCCGGGTGACGCCCGATCCACCCAGAGCCCGATCATGCCCGGCACTTCTCCCGCGGCGATGCCGTGTCGGAAAGCGACGCGGCGCATGGTCTCGGTGAGATCGCGGACGTAGCGTCGCACGTCGCGCCGGTCCGGATTCAAGTCGATGATCGGATACGCGACGAGCTGCCCGGGCGCGTGGAGCGTCACGTCGCCGCCGCGATCGGTTTTCTCGACATCGAACCCGCGCGCGGCGAGGGCTTCATCGGAGAGGAGCACGTTCGACCGATCGGCGCCGCGGCCGAGGGTCACCACCGGCGTGTGCTCGAGGAAGAGGACGGTGTCCGGAATTTCGCCGCGTCCGCGTTCCGCGCGCAGCCGCTCCTGGAGTGCGTGGACCGGGGCGTAAGGACGCCGCCCGAGCCAGACGCCGCGGAGCGTTCGCGCCGCGGTCATGGCCGCGCGGCCGTCATCGGCGCTCGGGTGTCTTCGCGCCGAGATCGCGCTGCTCTTCGAGCCAGGTCTCGATGCGGTCGGTGAACTCGCCGGCAAGGTTCGGGTCGAACTGCGTCCCCGAGCAACGGAGGATTTCGTTCACGGTGACGTCGTGCGGCATCGCGCGCCGGTAGGCGCGATCGGTCGTCATCGCGTCGTACGTGTCGGCGACGGAGATGATGCGCGCGATGATCGGGATCTCTTCGCGCGCGAGCCCGAGCGGATACCCTCTGCCGTCCCATCGCTCGTGGTGAAGGTGCACGCCGGGGATCACCGGTTCGAGGAACTTGATGGGGTCCAGGATGTCCCTGCCGTACGCGGGGTGCTTCTTGAAGATCTCGTACTCGTCGTGGGTGAGCTTGCCGGGCTTGTTCAAGCTCATCACACAACCGATTTTGCCGATATCGTGCATGAGCGCCGCCTGGCGCACGATTTCGACCATCGCTTCCGAGAGACCGAGCCAGCGGGCGAGCGCGGAGGCGTATTGCGCGACGCGCTCCGAGTGACCCGCCGTGTAGCGATCCATCTTGTCGATGGTGCGCGCGAGGCTCTGGATCGTTTGCTGGAACGTCGCTTGAAGATCTTCGTAGAGCCGCGCGTTGTCGATGGCGGCGGCGGCGCGCGACGCGACGATGCTGAGCAGCTTGCGCTGGCCCTCGAGAAACCGCTTTCCCTCGGTGAAGCTCATGACGGCGAGCCAGCCGAGGAGCCGCTCGCGAGTCCGGAGCGGCACGACCGCGACGCTCGACACCGATCGGTCCGGCTGCTCGAGAAGGAGCTCCGCGGCGCGCGCGCCGTGTTCGACGAGCGGTTCGCCTCCACGAAGCCGGCCCGCGAGGAGCGCCGGATCGAAGCGACCCACGTTCTCGCCTGCGTCGACCGTCGAGTTGCGGTCGACGTTGCGCTCGAAGAACGAGCCTTCTCCGTCGTCGAGCCAGGTACACGCGACGTCCGCGTGGACCTCGTTGATGGCGCTCTCGGAGAGCGTCGCGATCACTTGATCGAGCGAGAGGCTCGCCGCAATCGCCTCGCTCACCTTGTAGAGCGAGAGCGCTTCACGGAGCCGGAGGTTTTCGGCGGCGAGGCGCTGCTTCTCGAGCCCCCGCTGCACGATGTGAATCACCTCTTCGACCTTGAACGGCTTCAGGATGTAGTCGTAGGCGCCGCGCTTCATCGCGTCGATCGCGGTCTCGACCGTGCCGAAGCCGGTCATGATGATCGTCATGGTGTCCGGATGCACTTCGGACACTTCGCGGAGCAGCTCGAGCCCGCCCATCCGCGGCATCTTCAAGTCGCTGATGACGAGGTCGAAGCGCGCGCGGCGAAGCTCGTCCGCGGCCGCCGCGCCGTCTTCGGCGGTGCGGACGACGTACCCTTCCATCGCCAGGAAATCCGCGATGATGTCGCGAATGAACTTCTCGTCGTCGACGACGAGAATGCGCGGCGTTTCGGTGAACGACGTGACGTCGGGCGACGACGCGCTCACGAGTCGGTCCTCCAGATGTTCCGAGCCGGGTTCACGGATACGGCTGTTCGCCCAAGAGGCCGCCGAGCGCGTGTCTCGGCGCGGGGTCGTACGACTTCAAGTAAAGGAGGTTGATGGCGTTCACCATCGCGTGCGCCAGGAGCGGGCCGAGGAGCGACCCCGTGAGCTGGAACATCGCGCCGAGGGCGAGCCCCATGAGCGTTGCCCACGTGACCCAGACCCACCGACTCGGGCCGGGGATCTGATGAGCGACGCCGAAGATGATGGCCTGCGGGACCACGCCGACCGCGGGCTCGAGCAAGCCGCGGAAGAGAAGTTCTTCGCCGAACGCGCTCAGCGCCGCGATCGCCAGGATCATCGGGAGCGAGAGCTCGCGCGCGAACGGGCGCAGCGCCGTGTGAAGGCCGCGTGCCCAACCGAACCGCGACACTGCTGCGCGCGTCGCGACGACCGCGAGTCCCCCGAACGCGATCCCGAAGATCGCGCTGTAGACGTGACGGGTTCCGGGCTCCAGGGGCAACCACGGCTCCGGGTGTACCCACGCCGAGCCCCCGCGCCAAAGGCTCACGAGAACGAGCGCGAAGATCCCCAGCAAAGCATAGGCGGCTGCGCCCCAGCGGAGCATCGTCGACACTATGGCACGCGCGTCCCGCGGATGCATGGGAGTTTCGGCGGCCGGCGGAGACGGAGTAGAGTCCCCGCCCAGTGGACGCGAGGGACACGCCGGAGGCACTCGAGCGATTTCACGGGACGCTCGACTTGGTCGACATCGTGGCGCGACAGGTCCGTCGCTCGATCGGCCAGCACGCGGAGCTCGACGAGCTCGTGAGCTTCGGGCGTGAAGGCTTGCTCGACGCGGCACGTCGTTTCGATGCGTCGCGGGGCGTGCCATTTCGTGCGTACGCGAACTTTCGCGTGCGCGGCTCCATCGTCGACGGTGTCCGCTCGCTCGCGCGATTGCCGCGACGAGTCCACGAACGCTTGCGCGCGTTCGACGCCGCGTCACGCGTCTCGGAAGGCGCCGCGGAAGATGTGCTCGGCCAGGCGCCGTCCACCGACACGAAGGCGCTTGCCGAGCGAGCCCTCGACGCGCACCTCGCGGCGATGGCGACGGCCATGGCCGTCGGGTTGATTGCGGAATCCGCCGTCGGCGAGGACGGCGAGCCGACGCCCATCGACGTCGAGTCGAGTCCAGAGGACGCGGTCGGCCGCGCCGAGCTCGGGCACGTCGTCCGCGAAGCCATCGCGGAGCTCCCTCACGAAGAAGCCGAGCTCGTACGCCGCCACTATCTCGAGGGCGAGCGCTTCGATCACGTCGCGGCCGAGCTCGGGCTCAGCAAATCCTGGGCGAGCCGGCTCCACACCCGCGCCGTCGCGCGCCTCGCGAAGCGCCTCCGCGGCACCACCGATTAGCGCGATTTTCCCGTGGGTTCTCGCCCGCGAGCCGGTTCGAGGTAACCTCCGCCCATCATGACTGGTCGGGTGCTCGTGGCGATGAGCGGCGGCGTGGATTCGTCGGTGGCCGCGGCGCGCCTCGTGGCTCAGGGATTTGAAACCGTCGGCGTCACGTTGCATCTCTGGGACTACCCCGACGACGGGTCGGTCAAGGGTCGATGCTGCGCGCCCGAAGACGTGTACGACGCCCGGCGCGTCGCCGACCAACTCGGCATCGCCCACTACACGTTCGACCGGCGCGAGCTCTTCGCGAAGGAAGTGGTGGCGCCCTTCGTCGACGCTTACCTCGACGGCACCACGCCGAGCCCCTGCACGCGCTGCAACCGCGGCGTGAAGATGCGCGAGCTCCTCGCGCTCGCCGATCGATTCGACGCGGACGCCGTGGCGACCGGACACTACGCGCGAGTCTCCCGACAGGGTTCGGTCCCGAGGCTCCGGCGCGCCGCCGATCTCGCGAAGGACCAGAGCTATTTCTTGTACACGCTCGACCGAGCGAGCCTCGCGCGGCTCGTCTTCCCGCTCGGCGAAGCGACGAAGCAGGACGTGCGGAGCGAAGCCATCGCGCTCGACCTTCCCGGGGCTCACAAGGGAGAAAGCCAGGAGCTGTGCTTCGTTCCGACGGGCCGTTACGACGAATTCGTCGCGGCTCGGGCCGACGAACGCGCTCGTCCGGGCCCCATCGTGGACGAGGCGGGACGCACTGTCGGAACCCACGACGGGCTCTTCCGGTTCACCGTCGGGCAGCGCAAAAACCTGGGCGTCGCCGTGGGACACCGCGCGTACGTAACGTCGCTCGATCCCGCGACGCGTACGGTGCACCTCGGGACACGCGAGTCGCTCATGGCGCGGCGAGCGGAACTTTCCGACGTGACTCTCGCCGAAGGCGTCGAGCTCCCGCTTCGCGCCGACGTCGTGGTTCGGTATCGCGCCAAGCCGATGGCCGCTCGGATCGTCGCGTCCGCCGGTCGACCGATCGAGGTGACCTTCGACGAGCCGGTCGCGGCCGTCGTGCCGGGGCAAGTCGCGGTGTTCTACGACGGCGACGTCGTGCTCGGCGGCGGAACGATCGGGACGAGCGCGTCGCGAACCGCGGAGCCGCGGACTCGGAGCGAGGCGGAGGCCGCGCCGTGAAGATCGCGGGGTTCGCGGCGGCGCTACTCCTCTTCGGCTGCTCCACCGGAGAAGGCACCGGCAGCGTGACCAGCGACAAGCTCTACGTCGAAAATTGCTGGGACGGGCCCTTCAACTTACAGCCGACCTTCTTCGCGTCCGATCCGTTCGAAGATACGCAAGAGATCCGCATCCAGCGCGGCGATCGCATCGTCGAAGAATCGGACGGCGTGCTCTTCACGGTGAGCAACGTCTCGAAGATCCGCTCCACGCAGCTCGGCCACGAGATCGCACTCGGGTTACCGGTCGGCGTTCGACCCCCGGGGTTTCCGATCACCGTCGACGCGAATCCCCCCGAAGTGAACATGTCGGTCTACCTGAACGACACGTGCCACCTGCAGAACGGCGCGCTCTACGCCGTCTCGGGCAGCATCAAGTTCAACTCACTCTTCAGCGGCAACCGCAACGAGAACAACGCGGACGCCCGTCTTACCGACGCCGAGTTCACCGCCGTGGTCACCGATCCGCGCGATGCGACCTTGGGCGCCGCCGGAGGTAGTGCGGGCGATGCAGGCGAAAGCGACGCGGGCGACGCGGCCACGACGGTCGTCGCCTCGACGGGCGCCGGTGCGACCACGATTCGCTACAACCCCGCGCACGAGAGCACCGTCACCGGCAACTTCCGATTCTTCTTCCAGCGCGGCATCCCGGCGCAGCCCTTCCCCTGAGCCCTGCGCATGCTGTCCGTCGTCGATGAGCTGCTCCGCCGCGACGCGCGCGCGTTCGAGCTCAGGTTTCGGTGCGAAGACTGCGCGCACTTCGATCCGTCGACGGGACGATGCGCCGAGGGCTATCCGAATGAGCAGCATCGGCGGGTCGCGTTGGAATCGGTCGCGACCCTCTCCTTTTGTAAGAGCTTCGAACTGACGTGACATGGCGCGGTCCCATCCTCCAACCCTCATTCGAATCGCCGAGCGCACGCTGGCGGAGGACACCGCGCTCGCGCGCGGCGAGCGGATCCTCGTTGCGGTGAGTGGCGGGGGAGATTCGACGGCCCTTCTGCACGTTCTCGCCGGGCTCGCGCCTCGGCTGGGCGTGACGGTCGTCGCGCACGGCGTCGATCACGGTCTACGCGCCGAGGCGGCAGCCGAGCTCGAGCAAGCCAAGGACCTCGCCGCGCGACTCGACGTGCCCTTCGCGGTGACCCGCGTGGAGGTCCGCCCCGGCGGGAATGTGCAGGCGAGGGCACGGGCCGCTCGGCGCGAAGCACTCGTCGCAGCAAAAGCGAGGCACGATGCGACGTACATCGCCACGGCGCACCACGCGAACGATCGCGCCGAGACCGTCCTGATTCGACTCCTTCATGGAGGAACGCCCGCGGCGCTCGCGGTACTCCCGGTCGCGGACGGCGTGTGGATGCGACCCCTGATCCGGGCGAGAAAGTCCGACGTTCTCGCGCACCTCGCCCGACACGAGCTGTCGTACGCGGAGGATCCGTCGAACGAAAATCGCCGATTTTTGCGGGTCCGAGTCCGCCACGAACTCTTGCCGCTGCTCGAACAGCTCTCGCCGTCGATCGTCGATCATCTGACCGCCCTCGCCGACGAGATCGCCTCCGGGCCATCGCCCACGGTGCTCGACGAGGACGGACGAAAGGTCGCCCTCGGGCGCGCGCATTCTCGCGCACTTGAGCGGGCCCTCCGACTCGGGTTCGCGACTCGCATCCGCCTCTCGGAGGGGAGAGAATTGCGCGTCGACCCTCGGGCGGGCGCCCTTTGCGTCGAGAAGTCGCTGAAGAACCCCCTATCCGGCGCGGACAACTGGAATAAGGGGGGTGCCAAACGCCGGAAAAGTGGTTAACTGATCGACGTTCGCCGTTACGTGTTCCCGCTTTGGGGCCGTACGGCCGTGATGGCTCCTAGGTCGCCGAGGTATTCGTGAAGCAACCCCATAAGACGCTTCTTCTTTGGGTCGTCCTTATCGTCGCATTCCTTGCGATCTGGCAGTTCTTGAACGCGGATGGACCGCAGCGGCAGCCGATGCCGTTCAGTGACTTCGTCACGCTCGTCCGTGCCCCCAAGGAAGCGCGCCACGTCGACTCGGTGAAGATCAAAGACCGCGAGTACACGTTCACGATCGTCGGTCCGAACCAGAAGGGTCAGGAACGCGGCATCACGATCGGCCCCGAAGAGTACGCGCCGGAGCTCCTCAAGTACGACGTGAAGGTCGAGTACGAAGAGGACGAGACGAACCCGTTCCTCACGACCACGCTCACCATCCTCGTGCCGATGGTGTTCCTCTTGGTCATGTTCTACTTGTTCATGCGCCAGCTGCAGGCCGGTGGCGGCAAGGCGATGAGCTTCGGCAAGAGCCGAGCGCGCCTCCTGAACGAAGCGCAGAACAAGGTCACGTTCGCCGACGTCGCCGGGATCGACGAAGCGAAGGACGAGGTCGAGGAAATCATCGCGTTCCTCAAGGACCCGAAGAAATTCCAGAAGCTCGGCGGTCGCATTCCGAAGGGCGTCCTCATGATGGGGCCACCTGGAACGGGTAAGACGCTCCTGGCCCGAGCGATCGCCGGCGAAGCCGGAGTGCCGTTCTTCAGCATCTCGGGCTCGGACTTCGTCGAGATGTTCGTCGGCGTCGGGGCGAGCCGCGTTCGCGACCTCTTCGAACAGGGCAAGAAGCACGCGCCCTGCATCATCTTCATCGACGAAATCGACGCGGTCGGTCGTCACCGCGGCGCCGGCCTCGGCGGCGGGCACGACGAGCGCGAACAGACGTTGAACCAGCTCCTCGTCGAGATGGACGGCTTCGAATCGAACGAGGGCGTCATCATCATCGCGGCGACGAACCGCCCGGACGTGCTCGATCCGGCGATTCTCCGGCCCGGCCGCTTCGACCGACGCATCGTCGTCCCGCGACCCGACGTGCGCGGCCGCGAGGGCATCCTGAGCGTGCACACCAAGAAGGTGCCGCTCTCCAGCGACGTGAACCTCGCCATCCTGGCCGCCGGAACGCCGGGCTTCGTCGGCGCCGATCTCGAAAACCTCGTGAACGAGGCGGCGCTCCTCGCCGCGCGTCAGGACAAAGACGCGGTCATGATGCAGGACTTCGAGCTCGCGAAGGACAAGGTCCTCATGGGCAGCGAACGTCGCAGCATGGTGATGAGCGAGGACGAACGCCGTATCTCGGCGTGGCACGAAGCGGGTCACACACTCGTCGGCAAGCTCGTGGAGGGTAACGACTCCGTTCACAAGGTGTCGATCATCCCGCGCGGCGCAGCGCTCGGCGTGACTCAGTTCCTGCCCACCGAAGATCGCCACACCATGTCGCGCAAGCAGCTTCTCGCGCGGCTCGCGATGGCGCTCGGCGGTCGGGTCGCCGAAGAAATCGTGTTCGGCGAAATCACCAGCGGCGCGTCCGACGACATCAAGCGCGCGACCCGCATCGCCCGCGCGATGGTGTGCGAGCTCGGCATGAGCGCGAAGCTCGGCCCGCTCGCCTACGGCGAACAAGAAGAGAACGTGTTCCTCGGCCGCGAAATCACGCAGCGGCGTGAGGACTACTCGGAGGACACTGCGCGCGAAATCGATCACGAAGTGCGCGCGCTGATAGACAAGCAGTACGAGCTCGCCCGTCGGGTCGTCGCGGAAAACCGCGACAAGCTCGACCGCGTTGCTCAGATGCTCCTCGAGCGCGAGACGCTCGACTCCGAGGAGATCGAGGCGGCCATGGAGGGACGACCTCTCCCCCAGCGCGACCGCATCATCATTCCGAGCTGGAGCGACAAGCGCAACCAGGCCAAGGAAAAGAAACGCCCTGCCAGCATCTTCGGGACGCCCAAGCCCGCAACGAGCTGACGAACACCTGCGACGGACGGTTCGAACGGCGCCGCGATGAGCGGCGCCGTTCATGTTTTGTGCGCGCGAGGAACCTCGGGTCAGTAGCCCGGCGGGTCGCTCGCGGGAAACGACTCCCACGACGCCTGATCGACGACGTCGCGCAGCGCGCGAGTTCCACGCCCGAACGCGCTCGTCACCTCGGCGCCACCGCGAATCAGTCGAAGATGGGTCTTCACCGATTGGTTTCGCATCTGCGCCGCGCTCCTTGCCGCACGCTCGAACAGGCCGCGGGTTCGCGCGGCGACGAGCCGCTCGATGCCGATCACCAGGTCGCTCCCCACCGCCAACGCGACGGCGAGCGAGTGGAAGAAGGCGTTTTCCGCGACGTTTTGGATCTCTTCAGTTGCCATTTTTAGACCTCCGGACCGACACCGCGTTCGAGCGGCAACGCCAGGGCGATCTTTCACGAATCGTGCCCCGACGGCGGGGTCGGCCTTTGCGCGACGTGAATGCAGCGGTCTCGTGTTCGACATGGGTCAAAAGACACGGGCAACGCGCCCTTCTGCCACGCCAGTGAGACGAAAATGCGCGGCCTCCATCGAGGGGCCGGCGCGAATGCGTCCGCGCTGGTCTCACTTCGTTTTGGTACGACCCGTGCACAAGGCGCTGCGTGAGCACGCTCGAAGACAAGGCTGTAGATCGGCACTCCGACTGCGCGGGGCTCTCCCTCGACGAACGATGGGACGACCCCGCGGAACTTCGCGGAGAGATTTACACTGCCGAGCGGCTCACCGAGCACGCGGCCGAGATCGCCCGCGCCCAAGGAGCGCCGTCGCTCGCGGTGCCTGCTGGACCGCTCCGGGCGCGCATCGTCGCCGCTCGTGGTCGGATCCGCGAAGCGTACACGACGCTCGCGCGCGAAGCGAAAAAGCACCGCGATTCTTCGCCAGCGGAGGAGTGGCTCCTCGACAACTCGCACATCGTCGAAGAACAGCTCCGTGAGATCGAGGAGGATCTGCCTTGGGGCTATCTGATCAAACTTCCGCGGATCGGAAAAGGTCCGATGGCGGGTTATCCCCGCGTGTACGGCCTCTGCCTCGATTACTTGCGGCACACCGACGCGCGCGTCGAGCTCGAGAATCTCTCGGCGTACGTCCTTCGATACGAAAGCGTATCCCCGCTCACGATCGGCGAGCTGTGGGCGATTCCGATCATGTTGCGGCTCGGACTCATTCTCGTCGTCGGGGCGCTCGCGGTTTCGGAAGCGACGGCGAGGGAACGCGCGCGCGGCGACGACTGGGCCGATCGGCTGCTCGCCGCGGGAACGAACCCGAAGGACGTGTCCGCGGTCCTGGTCGAGCTCGAGCGCGACGAAGGAACGCTCACGCCGTCCTTTCTCGTCCAGCTCATTCGCCGGCTCCGTGAACACGAAACCTCGGCGGACTCGACGTTCGAATGGATCGCCGCGCGCTGCACGAAGATGCACACGACGCCGGAAGAGCTGACGCGAAAGCAGCACCTGCGACAAGCTGCCGATCAGCTCTCGGTGGGCAACGCGATCACGGCGATGCGCGCCGTGGGCGCGTTCGCGTGGAACGAATTCTTCGAAGCGACGAGCTTCGTCGAAAAAATACTGTGGAACGACCCCGCCGCGGCGTACCGCGCGAGTGACGAGTCGTCGCGCGATCGCTGCCGGCACGCGGTCGAGGCGATCTCGAGGCGCTGTCCGCTCGACGAATGTGCCGTCGCGACGCGCGCGCTATCGCTGGCAGAGGAGGGGGCTCGGTCGCATCCCGACGACCCGGCGCGCGCGCACGTCGCGTACTACCTCGTCGACGAAGGACGCCGGGTCCTCGAAGCCTCCGTCCATTATCGGCTGCCGATCGGCCGCCGACTGACGCGCGCGCTCGTCGATCACGGCAAAGCGTTCTACTTCGGTCTCCTCGGCGCCGGCACGGTGGGGTTCGCCGCGCTCGCGCGGGAGCACTTGGCGCGACGGGGCACGCACGGCGTCGAGCTCGTCGTGCTGGTTCTCCTTGCGGCGATGCTCTCGAGCGAAATCGCCGTCGCGCTGGTCAACGGATTGGTCGTGGCCGCGTTGCCGCCGCGACGACTCTCGAAGCTCGAATTCGTCAAAGGCATCCCCGCCGAGCACCGCACCCTGGTGGTCGTGCCGGCACTGCTCGACAGCGCCGAAGGGATCCGAGCGCTCCTCGCCGCGCTCGAAGTGCGCTCGCTCGCCAACGCCGACGAGAGCTTGCACTTCGGCCTCCTCACCGACTTCAGCGACGCCGACGAGGAAGTGCGACCTGAGGACGGGGTGCTACTCGACGCGATGAAGAGCGGGATCGAGGAGCTGAACGCGCGCTATGCCGGCCAGCAGCAGCACCGATTCGTCCTCTTTCATCGACGCCGCATCCACAACGCCGCCGAGGGCAAATGGATGGGCTGGGAGCGGAAGCGCGGCAAGCTCGACGAACTGAACCGCTTGCTCCGCCGCGGTTCGGGCACGAGCTTCACGGTCGTCACCGCGCCGGTGGAGTTGCTCGAAAGCGTCCGCTACGTGCTCACGCTGGACGCCGATACCGAGTTGCCGCGAGACTCGGCGCGAAAACTCGTCGCGACGATCGCGCATCCGTTGAATCGCCCGCGCTTCGATCCTTCCGGCAAGAAGGTGATCCGTGGCTACGGGATCATCCAGCCGCGCGTCGGGACGCTACCGACGAGCACGCGGCGGTCGCGCTTTGCCCGCATCGCAGCGGGGCCACCCGGGATCGACCCCTACACGACCGCCGTCTCCGACGTTTATCAGGATCTGTTCGGCGAGGGCTCGTACCTCGGCAAGGCAATCTACGACGTCGACGCGTTCGCGCGCGCACTCGAAGGGCGCGTGCCGGAGAATCGACTCCTCAGTCACGACCTGTTCGAGGGGCTCTTCGCTCGCACCGCGCTCGCGAACGACATCGAGGTCTTCGACGAGCAACCGGCTGCGTACAGCATCGTCGCGCGCCGTCATCACCGCTGGGTGCGCGGCGATTGGCAACTCCTTCCCTGGCTGTTCCCGCGCGTTCCGGCGGTCGGCGGCAGCAAGAAAAACGATGCCTCGCTCGTCGCGCGGTGGAAGCTGTTCGACAACCTCCGCCGCAGCTTGCTCGCGCCGGCGACGGTCGCGCTGGCGCTCGCCGGCTTCTTCGCCGGCCCCGGCGCCGCGAAAATCACGACGGCGCTCGTCGCGCTGGTGCTCACCGCGCCGCTCTACAGCCGCCTGCTCGTCGCGTTCTCCCGCTTCTCGAGCGAACAGCGCTCTCCGTCGTTCCTCGGCACGCTATGGGGCGACCTCGCGACGGCGACCGTGAACGTCTTGGTGACGACGGTGTTTCTCCTGGATCAGGCCGTCGTCGATCTCGACGCCATCGGCCGGACGTTGTTCCGGCTGTTCGTCTCGAAGCGAAATCTCCTCGAGTGGACGACGACGGGCCAGACCGAGCGCTTGCTGTCGCGACCGCAGCCGTGGCTGGGCCGCATTGCACTCGGCTCGATGTCGGCGGTCGCGTTGCTCGTCGGAGTCGCCGCGGTCGCTCCGGCCGCGCTCGGATACGCGGCTCCGTTCTTGCTCCTCTGGGCGAGCGCGCCGTTCGCCGATCGATGGCTCGGCGGCTCGTCGCCGGCCCCTCGCGGCGCCGACGAGCTCTCCGCGAGCGATCGCGAATTTCTCGAGCGCGCCGCCGAGCGCACCTGGACGTTCTTCGAGACGTTCGTCACGGCCGAAGATCACTATCTGCCGCCCGATAATTTCCAGGAAGAGCCGCGCGGTGTGGTCGCTCATCGCACCTCGCCGACGAACATCGGGCTCTATCTCTTGTCGGTCGTCGCGGCCCACGACTTCGGGTTCATCACGCTCCGAGGCATGGTCGAGCGGGTCGAGCGCACGCTCGAGACGATGTCGAGGCTCGAGATGCGTGAGGGGCACATCTTGAACTGGTACGACACGACGACTCTGAAGCCGCTCGATCCTGCATACGTATCGACGGTCGACAGCGGCAATCTCGCCGCTTATCTGTGGACGTTGAATCGCGCGTGCCAAGAACGATGCGTCGCCGCGCTGGGCGAACGCTCTCACGGTCAAGCCGAGCTCCACGAGCTGGCTCCGTACTTCGAGCTGCTCGAACACCCGCCGGCGATCCTCACGACGGAGTTCACCCAGCGCTGGACACCGCTCGCCGCCGATCTCGTTCGCGCGACGTCCCTCGTCGACATCTCGCAGTGCGTCGAAACCGCGATTCCGCGGCTCGACGCGCTTCGTCGCGCGCTGCCCACCTCTTCCGAGTCGGACGATACGTTGGCGGCAGCGTCCGAGTTTCTCACCGATCTTCGCCAGCGTCTCTTTCTCGCGGTCACGACGTGCAAGGACCTGCATCGGAACTTGATGGATATCGGCGAGCGCGCCGTCGCGCTCGCGAACGGCATGAACTTCAGGTTTCTCTACGACGAAGAGCGTTCACTCTTTTCGATCGGCTACAACGTGGGGAACGCGAGGCTCGATTCCTCTTATTACGATCTGCTCGCGTCCGAGGCACGTCTGGCCAGTCTAGTGGCCATCGCGAAAGGTGACGTCACGCAACGGCACTGGTTCCGGCTCGGTCGGCCACGGACCGCGCTCTCGCCGGGCCGCGTACTCCTGTCGTGGAGCGGCTCGATGTTCGAGTACCTCATGCCGCTCCTCGTCGCGAAGAGCCCGCCCTCGACGCTCCTCAACGAGACGTGCGAGACGACCGTGGCGAGGCAACAGGAGTACGGCGTCGAACGCGGAGTCCCGTGGGGGATCTCCGAATCCGCCTTCAATATCGTCGATCTCTCGATGACCTACCAATACAGGGCCTTCGGTGTGCCGGGTCTCGGGCTGAAGACGGGCCTCGCCGAAGATCTGGTGATCGCGCCCTACGCGACGGTGCTCGCGTCGATGGTGCGCCCCGCCGACGCAGTGAAGAATCTTCGGCGCCTCGCCCGCGACGGACTCGACGGGAAGTACGGCTTCTACGAAGCCGTCGACTACACGCCGACTCGCGTACCGCCCGGCCGACGCGGCGTCGTGGTCAAGACGTTCATGGCGCACCATCAGGGCATGTCGCTCGTCGCGCTCGACAACGTGCTCAACGGCTGGCCGATGCAACGTCGCTTTCATTCGGACCGGCGCATCATGGCCAGCGAGCTCCTGCTCGAGGAACGCGTGCCGACGGGCGCGCCATTGGTCGAAGTCCGTTCGACGATGATTCCGACGCCCACGGTGAGCGATCTCGACCTCGAGATGGCCGAACACGTCGGGCTGCCGACCGAGGGACCCGTGCGCGCCCACCTCCTCGGACACGGCGAGCTCTCGACGCTCGTCACTGCTTCGGGAACCGGCGTGACGACCTGGAACGGCCTCGACGCGAATCGATTCCGCGAAGACGCCGCGCTCGAGTCTGGCGGCATCTTCGTTTACGTACGAAACGTCGCGAACGGCGAGCTGTGGTCGGCGGGGTATCAACCGACGAGGCGCGAACCGGAATCGTACAATGCCGCGTTCTACGCCGATCGCGTCGAGATCCGGCGCCGTGACGGCGACGTCGAAACGGTGCTCGAGGTCGTGGTGTCGCCGGAGCGGACGGCGGAGGTGCGACGCATCACCCTGACCAATCACGGCGCAGATCCCGTCGAGATGGAGATCACGACGTACACCGAGGTCGTGCTCGCGACGCGCGAAGCGGACCTCGCGCATCGCGCGTTCGGCAGCCTGTTCATCGAGACGGAAGCGCTGCCCGACCGCGGTGCGGCGCTCGCCAAACGGCGCCCGCGTTCGAGCGAAGAGCCCGAAACGTGGCTCGTCCAGGTGCTCTCGCCGGAAGATAGCTCCTGGAGTGCGGCCGAGCTCGACACGTCGCGCGCGAGTTTCATCGGGCGAGGGCGCACGCCGGAGCGGCCCGTCGTGTTCGACCGGCCGGGGCCGCTTGCGGGCAACTCGGGGATCGTCATCGACCCTGCCATCGCGCTTCGCCGGCGAGTGACGTTGCCGGGAGGCGCCAGAGCGCGGGTCGCGCTGGCGACCGCGCTCGCGTCGAAGCGCGACGCAGCACTCGAGCTGGTCGACGTGTATTCGTCCCCTCAAGCGATCACGCGGACCTTCGAGCTCGGATGGGCGGACGCCCGGGTTGAGCTCCGCCATTTGAACATCAGTGCGGCCCAATCGCAGCGGTTTCAACGGCTACTCTCGGCGCTCTTGTTTCCCGAGCAGGAGCTGCGCGGGCGCCCGAACGTCGCGGACATCCATAGCCACGGAAAGGGTGCTTTGTTCGCGATCGGAGTTTCCGGGGATCTGCCCATTCTCCTCCTGCGGCTCGACGACTCGGAGTTCGGCGAGCTCTGCCGCGAGCTCCTCCTCGCGCAGGAATTCTGGCGGCTCAACGGCGCCGCGGTCGATTTCGTCATCTTGAACGAAGAGCCGAGCGGCTATCTCGCGCCGCTCCAGGACGAAGCGCTGGGGATCATCCGCAGCAACTCGGCGCGGAACTCGCTCGACGTGCGCGGCGGCGTGCACGTCTGTCGCGCCGATCACATGTCCGCCGAAGACCGGGCGATCCTTCTCGCCTGCACGCGGATCGCGCTGGTCGCGTCGCGCGGCTCGCTGGCAAGACAGCTCCGCCGGGGCACCGAGCGACGCCCACTGCCGGCTCCCGCGTTGCAGATCAAAAAGCCGATACCGGTGCGGCCGTCGTCCGTGCCGCGGCCCGTCCTGTCGTTCGACAACGGGTTCGGCGGCTTCAGCGAGGACGGCAAGGAATACGTGCTCGTCGTCGGGGCGAAGAAACGCACGCCAGCGCCGTGGAGCAACGTCATCGCGAACGCGGCGTTCGGTTGTCTCGTCACCGAGAGCGGCTCGACGTACACGTGGTCCGAAAACAGTCAGAGCCGACGACTGACTCCGTGGAGCAACGACCCGGTGTCCGATCCGTCGGGCGAGATCATTTACGTTCGCGACGAAGACGACGGCACCGTGTGGTCGCCGACGCCGATGCCGGCGGGCGGCGTGCACGATTATCGAGTTCGGCACGGTCACGGCTATACGAAGTTCCAGCACGTTCGCGGCGAGCTCGAGCACGAGCTCACCGTGTTCGTCGACGCGACGGACCCCGTGAAGATGTCGCGCCTCCGGGTGACGAACCGCGGAACCCGCGAGCGACGACTCCGCGTGTACGGCGTGGTCGAGTGGGTGCTCGGCCCGGTTCGCGAAAAGGCGCGCCTCAGCGTCGCGTGCGACTGGGATTCGACGGCGAAGGCGCTCGTCGCGATGAACCCTTTTCTCTCGAAGCCCGAGCGGCGAGCGTTCTTCGCCGCCACCGCGCCCGTCGTGGGGTTCACCGCCGACCGCGAGGAATTTTTCGGCCGAAACGGCTCTCGCGCCCGCCCCGCGGCGACCGAACGCGTCGCGCTCTCGGGCAGGTGCGGGTCGGGGTTGGACCCGTGCGCGGCGCTCGAAGTGCCGCTCCGCGTCGCGCCCGGCGCGACGATGGAAGTGTCGTTCGTCCTCGGCGAGGGGGCGAACCTCGAACATACGAGAGCGCTGGCGACGAAGTTCGCGACGCCGGGCGACGTCGAACGTGCGCTCGCGGTCGCGACCACGTTCTGGAACGACGTTCTCGGAAAGATCGCGGTAAAAACGCCGGATCCCGCGCTCGATTTGCTGCTCAATCGCTGCCTCGTGCACCAGGTCTTGAGCTCGCGTGTCTGGGGCAGAACGGCGTTCTATCAGTCGAGCGGCGCGTACGGATTTCGCGATCAATTGCAAGACGTGCTCGCGCTCGTCCACGCGCGCCCGGAAGTCGCGCGTGAGCACATTTTGCGCGCCGCCGCACGCCAGTTCGTCGAGGGGGACGTGCAACACTGGTGGCACGCGGACACCGGCGAGGGGATCCGAACGCGATGCTCGGACGACATGCTGTGGCTCCCGTACGTCACCGGCGAATACGTTCGCGCAACGGGAGATGCGGCGATCCTCGACGAACAGGTTCCGTTTCTCGAAGAGCGAGCCCTCGGCCCCGACGATCACGACATTTTCAGCGCGCCGCCCCCCGCTGCCGTTCCCGCGTCGCTCTACGACCACTGCGTCCGCGCCCTCGTCGTCGGTGCGACGGCAGGGCCGCACGGGCTCCCCAAAATGCGCGACGGCGATTGGAACGACGGGATGAACCTCGTCGGCAAAGGCGACGGCGGCGAAAGCGTGTGGCTCGCGTGGTTTCTCGCAAAGACACTCACGGACTTCGCGGCACTCGCGGCCGCGCGGAACGACAGGACACAGGCGGAGGCGTGGACGGCGGATGCGTCGCGGATTCGTCGCTCCGTCGAAGAGAACGGCTGGGACGGCGAGTGGTACATGCGCGGCTACTACGACGACGGCACGCCGCTCGGCTCCCACGCGAGCGAGGAGTGTCGTATCGACGCCATCGCGCAATCGTGGGCGGCGATCGCCGGCGGCGACGCGGCGCGCGTCGGCAAGGCGCTACAAGCTTCGGACCGCGAGCTCGTTCGAAAGAACGACGGCATCATGGCCTTGCTCGCGCCACCATTCGATCGCGGCGACAAGGACCCCGGATACATTCGCGGCTATCCGCCCGGCGTGCGCGAAAACGGCGGGCAGTACACGCACGGCGTGCTGTGGACCGTGCTCGCGAAGACACTTTTGGGCGACGGAGACGGCGCGGTAGCGCTTCTTCGCCTCTTGAATCCGATTCATCACGCCGAAAATGAACGGGACGCGATCCACTACGCGGTCGAGCCTTACGTCGTGGCGGGCGACGTGTACGCCGCCGCGGGGCAAGCGGGACGTGGCGGATGGACTTGGTACACCGGTGCGGCAGGGTGGATGTATCGTATTGCGATAGAACACGTGCTCGGCGTGCGCCGGGAGGGCGCGTTGCTCGTCGTCGATCCGTGCATCCTGCGAGAGTGGACGGGTTTCGAAGTGACGTACCGGTTCGGGGCGGCGACGTTCCACGTCGTGGTCGAAAACCCGGAACGCGTGTGCCGCGGCGTGAGCAAGATGGAATGCGACGGGCGCGACGTCGCGGACGGTCGGGTTTCGCTCGTCGACGACGGTCGAGTACACGAGGTGCGCGTCGTCCTCGGCAAAGCGCGCGGCGAGCGGCGCTCGGGCCCGGTCCCTCGACCCGTGAACAGCGCGCCTCCTCGCGCGGCGTTGCCGAGCCAGCGATCTTGATCGCCAGGGCAAGCACGAAACCTGCCGATCCGTGAGGTCGAGAGAGCGTCGTTGTCCGGCGATGGAGTCGCCTACTAAGATGCCGGTGACGACGCGGTAGTGATGCGAGGTTCGAGTCTTTCGCTGCCCTACGCGGGGCTCGCCGCTCTTTTCGTCGTCGGAGGCGTGTGCCGCCCGGCTCGCGCCGCGGAGACGCCGCATCGATTCGCACTCGACTGGGCGCGTGTTCCGAACGCCGTGAGCTGCATCTCGGGACCGGAGCTCGCGGTGCGAGTCGAAGAACGCCTCGGTCGCGCGGTGTTCGAAGACCCGGCGCATGCCGACGTCGCGATCGAGGGACAGGTGGAGCCGACGGAAAGCGGATGGCACGCCGTCATTTCGATCATCGACGTGAAGGGGGCCGTCATCGGGACACGAGAGCTGTCGAGTGTTGCCGCGAGCTGCCGTGATCTCGACGCGCCACTCGTGCTCACCATTGCGCTATTCGTCGATCCGAACGCCGCGCTCGCGCCACCGACCACGCCGCCCGCCAAAGCCGTCTCCGCCGCGCCGCCCGTCGCGACGCCGGTGACGCCTCCGGCGCCTCGTCAGATCGGGCCGGCCGTACCCTCTCCAGAGCCCACTCCGTGGCACGGTTTCACGACGATCGGCGGGGGAGCAGCCGCCGGGCTCTTACCGGAAATCGCACCCACACTGACGATCCGTCTGGGCATCGTCGCGCCCCACGTCTGGCCCATCGTCCTCGAAGGCGCACTGTTCGGCGAAGAGCAGGCGGCGGCGCGTCAAAACGGAGCCCCCATTACCTTCTCGCTCGCCTGGGGCGGCGTCTCCACGTGCCCGATCTCACTGGACTTCGGGCCCGGCGGATTCTGGGTGTGCGCTGGGGTCGACGCGGGCGCCGTCTCGACCCGCGGCCTTTCCAACAGCACTCTTCTCTCCCGTCAGCGATTTACCGCGAGCGCCGTGGTGCGAGTGGCGGCGACCTTGAATATCGGTCACCACTTCTTCTTGGCGGGGGCTCCCGCGTTGGTTTTGCCCTTCGTCCGCGACTCGTTCGACTACGTTGAGAACGACGATCGGGAGCAGGTTTTTAAGATGTCACCGGCAGCCGTCACGGTCGACGTCGGACTGGGATTCCGAGCCCCCTAGATAATTTTTTCGCCGTGAAGCCACTCACTCTCGTCAACGCGAAAATCGACTCGCCGGAGCTCTCCGCCCAGCCAGCGGCCGTCGACGCACGCCCCCGCGAAATTCCGGCTTTTCGAGAGATATTCGAGACACATGCTCCCTACGTGTGGAGAACCCTGCGCCGCCTCGGCGTCCACGATGCGGACGCCAAGGACATGTGTCAGGAGGTGTTCGTCGTCGTACATCGGCGCCTGCCGGATTTCGAAGCCACGTCGTCGGTCAAGACGTGGGTCTACGGCATCGCGATCCGCGTCGCATCACAATATCGGCGACGCGCACGCCACCGAAGCGAAGAGCTCTCCGCCGATCTTCCCGAAGTCTCGGTCCCTCCCGAACAGGAGATCGATTTTCGCCGACGTGAATTTTTGGGGCGCCTCGACCGGGCGCTCGATCGACTCGACCATCACAAGCGGTCGGTGTTCGTGCTGTTCGAGTTGGAAGACATGACGATGAACGAGGTCGCGCAAACGCTCGGTTGCCCGCTGCAGACGGCGTATTCACGCCTGCACGCGGCCCGCGCGCTCGTTCGCGAGGCGTTCGCGTCGATGGACGCTCCAAAAGGAGACGAATGACGGACGAACACGCCGTCGTGCGGCTCCGTCTCTCGGCGGATTCGCCAGCCGCGTTGACCGAGGCTCTCGAGCTCGCTCGGGACGATTGTCCGCGCGCCGAACAGATACACGAGCTCGAAGCAGCGCTCATGCCGCTCCTTTCGGGCGGGGCAAAATCGGGCACGACCTCGAAGCTCCCGAAGCGCCCCGTCGCAGCGGGCGCCGCCTTCGGCGCGAAACTACTCATGGCAGCCGCCGTCGCTGCCGCTGCAGGGGTCGGCGGCGCGCTGCACCACTTCGCCACCCGTTCGCGCGCGGTACCGATCGCGGCACCGGGAGGCACGCCCGCAGTAGTCGCCGCACCGTCGCCTCGTCCGGCGGAGCCGGCTCGCGTCGCGCCGCTCGACGAAACCGAGGCCCCGCAGGTGCCGACTTCCGCGGAGCCGGCAGCGGCAGAGTTCAAGGCCGTCGCGCGACCCCACGCTAGCCCAGGCCCCTCGACGGAAACGGCCGTCGCTGCGGCGCCGACGGCGGGCACCGGGGAAGCCGTCTTTCCGGACACCACGGGAAGCGCGGAAGTCACCTTGCTCGAACGCGCCGAGCGCGCGCTGCGAGCGGATCCGGCTTCGGCGCTCGCCATCACGGACGAGCACGCTCGCCAGTACCCCGCCGGAGCGTTGACGCAGGAACGCGAATTCGTCGCGATCGAGGCGCTCGCCGCGCTCGGGCGACGGGGCGAAGCGACCACTCGAGCGGCCACATTCCGCGCTCGGTTTCCCGATTCCGCTCACCTCCGCCGTCTCGATTTGCTGCTGAGGCCGACGAGCGATGACGCTCCGTAGCGTCCGGGCCGCATCCCTCCTCGCTGCCGTCGGGCTCGCTGCGTGCGGCACCCCCGTGCTCGTCGGGGAAGCGGAAACGCGCGACGCTGCGCTGTCCACTCCGCCAGTCGCGTCGCGAGACGGCGGCACGATCGTCTGCGGCTCGAACGTGTGCGCCCCGACGGCGCCCGCCGAGGCTCTCGCCGAAGCGCCGCCCTGTTGCTACGCGGCAACCGAATGCGGGGCGCTCCTGTCGAGCGCCTGCGTCGAGCTCAACTCGGCGGGGGTGATCGACCCGAGGTGCCCTACCTTCGCTTCCCTACCCGGCTGTTGCAAGCCCGACGACACGTGCGGCGTGATGGCGACGGGAAGTGCCTTCGGTTGCGTCGATCCGTTCGCCTTGTTTCCAGGCGCGACGACCCGGCACTGCACGTTTGCGGATCAGTAACGGCAATCGCGCGCGCTTGGCCGGTGCCTGCCCTCGGCCGAGGCGCTCAGGAGGTCCCGCGAGAGCGTTCGGCCGCGAGCTCGGCCTCTGCGTCGGCGACCGTCGTGAGCTGGATGTCACCAACGCCGAACCCGGCGTGGAGCAGCTCTTCGCGGAGGCGAACGGCGGACGCTTCGGCGCGGACGCGCTTCTGTTCGAGGGCTTCGATGCGTTCGAGCGACGCTTCTCGCTGACGGCCCTGCAACATCGTCATTCGAAGCCGTTCCGCGGCGATCTCTCGGCAAAGAGCGGCATATTGCACCATGTACTTGCGAAGAGTGTCGAGGCTGAGGGGTCTCTGACCGGGCCGACTCGCCTTGATGATGAAATAGGCGAAGAACCCGAGGGCGAGCAAGAACGGCCACACCATGCTGGGGGAGAGCATAGCGCTCGGACGCCGTTTCTCCCTCGAGATTTGTCGCCGGAGTCGGTGCTACCGTGCCGGCCATGAGCAGCGAGAGCTACCACGAGCCGATTGAGCTCCTGTCCGAAGACACCAAGAACATGCACCGGGCCATCGTGTCGCTCAAAGAAGAGCTCGAGGCCATCGACTGGTATCAGCAGCGCGCCGAGGCGTGCTCCGACGACGATCTGCGCGCGGTCCTGATCCACAACAAGAACGAGGAGATCGAGCACGCGATCATGAACCTCGAATGGATCCGCCGGAAGAACGCGGCCTTCGCGACCAACATCACGACGTACATCGGCTCGACCGGCCCGATCACCGACGTCGAAAAGCAGGCAACCGGCGGCGGTGGTGGTGGTGGTGGTGCGAGCTCGAGCGGCGCGTCGCCGACCCTCGGCATCGGAAGTCTGAAAGGGGCGAAGTGATGGATTTGCTGAAACGCGACCTCGCTCCCATCACGACCGACGGTTGGACTCAGGTCGACGAAGAGGCGCGCCGCGTCCTCAAGCTGCATCTCGCCGCGAGGAAGCTCGTGGACTTCTCCGGCCCTCACGGCTGGTCGCTCGGAGGCGTGAACACCGGGCGGTTGAAGCACATCGAGAAGGGCCCGATCGCCGAGGTCCGTCACGCGATTCGCGACGTGCGGCCCCTCGTCGAGTTGCGGTCGCCGTTCTCGCTCGACATTCTCGAGCTCGACTACGCGTCCCGGGGCGCGAACGATCTCGACCTGGACCCGGTCATCGCCGCAGCGGAGCGCATCGCGCGAGCCGAAGACTCGGCGGTGTTCTACGGCTTCAAGGAGGCGGGCATCGTCGGGATGCTCGAAGCGAGCCCGCACAAGCCCATCGACGTCGGTGCGAGCATCGAGTGGCCACGTGCCGTCAGCGCCGCCAAAGAGGTGCTGCGGCTCGCAGGGGTGAACGGCCCCTACGCGCTCGCGCTCAGCGTCCAAGCATACGCCGAGGTCACCGCCGACGGCGACGACGGCTACCCGATTCGAAACCGCATCGAGGAGAGCCTCGCGGACGGCTCCCTGGTATGGGCCCCCGCCCTGAAGCAAGGCGCAGTGCTCCTCTCGCTGCGCGGCGGCGACTACGAGCTCACCGTCGGGCAAGACCTCTCCGTGGGCTACGCAGGCAGCGATCGCACGAAGGTCGAGCTCTATCTCACCGAGTCGTTCACGTTCCGCGTGCTCGAAGAGAAAGCCGCGATCGGGCTCACTCGCGTCGCCGAACCGACCGCGAGCCGCTAGCCGACGCGAGCAAGCGCCGCGTCGCGGCGTCCCGGCGCGAGCGCAGCGAGCCCGCAAAGCGGCAGGGGGAGCGGTCGCGAAGCGAGTGATTGTTCCTGGGGGGCGTGCCCGAGCGTGCCCGCCCCCCTCGCCCGTTCCGGGCGGTCCCCCTGGTATTCGCTTCGCTCAAAGTAAACCGGAGCGCGGCGCACGCCGCTCGCGCAGCGAGCCCGCGAAGCGGCAGGGGGAGCGGTCGCGAAGCGAGCCGCGGGGGACAAGGTCCCCCGAAACTAGTAGGTCCCCCCTAGTAGTGATATTGCCAGACGAGGTCGAGGATCGTGCTCCCCTCGTCACCGAACGTCGTTTGAACCGACCAGTTGCGTTTGAAGCGCCAGTCGAGCGTCGCGAAGTTGAGGTCGGGGTTCGTCCCCGGGGGCGGGACGCCGAGCACGTGCGATAGCGACACCGAGATATCGCGAGCGACGCGCATCTCGAGCTCGGGGCGCGGGTTCGCGCTGTCCGACGTGTCGATGCGCGTCGTGATGTCGAGACCGGTGAGGTCGTCGAGCGCCTTGCTCAACCCTTGCCCCACGAGGCCACCGCCGAGGCCCACCGCGCCGGAAGTACCGGGAGCCCCGGAGCTCGACGTCGGCGCGTTGCTCCCGTCGGTCGTACCGAAGAGGATCAGTGAGAGGATCTCGCTGTTCGTGTGCGACGGATCCGAACGAAGCGACACTTTGCCGGTTTTGAGCGGCCCGACGAAGTCGGCGTACACGCGGGTTCCTTCCGGAGCGTTCCACCCCGCCGTCACGATGACCTCCGGGTTGTCGGGCGCGCCGGTGAAGGTGATCGTGCCGCGCTCGATTTCGAATCGCTTGCCTTGAACCTCGAGGTACCCGCTCGTCAAATTGATTTGCCCGGTGACCTGCGCCGCTCCGGCCGTCGTGATTGTCGGTGACCCGTCGATACGCGCGCGCAGATCGCTTCCGCGATCGACCTCGAGATCGTGCAGCTTGACCTTGATGACGAGGGTAAGAGGGTTCGAGCTCGACGAGTCCGTGCTCTTCTCCAGCGGGATGACGACGAAGTCGTCTCGGTTCTCGTAGTACCCGACGCGAACGTGCGGATCGGTCGCCAGGTCCTGCAGCTCATGAGTCGACTGCTCCGGCAACTTCACGCCCGCCGACGGCACGTCGACCGCGACGTCGATCGTATGCGGCGCTTTCGCGGGCGCGGCCTCGACGGCGAACGTCCCCCACGCTTGCGCGAGCGATTGCCCCTCGATGGTCACCGGAAGGGCGTCTTTCTTGTCGACTTTGAGCGAGACTTTCGCGCGCTGGAACTGGAGACCGTCGAAGTGCACCTCGCCGCTCCCGGAGAGCGCCCCGGTGACGCCCTTGGCGGCGATCTCCTTCGCGCGCACGACGCCGTCCGGATCGAACACGACCTTCGTCTCCACGTCGTGAAACTCCTGGCCGAAGCTCACGAGCTGAAACTGCCCCTGCGCGAGATTCAAATATCCTTTGATGGTCGGGCGACCCGCGCGATTGGCGACGTCGATCGAGCCGTCGGCGTCCACCCGTCCGTCTACGCTGCGCAAGACGTCGCGCAAGAACGGACGCAAGACGACGATCCGAAAATGCGTGGCCTTCGCTTCGGCGTGAGTCGAACCTGCGGGGTCGATGGTCGGCGAGAGCACCTTCGACCAGTCGATGCCGACCTTCGCCGAAGCCTCCGCCGAACCGTCCGATTCGGCGATCTTCACCGCGGCGGTCGCGGTCTTCGTGTCGGCGTCGAACTCGATCGTCGCACTGTTGCCGGCGACGCGGGCAACCGACAGGCCTTCGGTGGCGAGCGCGGCGTGAACCTTCGGCGGCGAGCGGGTCCCGCCGCTCGCGTCGAGGTCCCCGCTGAACTTGCCGGCGATCTTCAGGCTCGCGAGCTGGGGAACGACTTCGAGCGGAAATTTCGCGAGATGCGCGCGAAGGGAAGCGTCCCATGGCGCAGGCGTTTCCGGATGCAACACGACGTTCAACAGATCGCCGCGCCATTCGGATTGGAGCGAAAGCGCCGCCGATTGCTTGACGGACATGTCCACGTCGAGTGCGCCGGCGTCGTCGCCGTAGTGACCGGCAAGATGCGTGGTGAACGGCAACGACGACGCGCGACCGCGGAGGCCGAGCTCTCCGACGTCTGCGTCGATTTCGACTCGCGGATGCCGGAGCGTTTGCTTCGCTTCCACCGATGCGGAAACCACGGCGTCGAGACCGTCCGTCCAGCTCCCGGGCAAATATTCCGACACGCGACGTCTCGGCATCGTGAGGTGCGCCTCGACGGGCACGTCGTAGAGCGCCGCGGCGAGGCCCTCGGAACCGAGCGCGAGAGCGCCGTAAGGCACGGTCGCCGATACGCCGAGATCGGCGATCAGGCCATGCTGATCCTGCAAGACAATCCGCGCATTCGTGGTGCCGCGCGTCGGTTCAACGGAAACGTCCACGGCCATGTCGACCCCGGTGATCGTCCAACCGGGTTGCACGCGAACGTCGGTCGCGACGACGTTGCCTTCTTTAGGACTATTCGCCGCGATGCGAAGGCCCTGGGTGTGAGCCGACAACGTCACTTCGGGCGGTGCTGCGACGGATGGCCGCAGGTACTTACCGGTCGCGATCAACGTTCCACCGAGTTCGTCGCAAAGGAGCGCATGTTCGGGAAGTGCCTCTTTGAGACGAGTCAAATCGATGTCGGCGTCGAGTTCGACGGCTCCCGTCGCCGATTCGAACGACTTGGGATCGAGGAGTGGGCCGGCGAGGTGAACGTTCGACGCCTGGATCGCCACGTGTCCTTCGTCGGCTCTCGCGCTCACCGTTCCGTCGAGGTCGCGGTCTTTCAACGTGAGGTTCACGTGCGCTTCCGCGTTCGAAATACCGGAGGCCGACACGTCCGAGACGTCGAGCCCGACGTGACCCCGCGCATCGGAGCCTCGTTCCGATACATCGACGTCGCAGGCCATGCGACCGCGAATCGGATGCCCGGTTACGCCGAGAACGCGTGCTATCGGGCCGAGCTCGAGCCCCTTCGATTGCGCGCGCACGTCGAGGCCCGCTGGAAACAGATGCAGGTCCGCAGTCATCGGTTCGCCGGCGCCGGTCACGACCACGCCGTCGAGACGAAGACCGTCGCCGAGCGTCACTTTCCCGACGTTGGCCGTCACCTTCACGTGAGCTCGCTCGAACGTCGCGCTCGCGTCGGTGATGCGCACGCCGCTCCCGAGCGACACGTTCGCGGTGGCGGTCACGGCCGGCGTCCGGGGTGTCCCGTCGATCTTGCTCGACACCACGAGGTGTTCGAGTCGCCCGCGGGTGCTCGCAGAAACGGCGGGGAACGTGCGCGTTCCATCGCCGAGGTCGGTGGCGTTCACCGTCGCTGCGAAGACGGGATCGTCGACCCGTCCGTCCATCTCACCGGTCAGGTCGACCGTCGTTGCTTGAAACGCGCCGTGCCCGACGTGATCGCCGTGCACCGTGACGTCGCCGTGCACGGTTTGCGCGGGCAATTCGAGCGCCAGCTTGGCCTTCAGCTGCGCGCTCCCGTTGACGTTGCGGCGAAGGCGAGGCACGGCGAGCAGATCCGGCACGGTCGCGGTCACCAACGCATCGAGCGTCGCGCGTCCCTCGTGCGCGCGGAACGTCATGTCGGCGCGAATCGGCAAGCCGGGCTCGGCGACGAACACCGTGGCCGACGCTTGCCCGCCCGCCATTTTCCCCTTGGCCGTCACCGGGGGAATCTTTTGTGCGTCGATCGTCGACGTCGACGTTTGCACCTGGAACGTTCCGCGCGGCACGTCGCCCTGAGTGAAGCTTCCCGCCGTGTCCACCCGCGCCGTGATGTCCGAGCGCGGCGCCGTGCTCAGCACGTCCGCGAGATCGACGTGCCGGGCGTCGACGTGTATTTCGCCGGACGTCGTGGAACCGAGTTTCGTCGTACCGGCGATTTCCACCGTCGCGTTCTGGCAAGTCACGGTTCCCCGAACGGCGACGCGAGGAAGCAAGCCGCCCGCCTCGACGCGGACTTTCACCTTTTTCTGGAATTGAAGTTCGGGGAAGAGCCGTTGCAGCACGCGAGCGTCGGCCTGAGCGTCCACACGCGCGTCGAGCTTGCCTCCGTGAAGCGACCCGCGCACGGCCACCGGCGCATCGCCGACATCGCCGTCGAACGACGCGGTGATCTCCGGAGGCGCGTCGCCGCTCGGAAACGACAAAGTTCCGGTCGCACTTCCGCGCGGATTGGCCGCGCGCGGCATGGCCCGAGCGACGATCGCGGCGCGATGTATTTCAATGGTGGTTTGGTTGGGGAGCACGCGGAGCGCACCCACGACGTCGCGGAGGTCGGCATCGACGACCAGCGATTCGACGGGCGTTCCGTGGATCCACGCATGGCGCACCTTCAGCGCGTCGAAGCGAAGCGTCAGGGACGGCCCGACCGCGCCCGGCTTGTTTTCGGCCTTCTTCTCGCGCGGAGCGACGGCAGCGAGCAGTCGGAGCTTGCCTTCCGCGTTCGGGTCGAGCGACACGTCCGCGTCGTCCACGCCGATCGACCCGATGTCGACGGAAAGATCCCCTTTCGAAAACGCCAGCGAGCGAACCATGCCGATCGGATCGATCCGCGCGCGAACGCCGGAGACGAGGACGACGCGCCGCCCGTCCGGGTCCGACAGGGTCGCCCGGACGCCGTCCACGCCGAAAAAATCGACGTGACCGACGTCGAGGAGGGTGATCTTGCCGGCAATGGCCGTGGCGAGTGCACGATTCACCTGGCGCGCGACGAACCGGCGCGTGACCGAGAGATTCGCCGCCACGACGAGCGCGGCAAGCACCACGACGAGCGCGGCCACGAGCACGAGCACGGTCTTGCCCGCGATCACGACGATGCGTCGTACGAGCGGCATCAAAATGCTTCTCCGATCCCGAACGCGAGCGCGATCGGCAGACCGACGAGCTTTTCCGGCGTAGGTTCGTCGTCGGTGCCGGCACGGAGGATCTGCAGACCCGGAATTCGGTAACCCACGTCGAGTCGGACCGGACCCACCGGCGTGTCGTAGCGCGCGCCGAGGCCCGTCGAGAGATGCGGGTGTGACGTCCGAATGTCGACGAGGTTCGGCGAGACGTCGGCGCTGTCGAAAAAGACGGCCATCGAGATGGGCCCGGTAACGTCGAAGCGCGCCTCGACCGACGCTTCCCACCTCGTGAAGCCACCGACGGGCACCTCGCAGCTCTTCGCATTCGTCGTGAGCACCGCCTGCGTGCACTGGATATTTTGCAGCCCTCCGAGACTCATCGACGGAAGCGGCAAGCTGGGCCCGATACCGCGGAGTGGATACCCGCGGTCGGAGTTGGGGCCACCGGCAAAGAACCCGCGAAAGAAGATGACCTGGAGGTCCTTCGCTTGTTCGATGAGCCCTTGCTCGGACGCATCGGAGCCTCCGAGACACTTGCCGTTGTGGCTCTCGGCGCAGCCGTAGTTGCTGGGAAACAAGAACCCGAACGACGCCCGCGCCGCGAGCGTCACGTGCTTTCCTAGGGGAATGTAGCCGCGGAAATCGGGCTGAATGCTGAAGTCGGTCGCGACCCCGCCAAAGGGACCACCGGCGACCTGCAAACTGTCGCCGACGTAGAACCCTTTGTGCGGCCGTACGCGGTTGTCGGTGACGTTGAGGTTGGTGATGAGCTCCGGGTACGAGATGACCAACGTCCGGAGCGCGGGGTCGACCTGCCCCTTGTAAGAGAACGGATATTCGACCTGAAGGTTGTGCCCGACGCTCGCGTAGAGCTTCCAGAACACGCGATCGAGCCCGATCCCGTTCTTGAACTCGAGGTAACCGAGAACGGGATCGGTGGGCTGGATCCGCGTCCTCAAGAGCACCGGGAACATGTTGAGCTCGGGGCGGATGAAGACCGACGTGCGGGCCTCGATAAAACCCGGTTGCCGCAGCTCATTTCTGAGCTTGAACTCCGGCAAGAGGCGTTCGGGCGTGACCCAACTTCCGACGCGCAGCGGGTAAAGGACGACGCCCGGTTTGAATTGAATGGAGTACTGGCGCATCCCTCCGAAGAAGTTGTGGTTCTCCCAGCCGATGATCGCGTGGACGTCGGTCTTGATTGCGTCGAACTCGACACCGCCGCCGAGCTTCACGGTGCGCAGCTTCGCGGGTTCGACTTTGACGCGTACGGGAATCACCTTCGTGTCCGCGTTCTTCGACGAAAGGTCGGGGACGACCTGGACCGAGCTGAAGACGCCGAGGTCGAGCGCGGCCTGTCGCGCCGCATCGAGACCGCTCGACGAGTAGACGCCGCCGGGTTGGATGTCGAGAGCGCGCCGAACCGGCGCGTCCGGCAGACTCCCGAGGCCGTCGATCGTGACCGCGCCGTAGGTGCACGGCGGTCCGGGCGTGACGTCGAACGCGAGATCCGCCGCGTGGTTTACCAGATCGATGAGCGCGTCGCGTTTCACCTCGGCGAGCGCATAGCCGTCGTCGGTGAGACGGTCCTTGATCGTCGCCTCGGCCGCGACGAAATCGTCTTCGTCGAAGCGCTCGCCGGGGCCGAGCTTCTTCATCGCCCGCTTCAAGACTTTCTTCTGGACGTCGAGCGGTAGGCTCGCCGTGCCGCGCACGACCACGTGCCGAACCAGGATCGGCTTGCCCTCGTCGACGACGATCTCGACCCGCACGTGATCGGGTTTGACCTGGATGACTCGCCCGGCGCGGACCCGCGCTTCGTAGAACCCGCGCGCGCGGTAGTACCGCTGAATACGCGCCAGATCGCGGCCGAGGGTGAGCCGGTCGAACACCTCGTAGTCGTAGACGAGGCCCTGGAACAACCCGACGAACCGAGGGCTCGGCGACGTCGCGATCTTTTCCGCGACGTCGCCGCTGCTCACTTCGTCCGTGCCGTCGATCGACACGGTGTCCACCGCGGAGCGCCCGGCGGGGATGGACGAGCAGCGCGGCAAGAATAGGAGCGCGAGCACGAGGAAGACGCCTCGTGCGAGCGAGAAGAGCGGACCCCGAGACCGCGGGACGCGTCGCGGCGTCGTCGAGCTCACGCTCACCGCTTCGCTTCGCGAGGCTCGAGGGCGCGATGGGCCAGCTTCCGATTCACGGCGGCGCCGGTGAGAAGAGCAAAGACGAACAGGTACAGCGCCATCAATGTGATGCCCACGAGCGCGAGGCTCGCCGTGTACGCGCCGCCTCCGCCCAACGTCGACAGGTATTCGCCGTACAAGAACCCGAGGACGACTTGCATCAGCACGGCCACCGTCGCTCCGGCGAAGACCGGTTGCTTGTGCCGTTCGCGCGGTGGAACGCCCACGACATAGAGCGCCGATACATAGCCGAACCCGATGAGCAGGCTGCCCACCCAACCCACCACTCTCCATAAGCTGCTCGAGCTGCTGGACGGCTCGAAGCCCCAGAGCGCCTTCGCCACCAGATCGACGCCGTGGAGCAGAACCGCGAGGACGGCAATCGCCACCGAAAGACCGATGCACGTGAGGACCGCCAGCGCGCGCTGACGAAGCCATGGCCGGCGCGTCTCGAGCTCGAGTTCGAGCGCGTCGAAAATGGATTGAATGCCGCTCGACGCGAGCCACAGGAAGGCGGCGATTCCCGTGAGCCCCACCGTACCGCCGTTCCATCGCGAGGCCTTCTGAAGCTCCGACAAAACGAGTTGTCGCGTCAAGGACGGCAAAGTGCCGAGCACCGGACTCAGTTGAAAAGAGCCGTGCATCGACAGCTTCGCGGCAAGCAGACCACCCACCGCGACCAACGGGATGAGCGACAAGAACAGCCAGAACGCGGTCTCCGCGGCGAGTCCGAACGTACGTTGGCGGTCCATCTGTTCGTAGAGCGCGCGGAGCCACTGCACGACACGCTTGCCGCGCGTCGACCAGGCTGGTTGCCCGCTGTCATGATCGGTAGCGGACGCGGCCAGTCGACCCTCCGATGTCCGTCAGTGCCCGTTGGACGGGGTCACGTCGATCGAGCATTGCCAATCACGCGCGACGGCGCGCACTTCGCGCTCAAGCACGCCGAGCAACGATTTCGCGCGCTCGTTCACCTCCGATTCCGTGCCGGCGAGTTCGATGTTCATCTCGGTAATCCTGCCGCGATCGGACTCCAGTTGGCCCGCCTCCGGCATGGTATCTCGATCTTCGAGCTCATCCACGCCGTCGAGGAACACACTCCTCGACGAGTCGGGCAACGTGTCGCGGAACGCAAACGGAACCCCCGCGTCGTTGTTACGGCCGACGATCGGATCTTTCGATACGAGAAGACTGATTCGAACGTGCATGGCGTGACTCCGTCGAAGAGCTAATGCACCCCGCATGCCGATCGTCCGAGGTTCGAATTTCACGGAACCCGCGTCAGCTTATCACCCGTGGCGCAGGAAAACTGCGGCGGCCTGCCCCAAGGTGCGGCAGTCGCGTCGGGCGGCGCCCGATTCCAGCCGCGCTACGCCGGAGGGGGTGCGATAGCCGGCAGGGACAACGTGAATCGCGCCCCGACGGTACCCGGTCGCCCTGCGGGCAAGCTGCTCTGCCCTGGTTCGATGCCGCCTCCGTGAACGCGCGCGACGTCCATGGCGATGGACAGACCGATCCCGAGGCCACTCCGCGAAGGCCGTTGAACGAAGCGCTGGAACAACGTGCCTTCGACTCCGGGGCGAACGCCCTCGCCGTCGTCTTCCACCGAAACCATGGCGATACCGTTCGAAGACGCAACCGCCACGCGAACCGTCTTCCGCGCGTGCGCCACGGCATTGCGAACGATCTCCGCTACGGCCTGCTTCAAGAGCAGCGGATCTCCGACGATGCCGCAAACGTCGTCGAAGGGCTCGTTGACCACGGTGACTTCGCGGCGAGGTTCGGCGCGCGTGGTCGCGTCCACCGCGCTCTTTACGACGTCACGGAGATCGAGCTCCACCTTCGACGGCTCGAGGTGACCCTTTTCCAGCTCTGCGAGCAGCGTGATCCGGTCGACGAAGGCGTGCAGCCGGAGGAGCCCGCGGTTGCCGAGACGCAGGAACAATTTGTGGTCGTCGGTGAAATGACTCGAGAGCTCGCGCTCCAGTCTCCCGACGGTTTCGAGCACGATGCCGAGCGGCGAACGCAGGTCGTGCGCCATCCGCGCGAGGAAATCTGCGTACGCCGGCGTCGGATCCACGGCGACTTCGCCGGAAGAGACGTCGGAGTCTCGTGAGCCGTCGGCAGTGGGCCGCGACGCCTCGGGCGAACTCATGTGTTGTGCCGTCATCTCGACTCCTTCATTCGACGATTTCCGCCGTTCTCGTCCGCGCCCCAAGTGCTTTGTTGAGCTTCGTGCGTTGAGGCTCATTTCGCCACATTCGGGGAAGAATGTCTCAGTGACTCGTGCGCTTAGAATCGACCGCGCGCCGTCATCGCGAACTCGGAGGGCGAGATCACCGGCGCGAATACGACCTCCGGACGTGTCTGAACGATGGTTCGCGTCGTAGGAAACAGAAAGCCGCCGACGATCTGCAATATGCCGAGCGCTTGTCCGATCCCATCGCCGACGAGCAACGCGTCATTGCGCGTTTCGTGTCCGCAAGCGGGGTAACGCAGGTTCGAGCCGCACTCGCCCCGAGCAGCGAGGTCGAGCCATGGCCCCGCGAGGGGAACGTACAACCGCTGATCGGCGCGGTAGCTGCTCGTTCCGGCGACGACGAGCGACGTGAGGTAAGTAGTGCCGAAGACCAATCCACCGACGGATAGCCACCTTCCGTCGGGTACCGATTCGGTCACCGTATCCTGAAAGGTTCGCGATTCGTGCGCGCTCGACGGTTCATCAGCGGCGGCCATGCCGGCGAACGACACGACGGCAGAGAGCACGATGACCCCTAGGGTCGTTCTGAAAAGACCGGTGCCCGAGAGCATGTAAATCCGTAGCGCTGTAGCTAGTGCAGTCATCGTGCCAGACGGTCATCCGGTTGCGCGCTTTGCTCACGAACTACGGTCGAGCGTCGGCGGCGTCGGAATCAGCGCCGCGCACTCCTGAACCCCTGTTACCGGGGCACACCGGCTGATCGCCGAGGGCGCACTGCGTCGTCGAATGGGCTCGACCACTTCGCGCTCGTAGATGCTGAGCGCGCACGCGAAGAACGTCATGATCAACGGCCCGGCGATGAGCCCGATCGGGCCGAACATCTCGAGACCACCGATGACGCCCACCAGCGCGAGGAACGGGTGCCCTCGACACTCGCGGCCTGCGATGAGCGGGCGAATCACGTAGTCGACCAGCGACGACGTGATGAGGATGCCCCACGCGAGTTGAAATAGCCCGAGGCCGACGTGGCCCTTCACGATCAGGAAGATCGACACGGGCACCGAAACGAGGAGGGTGCCTATCGCGGGAACCAACGCGGCAAGCGCCGTCAGAATGCCGAGGAGCACGGCGTGGTTCAGACCGCTGAGAGCGAATCCGACCGTCGCGAAGGCGCCTTGAAGCACGCCCGCGAACAGGCTGCCGAGCAACGTGCCGCGGCCGACGTTGCGAAAAGTAGCGACGAGCTCGCAGGTGACGCGCGGATTCAACGGCAGCAATCGCGCGAGCCGCGTCTCGATGGGCGTCGGGTCGCGCAACGTCTGAAACGCGGCTACCGCGGCGACGAGCGCGGCGGGCACCCAGCGCGCCGACGTGCTCACCGCGCTGCTCGCCGCGGTCGACGCGAATTCACTCAACTTTGCCGCAGCGCGCGCGCTCTCGGAAGCGATCACGGATTCCGGGACGCCCAGGCGCGCCAAGAACAGCACGGTGTGCGGGCCGAGGTGCTCGAAGTGAATGCCGCTCTGAAGCAAGCCGAGCGCCGGTCCCACCTCGGAGCTCACCGAATACAAGAGCAACCCCAACAAACCGACCCCGACGAGCACCATCGCGCTCACGCTGATGGCCGCTGCGAGCCCCGGGCGAAAGTCGACGCGCGGAAGGATCCGACGGTGGAGCGGCTCCATTGCAAAGCCCGCGAGCATGCCCAGAAGCAGACCGTCGAGGAGCTCCGAAGCGACCCACGCCGCCGCGGCGAACGAGATGGCCAAGACGACGATGAGCGCCGCGCGCTGGCCGCTCTCTTCGGCGAGCGGCGTCATCATCGAGACGCGGATCGACTCGGGCGGACGATCGAGCGGCGGCAGGACAGGTGAGCCGATGTTCGTTCCGTCGCTCAGGTCCGGCGCGTCGGGCTTCTTCCCGCCCCCGCTCATGGGTCGGCGCCAGGGAATGAAGGAGCCCGAGGTAGCCATGCCCGAATCGGTGCAACTTTCAGGCCGCACGCTCAGGTGTTGCGAGGTCGCACGGGAAGCTTCGTCGCGTCATCGCCGCCCGGCGCGCCGCGATCGGTGCGGTCCATTTTTCGGTACAGCGTGCGTCGATTGAATCCGAGGATCTTCGCTGCGCGCGACTTGTTTCCGCCGACGAGCGCGAGAACGCGATGCATGTACCGTCGCTCGAGCTCCGCGGCGGTGACCAGCTCGGCCGGATCGTCAGCAGAAAGGACGAACCGGTCGGCCTGATAGTTTCTTACCTTCTCCGGCAAGTCGTCGACCATGATCGAGTCGAATCGCATGAGTGCGACCGCGCGCTCCATGCAGTTTTCCAGCTCGCGGACGTTGCCGGGCCAGTCGTACTGGGTGAGCTTTTCCGCGGTCGGCGCGGCGATGCCTTTGACTTGTTTCCCGGCGCGCTCGGCGGCGCGCTTCACGAAATGCTGCGCGAGGAGCAGCACGTCGCTGCCGCGTTCGCGGAGCGGCGGCACTTCGATCGCGACGACGTTGATCCGGTAGTAGAGGTCTTCGCGAAATCGCTTCTCGAACACCTCGGTCTCGAGGTCCCGGTTCGTGGCCGCGACGATCCGTGAGTCGAATGAAACCTCCTGGTTTCCACCCACCGGACGCACCTTGCGCTCCTGCAAACTGCGGAGCAGCTTCGGCTGCATCTCGAGCGGGAGCTCGCCGATCTCGTCGAGGAACAGGGTGCCTTGCGTCGCCTCGAGAAAGAGCCCGGAGCGCGTGACTTTTGCATCGGTGAACGCGCCGCGAACGTGACCGAAGAGCTCGCTTTCGAGCAGCGTCGCGGGCATGGCCGCGCAGTTGATGGCGAGAAACGGCCCGGCGCGTCGGTTGCTCTGCGCGTGAATCGCCTTCGCGATCAGTTCCTTGCCGGTCCCGCTTTCACCGGTGATGAGCACGGTCGCGTCGGTGTCGCTGACACGGGATACCAGGTCGAACACGCGGCGCATCGCGCTGCTCGCTCCGATGATTTGTTGAAACCCCTGCGGAGCCGCTGCGCGCCGGAGGCGCTTCACCTCTTCCTGCAAGCGGCGATGCTTGAGCGCGCGCTCCACCATGAGCCCGATGACGTTCGCGTCTACCGGCTTGGTGATGAAATCGTAAGCGCCCGCCCGGATGGCGCCGACGGCCGCTTCCATGCTGCCGTAGCCGGTGACGACGATCACCGGAACGTCGGGACGCATGCCGACCATGCGCTCGCACAAGTCGAGACCGCCGATCCCGGCCATGTTCAGATCGGTGAGAATGACGTCGAAATCCTCCTCGCCGACCAGCTCGAGTGCGTCTTGCGCCGACGTCCGCCACACGACTCGATGCGTGCGCTTCAACGTGGATTCGAGGAGTTCGCACGCGGTCTGATCGTCGTCGACGATCAGGATCCGACCAGGCTCGTTGTCGGAGGTGCGCCCGCGCTGCGACTCTTCGACCTCCTGCGTGGCCGAGACCGCCGCGGGCTCCTCGACCTCCTGCGTGGCCGAGACCGCCGGGGGCTCTTCGTTCGTCGAGGGGTTCGGGGATTCGTTCGTCAAGGCGGGCTCCATCAGTGGTCTCCCGTGCGTGCCAAGGCCATCATTCGGTTCCGAAAAGAGCGTTGTCGAACAACTATTGCTCCGACTGCTCGCGTGCGGACGTTCGAAGGACTAGGCAAGAACCGAACCATCCCCGGAGATCAGTGAACTCGGGTGGGAGGGGCGCGTTTTCGTCGAAAAGCCGCAGGGCGTCGCGGCATTTCGCTACACGCCGTGAGACCTGTTTGCAGCGAAAAAATGGGCAACCCGTCAGGATTCGCGACACCCCGCGACGGCCACGATCCGTCAGGCGACCGAGCGCTCGAGCGGCTCCGCGTCCAGGTCTTCGCCTCCGAGCGCGTCACGCGGCTTCGCCAGGACGCCCTCGGCGCGACGAATCAGCACCAGGCCATCGGAGATTTTCGCTCCGCCGAAGTTCACGAGCAGGCCTGCCTCGATGCCCGTCATCCGCAGGCGAAACCGAAGCTGCGCACGATGCACCGTCGATAGCGCGGCTTCGGCGCGAATGTCGACGATGAATCGGCCTTCGACACACAGGTCTATCGTGTACGTGGACGAGAGGCGGGTGCCCCGATAGAAGACCGGGCGCGCGATCCGTCGCTGAAAGCCGAGGCGCCGGAGCTTGAGCTCGTAGCCCAGCGCTTCTTCGTAGGTGTTTTTCGAGAAGCCGGGACCGAGGCGGCGATGAACCTCCGCGCAGCCCTGCGCGAGATTCTCGAAGAGATCGTCGGACGGCGCGAGCTTGGGCATTCCGAGGGTCATGTGGGCCCGGTCGGACCTCGCGCCGGCGCAGTTGCGTCAGTCGCGACGCTCGGCGATTTCCCGGGCCCGCGCGAGGAGGCGGTCGCGGTCGTTCAGCGACGGATCCTCGACGACTTCGTCGAGAAGGATCCGGAAGATTTCGCCGAATATCGGACCGGGGCGTAGTCCCATCTTCGCGAGATCGTGCCCGTCGATCGCGAGCGCGCGCACGGTGAGCGCCGCGCCGGCACGGACGACCTTCGCGACGTGCTCCTCGAGCTCGCGGAGGCGCTCGAGATCGGCGGTCGCGTCGCGTCCCTTGGCGAGCACGTCGGCGCGATTGAGCGCGTAGAGCTCGGGCGCGAGATCGGGGCCGACGCGTCGAAGCCAGCGCCGAACGGCGGCGTCGGTCCACGACGAATCGTAACAAACCAGATGATGGCGAACGAGCGCCGTGATCCGAGCGCGCTCGTCGTTGGAGAAGCGGAGCCGGTCGAGGAGCGAGTGGACCATCTCGGCACCGATGCGTTCGTGTTCGTAGAACGTAAAGTCGTTCGTCTTGTCGCTCCATTGTCGCGAGCGCGGCTTGCCGATGTCGTGAAGGAGCCCGGCCATCCGCAGGCCGGCGTCCATCGGGCATCCGTCGAGGCAATGCATGGCGTGGCCCCACACGTCGTAGGCGTGGTGACGATTCTGTTCGCACCCGACCGATTCGAGGAGCTCCGGTGCGGTGATGGCGAGGAGCCCGTGATCCTTCATCACGTCGAAGGCGCGGCTCGGGCGCTCGGCCTTCATCGCCTTCGTCCATTCGTCCCGGATCCGCTCGGCGCTCACCTTGCGGTAGCTCGCGAGCGATGGCTCGATCGCGCGCTCCGTCGCGGGGTCGAGCGCGACGTCGAGCGTCGCGACGAACCGCGCCGCTCGGAGCACGCGGAGCCCGTCTTCGGCGAAGCGCTCGGCCGGGTCGCCGACCGCGCGCAAGACGCCCGCCGCGATGTCGGCCATTCCGCCGAACGGATCGATGAGGCGATCGTGCTCGAGGTCGTATGCCATCGCGTTGATCGTGAAGTCGCGCCGCGCGAGGTCCGCGTCGATGTCGTCGACGAAGTGAACCGCGTCGGGACGGCGCCCGTCCGAATAGGTCGCCTCGCCGCGGAGCGTCGTCACTTCGTACGACGCGCCCCCCATCAATACCGTCACCGTGCCGTGCTTGATGCCCGTCGGAATGACACGCGAAAAGACGCGCATCACCTCTTCGGGGCGTGCATCGGTCGCGATATCCCAGTCGCTGCCCGGGGAGACCGGCGACGCGCCGCGCGCCTCCGCGAGCAACAGGTCGCGAAGCGAGCCGCCGACGACCCACGCCCGATGACCACGATCGCCGAGCCGCCGCGCGAGCTCGATGACGGAAGCCGGAATGGTGTCTCGGACGAGGCGCGCTTCCACTCGACGTTCTTACAGCGTCGCCCCGGCCGACGCCAAAGCGCGCCGGAGACGATTCGACGTCAATGTCCCCAGGGATTGACGATTTCGCTGCCGCCGATGGCGGGCTTCGAGGCCGGCCGCGGCGGCGTATCGGACGGCGAGGGGTGAGCCGGCGGGTGGCTCGCGACGTGCGCGTGAGCGACGGGCGCAGCGCCGGGCACCTTTTCGAGACGCACCTTGAGCTTCTTCTGGGTGCCGTCGAGGGTGATCCGCTGCGTCTTGTAGCCGTCGCGACGAACCTCGACGTCGACGGGTTTACCGTCGGGCACCTCGACGATGACCGGGCTCGTCCCGAGACTCGCGCCGTCGCGAAATACCTCGGCGTCGTCCGGCTCGACATCCATGGCGACGGGAGTCGTCGCGGGTGGATTCACCGTGACCGGCGGCGGCGCGACAGGCGCCGGTGCGACGGGCAGTGCGGCGACGGGCGGCGGCGCGACGGGCGGTGACGCGGGGCTCGGACTCGCGTGGGTGAAGATCGCAACGACGAGCGCGAGCGCCACGGCGATCCCGGCGGCGCCGGCGAAGAGTGGCCAGCGGCTCTTCGGCGCGTACATCGGCGAGGCGGGCATCGGCGCCGGCATGCGCCCCTGCATCTTGAAGAAATCCGCCGGGACGTTGAATCCGCCGGATCGAGCCATCATTTCCGAGACCGCGACGGGCACGAGCCCGCTCCGCAGCTTGTCGATCTCGTCCATGAGCTCGCGCATCGAGCCGTAACGCTGCTCGGGCCGCTTCGACAGGCACTTGAGGATCACCGCTTCGAGCCCGGGCGGGACGTCCTGCGGCGCAGGCACCAGCGCGCGGATCGGAACCGGCGCCTTGTACATGTGCTGCGTCAGGATCCCCATGAAGTTGTCGGCGTCGAACGGGACCTTGCCGCACGAGAGTTCGTAGAGGATGACGCCGAACGAGTAGATGTCGCCGCGATGATCGACCGGCGCGCCCGCGGCCTGCTCGGGCGACATGTAGTGCGGCGTTCCGAAGACGGAGCCGGCACGCGTCAGGCCACCGGCGGCGCTCGTCGAGACCTTCGCGATCCCGAAGTCGAGAATTTTGACGAAGTCTTTCTCGTTGCCCCGGTTGACGAGGAAAATGTTGTCCGGCTTGAGATCTCGATGAACGATCCCGGCTTCGTGCGCTGCGGCGAGGCCTTCGGCGAGCTGCCGCGCGATGTGGAGCAGCCGCGGAATGGGCACCGGGTGGTCGTTGTCGACGATCCCGGTGAGCGGCGTTCCGTCGAGATACTCCATGACGAAGTACGTCGCGCCGTCGGGCAGCTGACCGAAGTCGCTGATGTCGATGATGTGCTCGTGACCAATTTGCGATGCGGACTTCGCTTCGAGCAGGAAGCGCTCGGTGAGCTCGTGATCGCGCGCGAGATCGGCGCGCAGCACCTTCATCGCGACTTTCTTGTCGATGATCTTGTGGCGGCATCGATACACGATGCCCATGCCGCCCTCGCCGAGGATCGCTTCCACCTTGTAGCGATTGTCGATCGTGCACCCGATGAGCGAATCGACGCGCGACGCCGGAGGACCGAGCTCCGAACTCGGCACGCCGAGGTCGACCGAGTCGGCAGGAGGGCGCACGGTCACGAGCTTCAATCCCGTGATCGGCTCCACGGACGGTCGCGGCACGCCAGGCTTGCTCGGCAACGCGCCCGCTCGGCCCGCGCCGGCCTTTTGATTCGGGTCCTGACTCATTCTCTCGAACCTCTCAGAGTACTCCGCTTTCGCGAGGGTCGTAGCCCGCGTGCTCAGCCGGGCCGCCCTGAGTTCCGTCACGACCTACGAGTGATTCGCTCGCTCTGGAACGAAAGGCGCCCAATGTGGGTTCCCCACCAACCGGGTTAGCAAGAGATGCGCCGGAATGAGTCGCGTTCGAGAGCGAAATATTCGCTGAAGTTTCATGACGTTCCATTGTGTCTCGCAGGGCGACGAACACCGCGTACGCAAGCTTTGCGTAGCGCCGCGGATGCGTTGCCAGACCTGGCTGGGTGGCCTCCGGCTTCGGCGCTCGGAGGCCGCGGGTGTGCCTCACGGCGAGCGAACCCCGGAAAAGCCCGGCCGGGCGCGAACCGATTGGCGCTCTCACGGCGGGGTCTGGTAGTTCCTTCCGGCCTTCCGCGCCGACCATGGGCTTTCCCTTCGACCTCGCCGTCCGTTACATGCGCTCGCGCAAGCGCGCCTTCATTTCCGTAGGCACCGCGTTCGCGATCATCGGGATCGCGCTCGGTACGACCGCGCTCTCGACCGTACTCAGCGTCACCGAAGGGTTTCGCGCGCAGTTTCGCGAGAAGGTCCTCGGCGTGAACGCGCACGTCTTGGTCCTCAAGTACTCGAGCGACTTTCCCGAGTACCGCGAGGTGATGAAGAAGATGCAGAGCGTCCCCGGCGTCATCGGGATCGCTCCGTTCGTCATCAACCCGATGATGCTGACGCACGGCGATCGCACGGCCACCGGCGTGCTCTTGAAGGGCGTGGATCCCGATCGACTGGGGCAAGTGCTCGATCTTCCGCACCAGCTCGTAGAAGGTTCGCTCGCCGGACTTCGGCTCCCGGGAGCGACCCCGCCCGAGCGGCATCGCTCGAGCCCCGATCTCGATCTGCCGCACCTCTCTGCCCTGAGACCGCCGTCCGCCGCGAGCTCCGCGAACGCGCCGGCGAACGACGAAGATCTCGACCGGGCCATCGAAGAGCTGCTCGAGAAGCACAAGGCGCGGCTCGAAAAAGAAGCGAAGCAAAAGGCGCAACACGACAAGGGAGACGAAAATAGCCACGACGCGGCCGAAGCTCGGGCGCTCTCGGCCGGAACCGACGCCGACGCGTTCGATCCGAAACAGGTGAAACCGGACGCTCCGGTGGGAGCCGTGACGCCGAACGGCGGCTATACGAGCGTGCTCCCGAGCGACGACGCGATCCCCGAAGACCTGGACCCCGATCCTTGCAAGGATCCGAAGGTCACCGCAGAGCTCCCCGGCATCATCGTCGGTGTGACGTTGAAGCAGACGCTCGGCGTGAAGCTCGGCGATTGCATCCAGGTGACGTCCCCGACGATCGGGTTCGCGTTTTCCGGCGGCGAAATGCGCCCCCCGGTCGCCAAGCAGTTCCGAGTGACCGGCATCTTCGAGGCGGGTTTCGACCAGTACGACTCGAAGCTCGTCTACACGGATCTCTACGAGTCTCAGACGTTTTACGACGGCGGCGACACGGTGACCGGCGTCGAAATGAAGGTCGACGACATCGACGGCGCGCGCCGCATCTCGGGGCTCGTTTCAGACAAGCTGAACAACGCGATCTACCACGTGCTCGACTGGGAGCAGCTGAACCACGGGCTCTTCACGGCGCTCCGGATCCAGCAAATCCTGATGAGCCTCGTCATCGGGCTCATCATGGTGGTCGCGGCGTTCGCGGTGATTGCCACGTTGATCATGGTCGTGCTCGACAAGAAGCGCGAGATCGCCGTGTTGAAGGCGATGGGAGCGACGAACTGGGCGCTCCTCCGGTCCTTCTTGTATCAAGGGTTGATCATGGGCTTGGTCGGGGCGACGACGGGGCTCGCGACCGGTTACGCGGTCTGCAAGTGGATCCTCATTTACGGGTTCCCCCTCGACCCGAAGGTGTACTTCATCTCGAAGCTTCCGGTGCACGTGCGGCCGGTCGAGTTCTTCCTCACCGGCGTGTTCGCCGTCGTAGTGTGTCTCGCAGCGACGCTCTGGCCCGCGATGTACGCCGCGCGCTTGCGACCGGCCGAAGCCTTTCGCGAACAGTGAGCGGCGCGGCTCAAGAGCTGTCGATAAATCGACTGCTCTTGCCCTTCAGGTTGGTCCAGGCGCTCCGCGCGGCGCGGAATGCGGGACAAAACCGGAGACGAGGGACGACGCAGGTGAATTTACCGACACCTCTTCAGCGCGAGCGCGCGACGTGCGGCATCATGCGGGACCGCCGGATCAACGCGAACACCCGGGCCGTGAGCTCGGAAGCGACGAACGGCTTCGTGACGTAGTCGTCCGCGCCGGCTTCGAACGCCGCGACGACGTCGGCGGACGACACGCGCGCGGTCAAAAACAAGATGGGGATTCGCGAGAGCGTCGCGTCGCGCCGCGTGCGACGGCAAAAGTCGAGTCCGCTCATCCCCGGAAGCGCCCACTCCGAGACCACGAGATCGATCGGCATGTCGCGAAAGCGCGCCGCGGCGTCTTCGGCGCTCGCGACGAACGCCGTCGCGTAGCCGGCCCTGCCGAGAAGCGCCGCGAGGAGGCGCTCGGACTCCGCATCGCACCCGATCAGGAGAATGCGCGGCTGTGCCGACGGGCTCGCTTCGGGCTGCGGCGGCGGCAAACTCGACGGCATGAAGCTCGGCCGATCTTTCGAGTTCGCGAAGTGCCAGAGCCGTTGCCAGTCGCGATCCTCGAAGGCGAGCCGCGACCCGTAGCCGCGGTCCACGATGCACGCAGGGATCGACGCCGATTCGTCGCCGACGACGAATTTCGACAGCACCCATTCGCCGTCTTCTTCGGCGGTCACGAACGGCGGAAGCTCGAGGTCCTGTTCATCGCCGCCTGCTTCGAGCTGGAGCGACAGGGCCCGGAACGTCGGGAACTGGTAAGTAACGCCGCGCACGGCACCCTCCAGACTACTCGGCGCCTCTCGCGCGCTGAAGAGAAAACCGGTCGGCAGGACAGCGGCGTGGCGTCACTTGGGCACCCGGATGGCGCCGATGACGAGGCAAGCAGCGGCAAGGAAATACAGTGCCGCGGTGCTTTGCCACTCCGGCATGCCGAGCACCGCGTCGCCGCCGAGGAGGCTCCGGAGATGCGCCCGCGGCCACGGCGCGGCGAGCAAGGTGGTCGCGCTTCCGAAGACGGCGTCGAGGACGAACAGGACGAACCGGCCGCGGCCCAGCCTCCCGAAGAGCGAACCGAGCGAAAACCAGAACACGTAGACGGCGCCGCCGAGGGCACCGATCCACGCGCTGGTAGCGGCGTCACGAATGACCCCCGCGGAGGCGTGGCCCGCGGCGACGAACACGGCGAGCGCGGCCGCGAGAGCACCGAGCACCGCCACGCGCAGCATCGCGCCGAACGAGACGCCGAGCACGGCCGCGCGGCGATTCGCGCCGTGCCTCGCCAGGGGCGCGACCGCGTCGTCGAGGCGACCGTATTCGGACGCGCGCGCGACCGCCGAGTACGCGACGACCGGTATGCCCCAGCCGAACACGGCGAACGCGAGCGTCGCGTCGACTGCGCCGAAGGGCGCCGCTCGCTTTTCGACGAGCGCGACGAGAACGACGAACGACGCGAGCAGCGCCGACACACCGAGCATGAAGCGCGTGCCGAGCCGCGAATCGGCGGCACCGACGCCGAGCGTGAAGGCGTTCACGGGGCGCCTCCCTCCGGCGGGCTCGCCGGGGGCGGCGCGGGCAGGTCGAGCACTGGCGCGGGCGTCGCCGCGCGTTCCGGCGCGGGCAACGCCGCGGTCGCGCGATAGGCCCGCTCGTATGCCGCACGCATCGCGCCGTCGCTCGCCGCGCGGACGACGTCCATCGACGGAATGCGCCTCGTCATCGACGTGATGCGCGCTCCTGACCCGATCGCGGCGCGCTGCACGGCGAGAGCGAGGAGCGCCGGATCCGCCCCTCGCACGATTATTTCTTGGGGGGCAATCTCGACGTCGAAGGACGTCGCGGTGACGGCGGGGTCGGCAGCGAGCGCCGCGGCGAGCCGTCGTGGGTCATCGACCGTGACCCGCACCTCGAGCGGTGAACCGGGCACCAATTCGTCGGCGAGGAGCGCGACGGCGCGCACGATGCGCCCTCGATCAAGGACGAACGCGCGTCCGCCGAGCGTCACCGCGTCGCGCACGCTGGCCGTCACCGACACGACCACGGCGCCCGCGCGAGCCCGCGACGCGATCTCCGCCGCGACGCGATCGTTCGGAAGGCCGGTCGCGAGCGGTTCGAACAGCGCGAGGAGCGCTCCCGCTTCGCCGCCCAGCGCGAGGGCGAGCGCGACGGTGCGCGCCTCTGCGGCAGACAGCGAAGCCGTCGGACGCTTTCCCCAGTTCGAAAGGCCGAAATCACCGAGCACTTCACTCACCTGTCGCGCGCTTCCGCGGATGGAGAGCGCGCGATCCAATGCAATCTCGACGGTACGCCCGAACGGCAACGCTTCGCGTTCGCGCAAGCTGCGCAGCGATGCGCGCGTCGCCTCGTTGCGATAAGGCTCTTCTCCGTCGAGCAGCACCACGCCGCGTCGCGGACGAATCGCGCCGGAAATGAGCGCGACGAGCTCGTCGGCGCCGTCCGGGGTCTCGGCGAGCACGACGTGGCTCCCGGCCTCGAGCACGAGCTCGGTGCGGGCGAGAGCGCGTCCCGTCGTTCCCTTGAGCTCGAGGCGACTCATCCCACGAGGTTCCCGAGATCGGCGACGCGTGCGATGAGCCACGAGAACGTCGAGACGAGGTTCGGAGCCCCGGGGAACACTTCGCTCATCGCGTACGGAAAGAACACCAGAAACGCAAACACCGCGCGACCTTGCCGCGGGCCGAGGCGCGACGACAAGCGAGCGAGGCCGCCGAACACCGCGCCGAACACGAGCGCGTAGAGCGCGATGCCGAGCACGACCGGCAAGAAAGCGAGCGCGAGCCTCGCCGATCGGAGAAAGGCGAGCGTGACGACGGCCATCGCGAGGCCCGGAAAACCGACGGTGCGCGCGACGACCGCGATCGTCACGAACGACGACGCGACCCGGCGCACGCGCGGACCGATGCCGCGCGCTTCTTCGAGCGCCGCGACCCCGCTCTTCCGCTCCTCTTGTTCCAGGTCGCGCGCGGCGGACCACGCGACGGCGCCGGCCGCCCAGGAGACCCATGCAAGCCCTCGCGCGACGATCGCGAGTACTCCGGGCGTATCGCCGTGAAGTGAGAGATACCCGGCGAGGAGCGCGTGCCCGAGCGCCGTCGCCCAGGCGTAGAAGCGCCCCGTGCGCGACGGCCAACCCGCGAGCACGGCGCGCGACGACAGCGTCAGCACGGCAGTCGTGCGATGGCGCGCCGCAGTATCGCGGACACTGAGCGATTCGGCGAACGACGTGCTCACGACTTCCCAGTGTACTCGCCGGGCACTCGGACCACATCGGACTCGAAGGCGCGAACAGGGCTTGCGCGACCGCCCCGGGCTCGGAGATGCTCCCGCCCCATGGCGGACCCGGCCACGAGCAGCGAGGAAACGAAGGCGGAGCCGACGCCGGCGGCGGCGCGGACAGAGGAGCGAAAGCGCGCACTTCCCCCGCTCACCGAGGAGCAGCTCGATTCACCGAGCCGGAACACGATGATTCCGCTCTTGGTCGTGTTCGCGGTCACCTTTCTGTCGTGGGGTTCGGCGCGGTTCGCGTGCAACATGCACCCGCCCGAAAGCCGCTCGCCGCCGAAGCTCTCGACGGACAAGCTCGCCGGGACGCCGAAGGACGCGGCGATCGAAGCGGTCCAGCGGTGGGACAGCCACGACTACGACGGCGCACTCGAGCTCGCAGAGGGCGACGCCGCCGTCGAGCTTCAAGCCGCGCAGGCGAACTGCCGGGCGCACGCCAACGATTGCGCGCGCGAACGCGAAGCTTCCGCCGGGCTCCTCACCGAGGCGGCAGTCGTGCGGAGCGATGGCAACACCGCGGACGCCGAAGTGACCACCCGTTTCAAGGGTGCCATCAAGAAATACCGCGTGCACCTGATCCGCGAGACCCTGATCTGGAAGGTCACCACGCGGACCGCCGAGTGACGCCTCGCGGCCGTCGGGGAGCACCCGAGGGCCGCGATGGGGCGGCACTCCTCAGGGTCAGATCAGGGACTTCAGGTCGAGCATTTCGCTGACGTCCGGCATCAGCACGAGCTCGACGCGACGATTCGTCTGGCGTCCAGCGTCCGTGCCGTTGTCGGCGATCGGATCGGTCTCGCCGTAGCCGGCGCAGTGCAGCTTCTCCGGGTCGAGCCCGCCGCCGCTTCCCTTTGCATCGGGCGGCCCGATCATGAATACGAGCACGCTTCGTGCGCGCATCGCAGAGAGGCCCCAGTTATCCTTGAACTGACCGCCGTTCAGCGGCTTGTTGTCGGTGTGGCCCGCGATCTGGAAGTAGCGCGCCGAGAGCTGCGCGTCCTTCTTGATCACGTCGGCGACGGCGGCGAGCACTTGTTTGCCCTCGTCGCGCAGCTTGTCCTCACCCGACGAGAAGAGCACGTCGCCCGGGAGCGAAATGACCATCCGGTTGTGACGGATCGACACCTTGAGACCGAGGCTCGTGAGCTTCTGGAGTTTGTCGCGGAGTTGCTCGAAGCGTTGCTTGATCTGCTCGAGCTGCGCCGCACGTGCCTTGTATTCTTCGAGAGCGCGCTGCGTCTCGTCGAGGCTCGCCGAGAGGCGCTGCTTCTCCGTCGAGAGCTGCTCGACGTTGACGCCCATCGCCTGGAGCTTGGCCGTCAGATCGGCGACGCGCTGCTTGGCCGCGTCGAGATCTTGCTGCTTCTGGTCGTCTTGAGACTTCAGCTGGTTGTACTTGTCGAGCTGAGCTTTCCACTCGTCCTCGGAGTAGCCGCAACCGACCACCGAGAAGGCGACGAGCGCACACAAAATAAGTCTGACCTTGGTCACCGGATGATTCCTCCGTTTTTGGATGCTCGGAACGTCTCACACCGGCGGGCGGGGGAACAACAGATTTACGGCGGTTCCCGCTTGGGTTGGCCGTGCGCAGGGTTTCGCGCGCCCGACGGGCGGGCGCCGAGCGGGTGAGGGTCAAAACCCCGTCAGACGAAAAAGCCTCGCGTTTCGAGCTCGCGAACGATGGCCTCGGCCGCGTGCTCGGGGCCGTCGCTCCCCGCTACTTCGAAGCGGTCGGCGGCGGGAGCGCCGGACTCGAGCTTCTGTGAAGAATCCGTTAACGTCACGCCGACCACCTTGGCGGCCGCTGCCGGCGCCGGAGTCGCGGCCGTCGCCGATGGCGGCAGGATCGCGACGAGCCCGGCGGCGGCGGCGCGCCGAGCCATTTCGAGGGCAATTTCGTCGGCGAACGACGCGCGCTCGACGACCAACGCGACACGCCCGAGATCGAAGAGACGGCGCTCGAGCGCGTAGGCCACTTCGGAGCCGGCGCCCGGCGACAGCTGAACGACCACCCCGGATTGTCCGAGTCGGTCGCGCCGTTCGGTGGCGCTCACCTGGCTCTTCTCACCGGCGACCTCCGCCGACCGGAGGCTTCGCGTCGCGCTGGCGATGATCATGCCCGCGGCGACGGTATTGTTCGAGAGCGAGTCGATGAGGATGAACGCGCCGGTGTTGCGATTCTCCCCGTAGGCGTCGAAGAAGATGGGCCGGTGGCAGTGCACGCGCACCCGGCCGATGTCGTTCAACCCGAGCCCTTGCGCGGGCACCTCGTCGAGGGTCTCGACGTCGGTCTGCGAGACGACGGCCTCTACCTCGGCGCGAACGACGCGCGTCGTCTGCTTCAAGAGATAGCTTTTGCCGGTGTCGAGCGGGCGCTCGTTCATCCAGACGAGCATCGCTTCGAAGCGATCGCCGACGGTCGTAGTGTTGTCCGGGTGGACGAGCATGTCGCCGCGGCTCACGTCGACCTCGTCCTCGAGACGGATCGTGACGCTCATCGGCGCGTACGCGCTCTCGAGCTCGCGTTCGAAGACGTCGACGGCGCGCACCCGGGTCGTTCTGCGCGAGGGCAAGACCATGATCGGGTCACCCGGTTTCACGACGCCCGACGAGATCTGGCCAGAAAATCCGCGATAATCGAGGTTCGGGCGAATGACGTATTGGACCGGAAATCGAAAATCGCCGAGGTTCCGGTCGAGCGCGATGGGCACCGTCTCGAGGTGCGACAGTAGCGTCGGCCCTTCGTACCAGGGCGTCGCGTCGCTCGCGTGCACGATGTTGTCGCCGCGGAGCGCGCTGATCGGAATGTACGTGATGTCCTTGAAGTGGAGCCGCTTCGCGAAATCCGAGAAGACGCCGCTGATCTGATCGAAGACGCCGCGGTCGTATCCGCGCAGATCCATCTTGTTCACGCACACCGCGAGGTGTGGAATGCCGAGCAGCGACGCGATGTAGGCGTGCCGTCGCGACTGCGAAAGAACGCCGTGCCGCGCGTCGATGAGGATGATCGCGACGTCGGCCGTCGAGGCGCCGGTCGCCATGTTCCGGGTGTACTGCACGTGGCCCGGCGTATCGGCGATGATGAATTTCCGCCGTTCGGTCGAGAAATAGCGGTACGCGACGTCGATCGTGATCCCCTGCTCGCGCTCGGCCTTGAGCCCGTCGGTGACGAGCGACAGATCGATCGCGTCGCTCTTCTGACTCGACGCTCGCTCGACGGCGCGGAGTTGGTCCTCGTAGAGGCCGTGCGCGTCGTACAAAAGGCGGCCGATGAGCGTCGATTTCCCGTCGTCGACCGAGCCGACCGTCGTGAAACGGCAAAGCTCTTTCTTCTGATGTTTTTCGAGGTAACCGAGAACGTCCTTCTCGATCAACGCCTGCTCGTCGACTGAGTTCATGGCTCGAATGCTCGGGCTACTCGCGCGAAGGGTCCGGTCATCTAGAAATACCCTTCACGCTTCTTCGTCTCCATCGAGCCGTCTTCGTCGAAGTCGATGAGCCGCCCCTGGCGCTCCGAATACCGAGTGAGCAGCATTTCGCGAATGATGTCCGGCAACGTCGTCGCGTTCGACGGCAACGCGCCGGTGAGCGGGTAGCAACCGAGGGTGCGAAAGCGCACGAGCTTCATGTCCGGCGTTTCACCGGGACGAAGCGGGATGCGGTCGTCGTCGACCATCACCAAAGTTCCGTCGCGCTCGACGACCGGACGATGCGCCGCGAAATAGAGCGGCACGATCGGGATCTTTTCGAGCCAGATGTAGAGCCAGATATCGAGCTCGGTCCAGTTCGACAACGGGAACACGCGGATGCTCTCCCCCTTGCTCACCTTCGAGTTGAACAAGTTCCAGAGCTCCGGCCGCTGATTCTTCGGATCCCATTGCCCGAATTTGTCGCGGAACGAATAGATGCGTTCCTTCGCGCGCGAGCGCTCTTCGTCGCGGCGCGCCCCACCGAACGCCGCGTCGTACCCGCCCTTCTCGAGGGCCTGGAGGAGCGCCTGCGTCTTCATGACGTCGGTATATTTTTTCGAACCGTGCTCGAACGGGTTCATGCCCTGACGCACGCCGTCCGCGTTCGTGTGGACGATGAGCTCGAGCCCGTTCTCCTTCGTGAAGGAGTCGCGGAATCGAATCATTTCCTTGAACTTCCACGTCGTGTCGATGTGGAGGAGCGGGAACGGGAGCTTGCCCGGATGAAACGCTTTCCGCGCGAGGCGGACCATCACCGACGAGTCCTTGCCGATCGAATAGAGCATCACCGGCTTTTCGAATTCGGCCGCCACTTCGCGCATCACGTGGATGCTCTCCGCCTCGAGCTGCTCGAGATGGGTCAGGCGTCGTTCGAGGAGGGCGTTCACATCCGACATGTCGACAGGAGGACGCGCTCTAGCACCTTTCCCATCGGAATTCGATAAAATGAGACCTAACCAACTGAATTCATTGCCGATACTTCGCGTATCTGGCTCGTCTGGCACGACGTAGCAGTCTCATCTAGCTCGTCTAGCCCGTGTGGCGCGAGGCGTCTCAGTGAAGCGGCAACGGCTGCCCGTCGGGGTCTTCATCCGAGGCCCACCACCGGAGCTCGACGGGAAGGGCCGGCGGCGGCCGCTTCGAAGCCTGGCGAACCCGTTCGAGGTACCGCGGTCGCGGAAGCTCGACGGCGCCCATCGACGCGAGGTGCGACGTGAGGAGCTGCACGTCGAAGAGCTCGATGCCCGCGGCGAAGAGCGAGCGCACGGCGTACGCGAGCGCCACCTTCGACGCATCGGTGTGGGTGTGAAACATGCTTTCCGCGGCGAACAAGGTGCCACAGATCACCCCATACAAACCGCCTGCGAGCTCGGTGCCGGACCACACCTCGAAACTGTGGGCGAGCCCCGTGCGGTGAAGCTTCAGATACGCGTCGATCATCTCTGGAATGATCCACGTGCCCGCCTCACGGCGGCCGCATGCGCGCATCACGCCTTCGAAGTCCTGGTCGAACGTGACGCGGAACCGCCGTTGACGGAGCACGCGACGCAGGCTCTTCGAGACGTGAAGGCCGTCCGATTCGATGACCGCGCGCGGATGCGGGCTCCACCACAGCGGCGGCACGCCTTCGTCGTACCAGGGAAAGATCCCCTCGCCGTACGCATGCATCAGCCGCTCGATCGACAGATCGCCGCCGACGGCGAGGAGGCCATCGTCGTCCGATTCTTCGGGATCCGGAAACGCGATCGGCCCTCCCGGTAGGATCAACGCCGGGCGGCGGCGAATTCGTCGGCGCATCGCAGCGCTAGCTTACGTCATCGCGCCGAGCGCGGCACCCGCGCGCTACAGCGTCGCGTCTTCGATGCGGAGATCGTCGGAAGTGCCGGCGCGCTGATCCGGCCCGGCCGACTCGACCCGCACGGCGGAGCCGATGCACACGATCCGGAAACGATTTCCCCAGGCGTCGTCGGTGCGGGCGCTCGCGGTGAGCCGGCCTTCATCGGCGAGCGTGGAGAGCGTGGGACAACCCGACGCGGTGCTGGCACCGTGAGACGCCTTGGCCGCCGCCAAAATTTCTCGGGCGGCGCCGAGCGCCACTTCTTTGTCCTGGTTCGTGTTGGCACGAGCCGCGACGACCGCGGTCACGGCCGCGAGCGCGAGCAGGCTTCCCAGGATCGCCAGGGCACGACGAGACAGCGTTCCAGCGGTCGAAAATGAGCGGGGTGGCGTTCGAGTCATGGGGAGACGGCTCCACTCGAAGCAACGGCCGTGCCGGCGCGAACTTGCGCGTTTTTCGGCAAAAACCGCCGTCCGCACGAGGGCGGATCCGTCAATCTGACAACGCGTCCGGGTCAGAGGTTCCACGGATGGACACTTTGGCAGCGACACCGCGTGAGGGCCGCTGTCGGGCGCCCTCGTACTTCGGAAACTCCGGGCCCACGCGTGCCTTTCGCGTGCCATCCCCGTCGATGCGAACAGCGGGCGGTCGCTACGGACGCGAACGCCGGACCAGCTCGTCGAACAATCGATGCACGACGTCGTCGAGCCGGGTGCGCTGCTCGCTCGTGCCTGGTTCGTAGAGGACGTACCCGCCGTCGCGCGTCGGCAGCACGCGGCAAAGCCGCATGCTCGAGACGCGTTGCTTCGCGAGCGCGCGGAAGTCGCTCGGGCGTTTCGATTCTGTCGGCAAGAGCTGGCCCGAGTGCGACACGAGATTCAACGTCGGGGGCTTGCCCGGACTGCGCGCCGAGTAGAGATAGATCTCACTGCCTTCGAGCGTCAGCTTCATATAGAGGAGCTCGCGCGACGCCTCCATCATTCCGATCGGCGCTTGCGCGGGATAGACGACCTCGACGGCCGAACCCGTCTTCATTTGAAAGAGCCGCGCGCGTTGAGCGGCCGCGACGTACAGCGTTTCCATCACGCCGAGATTCACCCGCGCGCACCATCGATCGAACTGCTCCGGCGACTCGTTCAACGGTGTCCCTGACGGGATTATGCGACCGCGAAACGAAATCAGCGAGCGTCAATCGAGTCGCCCCGCGTCAAACGCATTGCGGGCAAGCGCCGGCACGCCGGCGGCGAAAATCGGTAACCGGTGCGCGGGACCGGCACTAAAGTGATGTGGCGTTGACTCCCGTCGAGCCCCGCCCGTCCGCCACCGTGGTGCTTCTCCGCGAGATCGCCGGCGAGCTCGAGGTGTTGATGGTCCGGCGAAACGAGGGCATCGACTTCCACGGCGGCGCCTGGGTATTTCCGGGGGGACGACTCGAGACCGAGGATCGGGAGCGCGCCGGCTCGGAGAGCCTCATCGAGGGAGCGCGACACGCCGCCGTGCGCGAGGCGCGCGAAGAGGCGGGGCTCTCGCTCGAGCCGCGCTCGCTACGTCCCTTCGCCGAGTGGATCACGCCGGAACATCTCCCGAAACGTTACCGGACGTGGTTTTTCGTCGGTCGCGTCGCGGGAGCGAACGTGCGCGTCGACGGCGGCGAAGTCGTGGACCATCAGTGGGTCGCGGCCGGGCGCGCGCTCGCCGCGCATCGCGGTGGCACCTTCGATTTGCCGGTGCCGACGTTCGTCACCTTGACGCACCTCGCGTCGCACGCCGCGACGGCGTCGGCGATCTCGGCGCTCACCGCGCGCGGCGTCGTGCCCTATCACCCGCGGATGCGAAGCACTGCCGACGGCCTGTGCTCGCTCTTTCAGGGGGATGTTTCCTATGAGGGGGCCGAGCTCGACGTGGTGGGGGCGCGTCATCGGCTCACGATGTTCGGCCCCGACTGGCGCTACGAACGAAACTTCTGAGCGGACCCCGAACGTTCCCGCGAACGCCGCGCCGTTTCGTTCATTCGAGTGGACGCGGCAAGGAATGCTCCCAATCGGCGAGGAGCGCGCGCAGCGCCGCGACGAACGCCAGCGGTTGATCGAGGAGCACGTGGTGGTGCGCCTCCGGAATGGCGACCAGCGGCGCGTTCCGTCGAAGGAGTTGATACATGTACTCGCCGGTTTCGGGCGGCACGACGTAGGACAGCTCGCCGCGGATGAGGGCGATCCGGCAGCGAACATTCGCGAGGTGCTCGTGCATCGCTTCCGGTCGCGCGAGTACGAACACGTTGGGATCGAATTTCCAGGTGACCCCGCCCTCGACCTGCCGAAGCGACTGCTCGGCGATGTAGTCGAGGATGTACGGATTTTCGCAGGGCTGCGGCGGCACGAGCCGGAAGTGCTCCTTGGCCGTCGCGAAGTCGGGATACGTCTTCGGGTTCCGAAACGAGCGACCGCGTTCGCCCTCCTGGCTCTCCGGATCCGGGCGCCGCACCGGCGCGTCGACGACGATCGCGCCCGCGAGCTCGTCGCCGTAGAACGCCGCCGCGACGATGCTGACCAGGCCGCCCATGCTGTGCCCGACCACGATGGGCGGACTGATGAAGCCCGCGTGGCGAGCCACGGCCATCACTTCTTCGGCCCACGTGCGGCGCGGGTAGAGCTCGCGGCGCCCGCTGTCGCCGTGTCCGCTCAGATCGAGCGCGACCACGCTGTAGTTCTGGATGAGGAGCGGCGCGATGAAGCTCCACCACCGCGCGTGCGCCGCGCCGCCGTGCACCAGGACCAGGCCGGGCTGACCCGGGTCACCCCATTTCAAATATCGAATCGGACAGCCGAGCACCTCGACCGTGTACTCGGCGTACGGCGTCGCGATGGCGCGCTTGAACCACTCGGGGGGAGCGACGGACATGTTCGGTCGACTCATCGCGCCGAACGCGCGGCGCGGCAAGTCGGAGGGTCAATTCACGGGGCCGACCTGGGTCGTGCACCCGAAGAGGATCTCGAGGGTGGGCGTGACGGCGGTCTTCAGCTCCGTGCACGTGTCCGGGCAGAAGTCGATGTTCGCGCCGTCCGCCGAGTATTGCCACCCGGTCGTGCAAGCGCCCGGTGGCGCCTGCGAGATGAGGGTCGGGGCCTTGCCGGGCAACGACAGGACGACGTTCACCTTGCTCGGATCGATCTGGCTGCCGCTCGGCGGCGCCGGCAGCGGGTACTCACAGCTGAGGACCGCGCCGACGATCTGCGTGAGCGCCGTCTGAAGCGCCATCGCGAAGTTCGTCGTTTGCGTCATGTCGAAGTGGCAGAAATTGGGTCCGTTGTTGTTGCATCCCGGCGTCGCGGTGCCGCCGGCTTGGGCGGCCATCGAGAGCCAGGTGCGCGCGTCCGCGAAGATCGGGACTCCGACTTGCTCGCTGCCCGGCGAGCCGATGATGAACGTCTTCAAGCCGGCGCTCATCGCGGTCGTCACGTCGGCGATGATCGGACGCGGATCGACCGCGTCGCTGGTGTTGCCGGTGCCGCGGCAGCCGGACAAGAACGTCGGCTGCCCGTCGGTGATCAGCACCAGATAACGATTGCCGGGGAACGTCGCGGCCTTCAGCGCGGTCGTGGCCAGCACGTAAGCGTCGTCGGTCGGCGTCCCGCCCGCCGGACGCGCCGCGTTCAACGAATCGGTGATCGCCGTCCGCTGCATCGAACCCGCGGCGCCGAGCGGCGCGATCGGCACGTCGCCGCTCATGTTCACGCACGCGCTCGGGTCGCGCGGCGGATCGGTCATGTCGCCGGCGGGCGTGCTCGCCGTGGTGTCCATCGCCGGGAAGTACAAGGCGCCGACCGCGGTCGTCGGCGGGAGCGCGTCCATCGCCGTCCGGAGCGCGTTTCGCGTCACGGTCCACTTGGACTGATTGGTGCCCGGCGCCTTGTCGTTCATCGACCCGCTGGTGTCGATGACGAACTCGATCACCGACGGCAAGGCTTCGGTCGCGGCGCTGTCCTTCGCGCAGGCGGCGTTCCTCAGATCCGCGAGGCCACCGTCGGCGAGCGACCCGTTGCCCGCGACCGCTCCGGCGCCGGAACCGGCGCTCGCTCCTTGGCCGCCCGAGCCGAAGAGCACGCCGCCTCCGCCGGCACCCGACGCCGCGCCGCCGCCGCTTTTGCCTTTACCGTCGTCGTTCGACGACGAGCACGCGAGCAGTGCGCCCAAGGGGAGCAGGCTTGACCAGAGAACGAGTCGCTTCATCGAGGGGCCTTTCCGTCCGCAATCTTCCATCTTGATGGAAGCCGTCGGTCCGTTCAAGGCGTGTCCGGCGAGACTCGGTAACGTGGTGGGCGCGACACCGCGTCTCTTGTCACCGGCGTGGGACAAGTTGTGTGAACACGCGAATCCATTCGGTTCTTCATGAGACTCCGGTGAGATCCGCCGGCGCGCATACCCGTTGCACCAGAGGGCTCCCACGCGACTCACCAGGGCCGCGCCAAGGAGTATCGATGATTGGCTTCGAACGATTGAAAGCGGGCATGGTCGCGGTGGGCGTTCTCTTCGCGTTTTCGAGCGGGGCACGAGCGGCGAGCGACGCACCTCCGGACGTCGACAAGACGCTCTCGCCGTACTTCTTCGTCGAAGGGGGCGACCCGAAACTCGACCAGCTTCCGCTCGAAGACACGCACGTCGACGTCGCGGTCGCCGGCGTCATCGCCGACGTCACCGTCGTCCAGCGCTACAAGAACGACGGCAAGCGCGCGATCAGCGCGAAATACGTGTTCCCCGCGTCCACGCGCGCCGCCGTGCACGGCATGCGCATGGTGATCGGCAACCGCGCCTTCGAAGCGAAGATCAAGGAGCGCGAGCAAGCGAAGAAGGAGTACGAGGCGCACAAGGAAGCCGGCAAGAACGCGGCGCTCCTCGAGCAAGACCGTCCGAACGTCTTCACCATGAGCGTCGCCAACGTGATGCCCGGCGACCACATCGACGTCACGCTTCGTTACACGGAGCTCCTCGTGCCGACCGACGGCACGTACGAATTCGTGTACCCAACGGTGGTCGGGCCGCGCTACTCGAACGAGCCGGCGCTCCGCGCGCCGCGCGCCGATCGATTCGTCGCGAGCCCGTATCTCGCCGAAGGCAAGGCTCCGACGAGCACCTTCGAGCTCGCAGGCACCTTGTCCGAAGGCATCCCGGTGCGGAAAATCGCTAGCCCATCGCACCAGATC
>Ga0265320_10000151_pt1 | contig 57818 bp, 38 predicted proteins | sample 4827metaG_FD_202087 | JGI IMG/M metagenome (GOLD analysis project Ga0265320, IMG submission 202087) | Rhizosphere microbial communities from Carex aquatilis grown in University of Washington, Seatle, WA, United States - 4-8-27 metaG | ecosystem: Host-associated > Plants > Roots > Rhizosphere >...
GCCGTATCTGCGTCATCCAGCGCGTTCGCTTCGTCGATTGAAAGGCGGGCCTCACGCCCGAAAGTAGAGAGCGCCCTCGCCACCGCTTCAACGTGGGCCGATCCGTCGGCAATCGTCAGTGGATACTCTTCGAGCCGGGAACGGGCGGCGGCTACGCGAATCGTGCCTTGGGCTATGCCGCCCAATTGCACGGCGCGCTCGGCAATCTCGTCCACGTAGGATTCCACCTCCTCGGCGATCTTATCAAAAAGTTCATGCAAGCCGATGAAGTGAGGGCCTTTGACATTCCAGTGCGCTTGTTTGAGTTGCAGTTGAAGGTCAATGACATCAGCCAGCCGTTGATTGATTAGCGTGTTCAATTCTGCTCGTGCTGGTTTTGGGATGTCATTTTCCGTTTCATACATCGCCGGCGTTTCGGTCGTGCCGTTCGTTGGCGTTTTCATGGCACGATCCCTTTTGCGGTTGTTCATAATGGATTCCTGGTTATTAGTTTTTTGTTCGATGTTGGTTAATGTAGATCAATAGCTGCCATCGTTTGGTTTCATGTGACAGTTTGCGCTCATGTATCCGCGTCCTCGCCATCCGCCCGCCCGAACGCAGGGAGGTACCGACCGAAGTTCAATTCGAAGTCGCTCCGAACACCGTAACCGATATTCCGAACCTTCGCACGGCGCGCCTGCGCACCTGGCAAGGCCAGCAGTGGGAAGAACAGGTCGTTGCTCGACTGAAGCTCGGTTGCTGTCGGCGTCCCGAACCGATTGACCTGGGCCTTCGCCGCAGCCAGCGTTTCACGGTCGAACGAGGCCAGACGCCGGACGAGAGTATCAACAAACGAGTCGAGCTCGTCATCGTCCAGCGTGCGGTTCACCCAGCCATAGCGCTCGGCGATATCAGCGTCGAAGTCGTCGCCGCTAAGCACGATCTCAAGTGCCCGCGAGCGGCCGACCAGGCGCGGAAGCCATTCCAGCGCTCCGCCGCCCGGGACCAGTCCGACGCCGACCTCGGGGTTGCCGAACAGGGCGCTTTGCCGGCTGGCGAAGCGCATGTCGCAGGCCAGCACGAACTCATTACCGATGCCGCGCGTGCGGCCGCGAATCTTGGCGATGCTCACGACTGGCGTGGACGAGAGGCGCAGCACAAAGTCGCGCCAAAGGCCCAGCACCTCTGGCCGTTCAGCGGCCTTGGACACGTCGAGATGGGCGATGAAAAAATCGGGATTCGCCGACTCGAACACTACGACCTTCACGGACGGGTCCGCCTCGAGGTCAGTCATGAGCGCTCCCAATTCGACGATCGTTGTGGGGACAAACATGTTGATCGGCGGGTTGCTGAAGGTGATCGTCCACCGGCCCGGATAGGTGCGGTCGATGTTGAACTGCGAAGGGTTAGGCATGGTGCTTCCTTCGGTCATTTGAGCTGTATTCATATTTGAATTTCCTTTGGTTCAATTCTGGTCGCGTGCGGCAGGGAAGATGGACACGTCAGCCCATCTTCCCACCGTGCACCCATCAGCGCAGCGATCTGAAACCCGTGCGAACCTCCTCAGAAAAGAGCTGCGGCTGTTCCCACGCCGCAAAGTGACCACCCTTGTCGAGCTTGTTGTAGTGGATGAGTTTGGGATACGCCCGCTCTGCCCAACTCCGCGGGGCTGGATAGAGCTCATCAGGGAAGACGCTCACGGCAACCGGGATGGATACGCCTTTGGCATTGAAATACCCTTTGCCCCAATATTCCCAGTAGAGACGGGCGCCGGAAATCGCCGTGTTCGTCAACCAGGTGATCGTGATGTTGTCGAGGATATCGTCGCGCGTGAGGCCCTCGGCTTGTCCTTGAAAGACACGTGAGATCAGCTCATAGCTGCGTGCGTCGTGATCAAGGAAATACGCCGCCAGGCCGACGGGTGAATCCGCGATTCCGTACAACGTCTGCGGGCGCAGTCCCATCTGGAATCCGTAGGCGATTCCCTTTTGATAGACGAACTGCAGACGCTCGTAAGCGAGTTTCTCATCGGCTGAGAGACCCGATGGCGCCGGCGCCCCGGAAAAAGCCGCCCCGTCAACATCGGCTGGAAAGATGCCGGGCATGTTGGTGTGAATGCCGAGCAATCCGGCAGGTGCCTGCACACCCATCTGGTCGACGACGACCGCGCCCCAATCACCGCCTTGCGCCACGTATCGCTTGTAACCGAGGCGCTTCATCAGCACGTCCCAGACACGCGCGATGTGGGCGGGGTCCCAGCCGGGAGTGGTCGGCCGGTCTGAATACCCGTAGCCCGGCATCGACGGAATCACCAGGTGGAAAGCATCCGCTGCGCTTGCGCCGTGTGCCGTGGGATTGGTCAGCGGTTCGATAATCTTCAGCTGCTCGATGACCGAGCCGGGCCATCCGTGCGTGACGATGAGCGGCAACGCATTTTCATGTTTCGAACGAACGTGAATGAAATGAATGTCCAGCCCATCGATCTCGGTCATGAACTGCGGCAGGGCGTTCAGTCTCGCCTCGATCTTGCGCCAGTCGTAATCTGACGCCCAATAGCTCGCGAGTGCCTGGATCGTCGCGAGCTGCACGCCTTGCGATGCATCCCTGACCGTTTCCCGGTCCGGCCACTTGGTCGCCTTTATTCGCCGGCGCAATTCGGCAAGTTCGGCGTCCGGAACGATGACGCGGAAAGGACGGATGGCGTTGGTGTTTTCCCGGGTGACGGGTCCTGAACTGTCGCCGCGCACTGGGACGCGTGGAATGATTTCGGTTTGATCTTTGGTTTTCATATTTTTCACATATAGGTTTGGTTTGTTTGAGGTTTTCGTTTTTGCAGATATTGTTTCAAGGGGCTAAGCGTCACCCGGCTTGACCGGCACCGGCGGCTTTGCGGCCGGCATCGTGAACTGGACCGTGCCTTGATCAATGGGTTGATGGTTGGCATTCACCAGTTGGATCAGGATCTTATGTGCCCCGGGCGCGAGGCCGTTGATAATGACCGGATTACCGCTGGCGTCGGCCCAATGCCAGGGCGCGTCATCGACCGTCACATGGATGTGCCCGATCCGGGGAGACACGGCCAGCGCAGCCGGCCCAAATACCGGCAGGATGCGCAGATTCTCTGTGCGATATTGAATAAACACCACGCCACGCGACAGCGGTCCGGCCAGGGGCGAATCGATGATGATCTTCGCCAGCGGTTCGTTCGGGAGCGGCTGGACCGCCGCCGCTTCACGCACCTCCTCGGCGGTTTGCGCAGCGGCGGGCGCAGTCATCAGCGCCTCCGGCACCGTCAACTTGACAATGCCCTGATCGAGCAGTTGATGGTTCGCCGTCTCCAGTTGAATCCGGACCTGATGCGGCCCGGGTGGCAGGCCGTTGAGAATCACCGGCTCTCCGCTCGCGTCGGCCCAGACCCACGAGGCGTCATCGACCGTCACATGGATGTGCCCGACCCGGGGAGACACGGCCAGCGCGGCCGGTCCGAACACCGGCGCGATATGCAGATTTTCCGTGCGATATTGAATCACCACCCGGCCATGCGACAGGGGTTCGGCCAGGGGCGGATCGATGATGATCCTCGCCGGTGGTTCGTTTTGAAGCGGCTCAACCGCTGCGGCTCCCCGCACCTCCCTGGCGGTTTGCGCCGCGGCAGACGCAGCAGCCAGGCAGGCGATGACGACCGGCACACTCACCCACCGCGGGCAGCTTTTACTGATTCGGCTTGGCATGGCAATGCAAAGCTCCTGAATCACGGCATCCCGACGATCAGAAATCCGCGTCCAGCACGATGCGGTAACGGGCCTTGCCCGATTCCAGCCGCGCGAAGGCCTCGTTGATTTTGCTCATCGGGAAGTGCTCGGTCTGTGGCGCGACCTGGTGCCGCGAGGCAAAGTCGAGCATCGTCTCGATCGCCACCGGTGAGCCCGTCGGCGAACCGGACACGCTGCGCTGCTGCGCGATGAGCGAGAAGGCTGAAACGGGGATCGGTTCCAGCACAACACCCACGACATGCAACCGGCCGTCCGGGGCGAGGGTGCCGATCATCGCGTCCCAATCGAGCTTCACGTTGACGGTGCTGATCAGGAGGTCGAAGCTGCCAGCGAGCTTTTTGATCGCCGCCGGGTCTTTGCTCGAGACGACGTGGTTCGCCCCGAAACCCTTCGCTTCATCGAACTTGTTCTCGCTCGACGTGAACGCGGTCACGTCGCAACCGTAGGCGGCGGCGAATTTCACGGCCATGTGCCCCAGCCCGCCGATGCCGATGATGCCTACCCGGTCGGTCGGCTTGGCGAACCTGGCCAGCGGCGCGAAGACGGTGATGCCCCCGCACAGGAGCGGCCCGGCATCGGCAAAGTTCAGCTTTTCCGGCAGCGGGATGGCCCAGGCCCAGTGCGAGCGGATGTGGGTCGCGAACCCGCCGCGATGGCCGACAATGGTCGCTTGCACTTCCGGGCAAAGATGATGGCTTCCGGAGAGGCACTGATGACAGTGCATGCAACTGCCCGAGTTCCAGCCGACGCCGACGCGCTGTCCAACCTTGACTCCCTTGGCATTCGGACCCGCAGCCGTGACCCGGCCGATGACCTCGTGGCCGAGAATCGCGGGATACTGCGAAATGCCCCATTCGTTGTTCAAGACGGACAGATCGGAATGGCACAAACCGCAGTGTTCAACAGCAACTTCAACGTCCTCGGCCCCGAGCGGCCCGGGATCAACGGTTTCGAGCACCATCGGTTGTTTCGCCGCCTTCGCAACCCAGGCCTGGTAATTCTTTGCGCCTCCGGTCTTGAAATTCGGGCTGGATTGGACGGTGGAATTAGACGTCGGCTGTTTCTCCAATACATTCACATTAACCTCCTTCAGTACGGGCGACGTTCTTTACTCCTGACCGGCCGGCCGCCCGTGGGGTCGAAGTCAGGACAAGTATCAAACGCGATGCGACTTGAGGGCCATTTGGCGTTTGAAGCCATAACGCCGGCCCTCAATCGCGCTCCGATTCAAAATCGGCTTTCAACTGAAACACCAGCGTCAATTATGAGCCTAAGCGCATTTTCAAACCCGTCAAGAACTAGTTATTCACAAAGCGTTTCATACCATGGACTAACACGGCGTGAAGCCGCGTGGCACCATGCTGCCATAGGGACACAAGTGACAGGCGGCACGCGGCCAGTGACACGAAAACGAAAACCACACTATGAACTGAATTCCGGCTCTTGTTTCAGTTCAACGTTGAGCGTGCTGAGCGTTGGGTGTTCGATGTTTCCCCTTCAGCCTTCCCCTCGTCACCCGTCACCCGCCACCCGTCGCTCCTCACCCGAGCACTTTTTCGAGCAGTTGATTGAGCCGGTTCAGCATTGCCCGCGGATCTTCCAGCAGCCCGGCTGCGACACGCGCATTGTCGAGCACCTGTTCCGCCACGCTGGCCGCCAGCGCGTTATCCTTCAATCGCATCGCATCCAGCCGCACCATGATGGGATGCGCCGGATTGATTTCGAGGTCCTGCTTCGCCAGGGCGGAGCCCTCGCCCTCCTCTTTCTTCATCGCTTTCAGGATGCGCCGCATGTTCGCCGTCATCTGCTTGTCCGGGTCCACCACGACGGCCGGGCTGTCCACCAGCCGCTGGGATGCCCGCACTTCGCCCACCTTGTCACCCAGCGTTTCCTTAAGCCATTGCGCCAGCGATTTCACGGCGTCCTCGGACAAAGCGCCGTCCTTTTTGGTTTCGCTGAGGTTCAACTCCGCCTTCTCCGCCAGCGTGAGCGGTTTGCCGTCGAACGTGTGCAGGTGTTCCGCCACGAATTCGTCCCACGGATCGTGGAGGAACAGCACCTCGAATTTCCGTTGCCGGAACACTTCGAAATACGGGCTGCTCTCCGCCGACGCGCGGTTCGGCGCCAGCAGGCAGTAGATCTCCTTCTGCTCCGCCGGCATGCGCTTCACGTAATCCGCCAGCGACGCGAGCTTGCCCGGGTCCAGCGCCGACGACTCGTACCGCAGCAATTTGCCGAGCGCTTCCCGGTGCGCAAAATCCGTCACCACCCCCTCCTTGAGGAAGCGCTGGTATTCCGCGTAAAACTTTTCGTACGTCGCGGCGTCCTTCTCCGCCTGTTCGTCGAGGAATTTCAGGAAACGCCCCGTCAACACCTTGTTCAATTTCTGCATCAACGTTGTGTCCTGCATCGTCTCGCGCGAGATGTTCAACGGCAGGTCTTCGCTGTCCACCACACCCTTCAGGAACCGCAGCCAGTCCGGGAATAATCCCTTGGCCTTGGCCTGGATCAGCACCTTGCGGCAATATAGATTCACCTCGGAATCGATCCGCCCGATGCCCAGCGTCTCGAAATTCCGTTCCGGCACGAACAGCAGGGCCTGGATGGCCAGCGGCGCGTCCGCCGTGAAATGCAGCCGGTACCGCGGCTTCTCGTGATCGTGGCCGACGAACGTGTAAAATTCGTTGTATTCCTCCTCCTTGATGTCGTTCTTGTTCCGCGCCCAGATCGCCTGGACCGTGTTCAGCCGCTTGCCGTTCAGCTCGATCGGGAACGGCACGAAGCTGGAATAACGCTGGATGATCCGCTCGATGTTGCCAGCCTGCGCGAATTCCTTCGCGTCGTCCTTGAGTTCGAGCGTGACCCGGGTGCCGCGCGGCAGGTCGGCGGCCGGGGCGATCTGGTAACCGCCGCCGCCCTCGCTCGTCCATTGCCAGCCCGGTTCCTCCGGCACCAACGAGCGGCTCAACACCGTCACTTTTTTCGCCACCATAAACGCCGAGTAAAAACCCACGCCGAACTGGCCGATCAATCCCACGTCGGGCTTCTTGTCCTCCGCGAGCTGTTTGAGAAACGCCTTCGTGCCCGAATGCGCGATCGTGCCCAGGTTTTCCACCAGTTCCCCGTGCGTCATGCCAACACCAGTATCGGTGATCGTGATGGTGCCCGCCTGGTCATCCGTGGCCACGGCGATGGACGGCGCCACGTCCGGCTGGAGGATTGGCTTGCCCGACGACTGGCTGAACCGCAGCTTTTCGCACGCATCCGCCGCGTTGGAAACCAGCTCGCGCACGAAGATCTCTTTGTCCGTGTAAAGCGAATGGATGACGATATCCAGCAGCTGCTGGATTTCCGCCTGAAAATGATGGCTCTCGGTGTTGCTCATTGGACCTGACTTCATAACCAATCTCCGCCGTCATCGTCAAGGGATGGATGCATTCACTCCTTTGCTTTCCGTTCGATGTAGGAAGTTGAATGTAGAGCGTGCTTTGTAGAACACATCGTCCGGCGTCAAAAAGTGCCCTTCCCTCGCCCCGCAGCGTAGCGCGGGGAGAGGGAGATCCCAGGACGATACAAGCTGGTGCGCTGATGTTTTCTACAAGGCATATTGAGCGTTGAATTTTTTCCCCTGGTCTTGTCACTTGTCATTGGCCTTGCCGTGTCCCAAATCCAAAAAAACGTGTCCAATATCCGGGATCGCGCGATTTCTTTTTACGCGGACACTTGCCACCAATGTCAACCTGTGCGATCTGGGTACGAGGACTTGAATCAACTGCATCCCGACGCCTATGTCTACGACTCCATTTTTTTCAACCGTTGTTTTTTTGACCGGCATCTGCGCCGCAATCGCCCAGCCCGCTCCGTTCCAGACTCCGACGAATACATCCCTGGCCTTTCCCGTGAGCGCCCTGACGGCCAATGGCCTGCCGGGCCTGACCAATCCGCCGGCACAATTGACGGTCTCGTTTGTGGCGGCGAATTCCGCGCACGGCGGCCACGTTTCGCTCGTGAACACCCAGGCCTGGGTGCAACGCTACAACGCCGGCCCCGGCAGTTTCTTCAACCAGGCAGCGCAGGTCGCCGCCGACCAATCCGGCAATGTCTTCGTCACCGGGAATTCCTACAACGCGCTGACGGGTGCTTATGGATACGCCACCGTCAAATACGCCGGCAACGGCACGGCGTTGTGGACCAACCGTTATGACGGTGGCGCGGGAGACGCGGGCGGGAGCTTCCCGCACCATCTGGCCCTGGACGCCGCAGGTAACGTGGTAGTGGCAGGCGAGTCGCATAACCTGAGCACCGGCGCCGATGTGGTGACGATCCGATATTCAGCCGACGGCGTCGCGATGCTGACGAACCGTTATGGCACCGCCAACGACGACCAATCGCCGGGCATGGTCTTGGACGCGGCCAGCAATGCCTGTCTCATCGTCCAGTCGTATCCGCCGGACTCATCGCAATGGGATTACGTGACGCTGGAATACAACGCTGCCGGGAACGCGGTCTGGACAAATTTTTACAAGGGCTCCACCAATGGTTTCGATGTTGCCGAAGGCATCGCAGCGGACGCCGCCGGCAACGTGTTCATCACCGGCGGTTCGGTGGGCACCAACGGCCAGGCCATGGCCACGTTGAAGTATTCCGCCGGAGGGGCCGCCTTGTGGACCAACATTTACCAGTCAGCCGTGGTTGACCAGGGACGCACCCTCTTCGTCGATCCGGCCGGGAATGTCCTGGTTGCCGGCGAATCAATCAGCATCAGCGCGAGTTACCCCGTTATCAAGTACACCAACAATGGCACCCCGCTTTGGACCAATATTCTTGCCGGACCGAATTATTCCGGCGGGCTGGTTCCCCAGATCACCATGGACGTTGCTGGAAACATCTTCGTGATCGGCGGCGCCCCCGGCACCGATGGCCCCGGGATTTACACCGTTCTGAAACTGAACAGCAATGGCGTGCCGCTCTGGACCAATCTCAATGTGAATTTCAACGGCACCAATGCATCCATCGCCGCCTCCGCCGTGGACAATGCGGGAAATCTTTACGCAGCGGGTTTTTCGAAGGGGCCCGGCGGCACCGGGTCCGATTACGTTATCCTCAAGTTCTCCCGCGACGGCACGGCGCTCTGGACGAGTCGCTATGACGGACCCGTCAGGGGCGATGACCTGGCCATCGCCATGACGGTTGACGGTGCCGGCAACGTGTATGTCACCGGCCAGTCCGCGTCACTGGATGGCACGGTCGATTTTGCGACGGTGAAATATGCGGATGAGGCGGTTTATACACCGCCTACGAGTTTTATCGGCACCGACACCTTCACGTTTGTGGGGACGGACAACGCGGGCAACACAGCGACGGGTTTGGTTCAAATCGTTGTCGGTCCGCAGCCGCTCCGATTCAACCCGGGCGCACTGGAACTGGATTCCCTGGGCTTGCACCTGCAAGTGAACGGGGCCGCCGGCACCAACGCCGTGGTCATCTATGCCTCTTCTGACCTGTTGAATTGGATCCCCCTCGCCACCAACCCGCCGGTGGCCGGTTCCGTGCAGTTCCTGGATACCACCGCCACAAATGCCCCCCGGCGATTCTATCGCGCCTCGCAGCCTTGAAGCCCGTCTGACCGCGCACCACTTTGCACTTAGATTGGATGCTGGATGTTCCCAGCCGCGTGAGCTGAAAGTTCTTACCCGGATTGTACTCTGCAAGGAAAAGCCAGCCCCAATCGCGCATTTTGCCTCGACCAATCCCGGATTCGCCGCCGATATCCGGGATTTGTTCGGGAAGTCGGTTTCCGACAAGGACGGCATGGCCTCTGCGAGAATCACTTGAAAAAATACGTAACCATATGAAAAAAACCTGACCCTGCTCGCCATGGTGACACTGTTCGTGACCGGCTGTCAGAGCACGAATGATATGGCCTACAATCAAACCACCATCAGCCAAACCGGCATAAATCCAAATATCGGGATTGATCCGTATGAAGCCTCGTCCGGATACCCGAATCCTCCCGGCCCCCCGCGCGGCAGCGTGAAGCCGGAGTATTGATGCTCCAACGGCAAGCGCCCGGTGACGCGTGGCGGATGACAGACTTTGAACCGCGGATCACGCGGATTTTATTCTAAACTCCTGAATGCCGGATTCGGGCTCCGCTGACTTGGAATTTGAATGTTGAATATTTCTACTTCAGCCCTGCCCCACATCACCCGCCACTCGCCACCCGCCACTCGTCACTGGCTTCATTGCGTCACCTGGATGGTCGGGCCGGGGTTGTCAGGGCACGAGCCTGGCCCGGTAGAATTGTTGCCCGTTCGTTCCCAACGGCGCGGCCAGATCCCTTCCACCAGCGGGCAGCGTGTTGGTTTGCCAGGGCGTCCAGACCACCAGATCCGACGAGCATTCCACTACGGCGTTGGAGCCGGTGGTTCCCAAAAGCCGCGCGTAGAACCAGCCATTGGAGATCGACGGACTTCGGTTCGCGTTGACGAACTGGAGCGGCATTGCTGGAGCGAACAAGGTTTCCACAAACCAGTTGGCGCCGCAGACGAAGCCCCGAGCGCGGATGATGGCGTTGGTGGGGTAATTCAGTCCGGTCAGCTGCCAACCGCCGGTGGTGCGTTGTCCGGCGCCCAGGCTGACCCAACTGGTGCCGTTGGTCGACACGTCGAAGGTGGTGCGCCAGACTTCCGGGCTGGTGCCGCCGCGCAGCCAGATGATGGAGGAGCCGTTGAAAGCGAGGCTTTGGGTGGCGGCGTCCGGGTTGTTGAGCCGGCCAATGTTGGTGCGCGCCTGGCCTCCCAACGTGGTGAAGTTTCCTCCGACCAGAATCTTCCCGTCCGCTTGCAGCGCCAGACAATTTACATAGCTGCCCGAGCCGCTGGCCCCCGGATTGAAGGCAGGGTCCAGACTTCCATCGGCATTGAGTCGGCAGATATGGGTGCGCGACTGGCCCGCCAGAGTGGTGAAGGTTCCGCCCGCCAGAATTTTTCCGTCAGCCTGCAGCGCCAGACAATTCACATAATCGGTCAAACCACTGATTCCCGGATTGAAGGAGGTATCCGGACTGCCATCGGCATTGAGCCGGCCGAAATTGGTGCGGGCCTGGCCGGCCAGCAGGGTGAAGTCTCCGCCGATCAGGATTTTCCCGTCGGGCTGAACGACCAGGGCACTCACGCTGCCGCCGCCAGTGGTGTTGGTGGCGACCGGGGTGAAAAGGGCATCCACACTGCCGCTGGCGTTGAGCCGGCCGAGGTTGCCGCGAGGCTGGCCACCCAGCCTGATGAAGTCGCCTCCCGCCAGAATTTTCCCGTCCGCCTGTACCGCAAGGGCAAACACGCCATTTTCGGCCCCGGGATTGAATGAGGTATCCACGCTGCCATTGGTATTGAGCCGGCCGATGTATTGGCGACCCAAACCGCCCATCGTTGTGAAGTATCCGCCCAGCAGAAGCTTTCCGTCCGCCTGCACGGCCAGGTCTGACACCCCGAGGAATTCCGGCATGACTCCCGGATTGAAGGCGGTATCGCGGCTGCCATCGGCATTGAGCCGGCCGAAGTTGGTGCAGGCCTGGCCGCTCAGCAGGGTGAAGTCTCCTCCCACCGGAATCTTTCCGTCGGACTGCACGGCCAGGCAGCTCACTGAACTGTTCATACGACTGACTAGCGCGCAAAAAGCGGCGTCCGGATTGCCGTTGGCATTGAGTCGGGCGAGGTTGGTGCACGCTTGTCCTCCCAGTCGGGTGAAGTAGCCTCCGGCCAAAATGCTTCCGTCCGGTTGAATGGCCAGTTTCCATACGTCGCCGCCACCGGCTCCCGGATTGAAGGCGTCGGCGGTGGGCAACTGGGCCGATGACCTCGGAACCGCCGCGAGCAGAACGGCGGCAACCATGAAAAGTCGCAGCCGCATGGCCCGTCGCAAAACAGATAGAGTTGGTATTTTGTTCATAGCCAGCAAGGAGGTATTGGTTGGGGCTCAGGGTGCGAGCCGGGCCCGGTAGAATTGTTGCCCGTTCATTCCCAACGGCGCGGCCAGATCCCAGCCGCCGGCGGGCAGCGTGTTGGTTTGCCAGGGCGTCCAAACCACCAGATCGGACGAGCATTCCACCACGGCGTTTGAACCGGTGGTGCCGGTGAGTCGTGCGTTGAACCAGCCGTTGGAGATCGCCGGGCTACCGTTCGCGTTGACAAATTTCAGGGGAACCACCGAAACCAGGTTGGTTTCCACAAACCAGTTGGCGCCGCAGACAAAGCCCCGGGCACGGATGTTGGCATTGGTCGGGTAATTTAATCCGGTCAACTGCCAGCCGCCAGTGATGCGTTGCCCGGCGTCCAGGCTGATCCAGTCGCTGCCGTTGGTGCAGACTTCGAAAGTCGTGCGCCAGGCCTCGGGACTAGTGCCGCCGCGCAGCCAGGTGATGGTCGAGCCGTCGAAGCTCAGATTTTGGGTCGCGGCATCGGTTCGATTGAGCCGGCCGATCAAATTGCGCGACTGGCCGCCCAGGGTGGTGAAAGTTCCACTCGCCAGAATTTTTCCGTCGGGCTGCAACGCCAGGGAATACAAGAATTGGCTGGCCCCCGGATTGAAAGCGGTCTCCAGACTGCCATTGGCGTTGAGCCGGCCGATGTAAAAACGCGTTTGGCCAGCCAAGGTGCTGAAGCTCCCTCCCGCCAGAACTTTCCCGTCGGCCTGCAGAGCCAGGCAATTCACGGTGCTACCGGCCCCCGGATTGAAGGTGGCGTCAAGATTACCATCCGGATTGAGCCGGCCGAGGTTGATGCACGGCTGGCCGGCCAGGGTGGAGAAGAATCCGCCCACGAGGATTTTTCCGTCCGCCTGCACAATCAGGGAATCCACTTCCATTTGCGAGCCCGTTCCCGGATTGAAGGCGGTATCCACACTGCCATCGCTGTTGAGCCGGCCGAGGTTGGTGCGCTGCTGGCCACCCAGGGCAGTGAAGACTCCTCCCACCAGAATCTTACCGTCAGGCTGCAGCGCCAGGGCAGCCACATGCTCACCGGCGGTCGACCCAACCCCCGGATTGAAGGCGGTGTCCAGACTGCCATCGGCATTGAGCCGCGCGATACGGTTGCGGGTCTGGCCAGCCAGAGTGGCGAAGTATCCCCCCACCAGGATTTTCCCGTCGGCTTGCAGAGCCAGGCGATACACGGTGCTACTGGCCCCCGGATTGAAGGTAGCGTCCAGGCTGCCATCAGCATTAAGCCGCGCGATACGGCTGCGCGCCTGACCGCCCAGCGTGGTGAATCCTCCGCCCACCAGGATTTTCCCGTCGGCCTGTACGGCCAGGGAATTCACACTGATATTGGGTCCGGGATTGAAGGTAGCATCCAGACTGCCATCGGTATTTACACGGCCAAAATTAGTGCGCGACTGGCCATGCAGCGTCGTGAAGATCCCGCCCAACAGGATTTTCCCGTCAACTTGCACCGCCAGAGAATTTACGATCGCCTGATCGCCGCCGCCGGCGACCGCCGCATTGAAGGAATCCGCGGCGGGCGACTGGGCCGGCGAATTCAGAGCCGCGGCGAACAGGACGGCAGCGATGCAAAATGGTCGGATGAGCCGACCCTCATTCTCGGTGGAGGTTTTCATAAAATGCAGTCGATATTTCTACCGGTGACGGTATTTCACGGCCTCGCCAACGTTTGAGCTTTGAAACCGCGCGGCTTCTTTAAAAGCAATCATCCAACTGCAGCCGGAGAAAACCGGCCGATGACGCGGGCAACAGGACATAGTTGGTGTCGCCCTCGCGCCAGAAGCCAGCCGGGTCAACCGCAAAGACCGGGCTGCGCACCGGCGACCAGCCCTGGAGATTGGTCGACACGGACGGCCGGACGGTGACGCCGCTGTCGCGCCCGGCGGGGCCGACCCGGTATTGGAACAGAGCGCGGGTCACGCCGCCGGTCTGGATCAGCCCGGTATATTTCGGCAGCGCCGCCCGGGGCGGATTGCGGCTGGTGCCCAGATCGAAAATATAGCGGGTCAGGTTGGCGATGCCGTCCTCCGGATACAACACATCCCGGGGCCCGCGCGACCCGGGCGGCAGATTGGTGGCCCACTGTTGAAAGGGGGTCAAGGGTGCAGCCCCCTCGACGAACACGCGGCGCAGATAAGTCGCGCGCACCAGGTTGGTGGGCGGGCTGGTGACCTCCGCGTGAAACACCGTGTATCCGCCCTGCTCCACCAGGTTGGTGATGCCCACGGCGATGACGCCGCCACCGGTGAGTTCCCCGATCTTTTCGGTGTTGCGGAAGAACTCGACCGTTGTCCAATTCGTGTCGACCAGGGTGGTCGTGAATACCAGATTGGTGGGGGCCACGCCGGTCTTGTTGTTGCCGCCAACGGCCGTGGCCGGCTTGTTGTGGGAGGAAAAGGCCTGGTACAGCTTGGCGATGTATTCGTTGGGCACCCAACCATAGGAGCGCTTGTCACCGGGAGCGTCGGCGTAAGGATAGATCGACGCCAGCCCGTTCGACCAGGTCCGCTGGTCCACGAGCCAGCCGTCGAACTCATTCAGGTCCTTGAGCACGACGGGGCCGTTGGTGGGCGACATGTAGGAGGGATACCTCAGGCGGCAGCATTCGTAGAGAAACGGCAGCTTGAGCTCCAGCGTGTTGTTCTCCGAATGGGCGAGGTCCGCCTCCTCGGCCCAGGCCCAGAGGGCGCCGGCCTCGCGGTTATTTGCGAAAAATGTACTGATGAACGTCTTGCGCTCAGGCAGATCGTCCTGGCCGTTGATCAACATGCCCGGGGTGCGCAGGGCGGGCGATTCCGAGGCCTCGGGCTCGAGGCAACTCGGGGCCTTGCTGATGATGAACGCGATGACTTTTTCCGGATGCAGGATGTTGAGACCGGACGAAATCGAGCCGCCGTTGGAGTGGCCGAGGGGGATCCAGGGCGCGTTCGTCATCTCGGGATGCTGGCTGGCCATGATCAGTGCGTTCATCTGTCGTTCGAAGTAGGGATACTCGTTGGGGTCGTTGAAACAACCCCAGTAGCCCATGCCCAGCACGGCGAAATCGATGCTCCTGGCGAACGCGACGATTTCCACGTTGGTTGCCGTCGGAGCGTTGTCGATGCCGCCCCCATTGCCGTAAATAACGATGCCGCGGATGGTTTGGACGCCGTCCGGGACATAAAGCAACAGCTTGCGGGTGCTGTTGGGGTTGTCGTTCCACTCGTAGATCGCCGCCCGGCCGGATGAGGACAGTCCCAGCAAAGCGCAGGCGAAAACCAGCAGGATGGGAAAGTGTTGACGGATGTGATTGAGGCGAGTGGATTGCCGGTGAGGAATGGTATTCATGAGCGAATGATTGGGTTTGAACTCATATTGGGCCGATGCGGTTGGTGGATGAAAATCAGGTCGCCAGTCCGGCCCGGCAGAATTGTTGCCCGTTTGTTCCGGTTGGCGCGGCCAGATTCCATTCACAGTGAATAGTTTCATAAAATGCAGTCGGTATTTCTATCGGGACGGTTTTTCGACGATCAGCAGTTCCAACGGCTCGCGGCGGGGCGTGACTTTGAGGCCGAGCTGGCCCGGAAGGGACTGCATGAACTGCGCGCGCGACAGTTCCGCGTTGCCCAGGATCTTCCATTGCAGCGTCACGTCAAACCGCTGGGTCAGTCCGGTCCGGTCAATGACGTGCACGGCGAGCAGGTCTTCCAACAGGCTGGCCAGGCCGGCGGCGGACTGGCTCCGGGCCACCAATCCGCCGGGCTGCACCGTGACGGTATCCTCAATGCGATTGGTGTTGCCGGCTCCGACCGTGCTCATTTTAGGGTTCGGTCCCGACGGACCATTGGTCTCAAGCACGAGCACGTCGGTCAGACGCATCTCGCGATGGGCCACCCAGCCGAATCGTTTCTGGAGTTCCTTTCGCAGGGCGCCTTTGGGGTCGTCCGGCGTGGTGAGTAGGAGATCAAACATTTCGTTGGGCGCGTTCGCAGGCAGAATCACGCGCGTTCCCCAACCCGACTCGTAGGTGCCGAATTCATAAGCCAAGGCAAACAACCATTTCAAGGGCACGTTTTGACCCACATATTTGTTCCCGTCGGAATCTCCGCGCCGGGTCATTCCCGGGAAACGGGTCGGCCGCAGGACGAGCACGCCGGGCGCCTGCTTCAAAGCCCGCGCGTCCGCTCTCTGAAGGGCATCGTCAACTGCGGATGCGGAAACGTGCCTGACGATCGTGGTGGTAACGCCGGCGGCAAGGAGAATGGCCAGGCCGGCTGCCAGGGGAACCTTCAGGTTCGCCCAGAACATCTGGTTCAGCGTCGCCTTGATGAGCGCCGCCATGGATCCGCCGGCTTTCGCGCTGGCGGCGGACATCGCCAGACCCGCCGGGGCCGCCTGCACGGAATGGGCGGAAATGGTGGCGGTCAGGGTCACTGCCGGCAGGGCCAGTCCCTGGCGGGCGAAGAACCGCCGCAGCTTTTCCACCGCGCGATTGACCCGTTTTTTGGCCGCCTCCTCGCTGATGCCGAGGGCGCTCCCGACGTCGACCAGCGCGGCCCCGTTGAAAAAACGAAGTACGATCGCATTGCGGTCCGCAGCATTCAATCCGGCCAGCGCCGCATCCAGCAACGGCGCCACCTGCGTCCAGGTATCGGCTTCGGATTGGTTCAGCAGGGATTGTCGATAGGCTTCCTGTTCCCGGCTTTTGCGTCGAAATTCGGTTTTCAGGAAGTTATCCACGGTAAACGATGTGGTCTTGTGCAACCACCCGGGCAGAACGATGTCCGGGCGCAGCGACCGGGCCTTTCGGGCGAGAATGAGAAAAACCGCATGGGTGATCTCCTGGGCCTGGTGCGGCTCACCCAGCCGCCGCAACGCTACGGAATAGACCAGGCTGACATGCCGCGACACGAGTTCGGCAAAGGCTTCCTCGGAACCATCCGTCGCATAACGGCGAAGCAATTCCCCGGTGTCCAATTCATGCATGTTCGTACCTGTATGTACGCCCTCACGCAAAAGGGACAATGTTTTTATCGGAGCTGCGAGCTACGGCGCATCGCCCGGATTCGTAACCGGCTGGGCCAAAGTGTTTTATTAGCTCGGCGCTCTTGAATGGCAATCCGCACCCAATAAATCTGCCTGAGGTGTGCCCCTTGCCTTTGGCTATTCCTCGACTGCCCGGAAGAATTGCGCGGGGATGACGATCGGCACGATCAGATTGGTCGAGCCGGAACTGTTGGTCAGCACCAGCCAGGGTGACCAGGCGGCCAGACCGGGGCCATTTCCCTCGTCACCTTCGGCGACGCCGTCCACAACTCCTTTGACAATCTCACCTTTGCCGGCAAGGACACGCTGCTGGCCACGAAGATCGCGGCGACTTGCTCCATATCCAGTTGAACACCTTTGATTCCATCTGGGCCTATGACGTGGGCAAACATCCGTCCCCGCCGGCGCGATTGCTCGCCCTCGGACGCGACCGCCTGGCGACGGGCGAAGACAATGAGCCGACCGGCCTGCACTTCTCGGACGGCGACAGCTCACTCAACGGGCTGCTCGGAACCAAGTCGATCAGCTCCCGGGACGGTTTTCTGTTCTTCACCCGGCAACACGGTGAAAACAACGTTTGCCTGATTGAAGGCGATCACCGCTGGGACAGCAACGAAGACTGAGCACACCGTCAGGAGCACATCCTGATTCTCCACCTCAGACGAGCTCCCGGGTCGGAAACGATCCGGGAGTTTTATTTGGCTCATGGAAGCACGAAACACTCGACCGACACATAATCGGTGGGGCGAGCATCCCCCGCGAGCCATTCCTACAACATTCAACCCTCAACCATTCACCAACTCCCACCGAATCCACCGTGCCAGCCTGCTTCCTGCTCCTGATTTCAGCCTTGGCAACTCGCATTCCCAAATCCGTACCCTCCGCCAGCCATCAGCCGCCTGACTGCGGTCTCTCCTTCTTAAATGCGGCAACGCGCCGCTTGCCGGCGGCAACATCCGCCGGGGTCATGTTGAGGGTCAGGATTGCGTGGGCCATTTCCGAACCCTGGTAGCCTTGCGCCGCGGCGAGACGATACCATTTGTAGGCTTCGATCCTTGATTCAGCGGCGTCCGCCGGCACCTGTCTGAAACTGGTATGATGGCAACTGTTCCCCAAATTAAACTGGGCCCCGGCTTCTCCCTGCTGCGCGGCCTTGGCATACCACATCCGCGATTGGACGGCATCCCGGGCGACTCCCCGTCCATCGGCATACATCATTCCGAGATTGAATTGTGCCAGGGAATGATTTTGTTCCGCCGCCTTCCGATACCATTCCGCCGCCTGCGCATAATCCGGCGCCCTTCCGTCGCTGCCGGCAAACTTCAGCCCCAGGTGAAATTGCATGTCCGCATCAACGCAAACGGTGTCGGGCGGGGCGGTTGTCGCAACGGGTTTTTGCGGGAGGGAAATTGTTTTGAGATAAGAGGATTTGTCCATAGATACCATTAGCACTGTTTGGGGACAGACACCACCAACATCTCACTATACTTTTGCGGTGGATACCCGGTGCGGGAAACGACCCAATTTTAGTACAAATGGCACCCATCCCTCCTCCCGCAGCCGGGAACCAGCCACTCCTTCCCGCTCATCAACGCTGATGGCTGTAAATCCCGTGGGGCGAAGTTTGGCTTCCAAAGCCCGCCACCAGTTTGTAGCCCAAAGCGGAAAGTTCACTTTGCGAATTTTGGTCACGACGCCCGAACTTCAACGGCAAACCGGATGCCCGGCCCAAACTTTAGCCTTTGGCCTTAAATCCATTTCAGCTAATTGATTATTGACTTTTTTTCAGATGTTCTTACCCTGTCCTCAGGCAGCAGGGATCCACCCGATGTAGCGGTGCGGGAAAAGTCTGCACCAGAACCGAAACTTCGAAGCCAACCAACCCACCAACAATGCGCTTCCAGATCAGCATCGGGTTTTGTCTGCTGGGATCTTTCGCCCTTATGGCCCAAACGCCGGGCAGCTTGGACACCAATTTTATTCCCGCGACGGCTTACACCGATGTCTTTTGGACCTTGGCCGCTCAGGCCGACGGCAAAATTCTCGTCGGTGGCCGGAGCGGGTCAACGCTGGGCGTGATTTACCGGCTGAATACCAATGGCTCGGTTGATCCAGCTTTTTCGTCCGGGACCCGGGCCACCTGCCTGGACGCAACGATTCCGATCATCAACGCTCTGTCGCTTCAGACCAATGGCAATATCGTCCTGGGCGGGGCTTTTACTTATTTTGATACCGTCTCTCTCCGGTCGCGGCTGGCCCAACTGAATCCTTCCGGCCTGCTGGATTTGACCTTCTCTCCCTCAGCCGGCAACTCCGTGTTGGCGACCGCCATCCAGCCGGATGGCAAGATCATTATTGGCGGCAATTTCACCAACTTCAAAGGCAGCGGCAAAAACTATCTGGCCCGGATGAATCCGGATGGTTCCCTGGACACCACATTCAATCCCCAAGGCGCCGGCCCCCAGGCCAGAGTCGGCGCCGTGACGCTGGGGCCGGATGGCACGATCCTCATCGGGGGCGATTTTACCTCGGTCAACGGCATCACCCGTCTGTACTGCGCCCGCTTGTTGTCGGATGGCACGGTGGACACCAACTTCGATCTCAGCCTCTCGGGACCGGACGGTACGGTCTCGGCGATCGCCGTTCAGCCCGACCGCAAAGTCATCCTCGGCGGCGCATTTCTGAATGTGGCCGGCGCCCCCCGCGGCGCCATTGCACGGCTCAATGACAACGGAACCCTGGACGCCACCTTCGCCCCCGGTTCGGGCTGCGACAGTTACGTATGGGCGGTGGCGGTTCAAAGCCATGGCCGGATCCTGGCCGGCGGCCGGTTCAATAACGTCAATGGCGAACCCCGATCGAAAATCGCCTGCTTCAACCCCGACGGAACCCTTGATCCCACCTTCGACGCGACTGCGGGGGCCGGCGCCGGAGCCAGCGACGAGATCCGCGCCCTTCAACTCCAGTCCGACGGCCGGATCATAGTCGCCGGCAAGTTCACGACCTTCAGCAATAATTCCCGGAGCGGAATGGCCCGTCTGCTGGGTGATCCGGTTGTCCAGCGTCTCGAGTTGCACCTGGCAGCCACCAACATCGTTTTGAACTGGACCGGCTCGTTCACGTTGCAGAGTGCCGCCAACCCGGCCGGTCCTTATCTCGACGTAACCAATGCCGGCGCGCCGCCCTGCACATATCCCGTTCACGCTGGCTCGGAATTCTTCCGTCTGCGCAACTGAACCGGCCAATTGGTTTCCCGCCACGGATGCCAGGGCGCGAAAGCCCCTGGCGCCCCGACCTCGGATCCGAACTCCGGAACGCGAGACTGGAATTTGGACCATGGATGAACACCCATGGACACGGATTTTCGTGAAGCGAACCGTCCGCCGTGAGCCGCTCCCGTCACCTGTCACACGTCCCCCGGCGCGCCGAAAAGAATGCAGGTGGAGGACGCAAAGAATCGGGCCCACTGAAAACCGGGCTCTTGATACTATAAACTCCGCCTTCTGACTCTCTGGCCGGGTCGAAACTTCAGCCTGTCCTCCGTAGTTTCTTAGCGAAGGATGGAAGCGAAGACCGGTGACTTCTGTCTTCAGGGCTTCAACACCGCTTCCAGGACCGGATCGCGTCCGGCCAGAAAATCCTTCATGGTCAGCGGCACCAGGATGTCCGAGTCCAGCGAAGCCGGATCGCCATCGGGAATCTGCCGGAAATATTTCACCGAATAGAAAACCTCGAGGTGCGAATTCGGCAGCGTCAGTTTCTCTATTTCGCCGTAACCATTGGGTTTGCCGCCGGTGGGTTCGCCGACCAGGATCGCGTGCAGGCGGTCGCGGAAGAAAATCGCATCCATCATCCCCGAAGAGAAAGTCCGCGGGCCGATCAAAACATACAAATGTCCCCGGCCGGACAGGGAGGGATTCTCTTGCAATCCCTTCAGCAGCGGCATGACCACATCCGAATTGCCTCCCGAATTGGCCCGCAAATCCACGACAAACCGCGCCGCGGAATTGCTCGCCGCAAAGGCGATGGTATCGGCGGCAACCTTCGAAAACGGCTGACCCGGATCCTCGGCGCACCGGTTGTATTGGAAGTAAAGCGTCCGTGATTCCGGCAACCACTGGCGCCAGTAATCTTTTTTGGGATTTTGCAGATAAAGCGGCCGGGGAATATTGAGCGCATCCATCACGTTTATCCGATTCCCGGCACCGCCGTCTTCTGCGCTGAGCCGGAGAACCCGGGTTTTCCCATCAGCGGATGCCAATTCATATTCGATGACACCATCAGGACCGATGGCCTTGACCTCCTGCAATAACTGCACATTCCCCAGCCACGCAGGCTCCTCTTCGCGCAGCCACGCCTGATTCTCGTGCGGGATGTAATCCGCCACTTTGCCTTCCAATTGCCCGGTCGTGAGCGCGCCGATACGCATCACGCGCCACCCGGACGCGTCCCGATACTTTTCCGGGGCGCCGACAACCATCAGGCCGTCGGAAAACCATCGCAATTTCAAAGGACTGAAGGAGAAACCATGCCCGAAGGCGCCCCAATTAATTGAGGTATGGGCCACACCCATGCCGGCGATCAGCCGCGTCAAACCCAAAACCATCCGCTCATCCGACAAATTGGTGACATTCAGTTTCAAGGCCGCCACTTCAGCGTGAAATCGCGCGGGCGGAATGAGTTTCCCGAAATCCTTGTGCCGCTGCGGAAATTCTTTGTCCAGAAAGTCCAGGTCTTCCGACCATCGAGCCGCGCGGCCGGGCGCCGGCGGGTCGTCCCGGGTATGAAACGTCAGCAGATAAGGCGTGGCCGGATGTTGTTTGGTGTCCTTGAACCCGGGAAACTCAGCCAAACCAATCCAGCAGGCATACGTGCACCCTGGCTCCAGTTGCACCGGCAGCACGCAGGTGCGCTTGTCGGCTTCATAATGTGGTTGTCCGAGCGTTTTCGGGAAGAGATGCTCCTCGGCACGACACCAGGCCCAGGTGCCATCCTGCATGTCTTTGCTGAAAGTCACCTTGATCTCAAACGCTCCCGGCGCCACATCGTTGCTCCCGTTTTCGGGAACGGTTTTGACGACGACCGGTGCGGCCGCATCCGTTTCCTGCGCCCGGCAGTCCGGTGACACCGGCAACACGGAGAGGCAGACCAACAACGCGGCGGATTGGCAGTGCATTTTCATTCGCTTTGACCCTTACTGAGGAAAAACCGGCCAAAGGTTACCAGAAAAATCCGTTTTGTTAAGCATCAATGGCGCCGATTTCCGGCGGGTGGCGAAGGAAAATAAATTGGCACCTTTTCGCGGCGGCGTAAATGTATGGTTAAAGTGATGACTGACGACATGACGTTGCTACGGGAATATGCCCGGCGCAATTCCGAGGAAGCGTTTGCCACGCTGGTGTCCCGGCACGTCAATCTGGTCTATTCCGTCGCGCTCCGGGATGTCCATGACCCGCATCTGGCGGAAGAAATCACCCAGGTGGTATTCATCATCCTGGCGCGCAAAGCGGAATCGCTGAGCTCGAAGACTATCTTAAGCGGCTGGCTTTGCCGCACGGCCCGTTATGCCAGCGCCAATGCCCTGACCATTCAACGCCGGCGGCAACAACGCGAGCAGGAGGCTTATATGCAATCCATCTTGAATCAATCCGAGCCTGAGGCCTGGACCCGGATCGCTCCGTTGTTGGGCGGGGCGATGGAGAAACTCGGACAAAAGGATCATGACGCCGTTGTGCTCCGGTTCTTTGAAGGAAAAAGCTTTCAAGAAATCGGCGCCGCCTTTGGCGCGAGCGAAAATGCCGCCAAGAAACGGGTCGCCTATGCGCTGGAAAAACTGCGGAAATATTTTTCCAGACGCGGCGTTATTCTTCCGGTGGCGGTCATTACCGTTGCCATTTCCGCCCATTCCGTCCAAGCCGCCCCGGCCGTGCTGGCTAAAACCGCGACCGCGGTTGCGATTGTCAAAGGCGCAACGGCCGCCGGTTCGACCTTAACTCTCATCAAAGGAGCATTAAAACTTATGGCCTGGACAAAAGCAAAGGTGGCAGTCGTTACGGGCGCGGCCGTGTTACTGGCCGTCGGTAGCGGAACGGCCATCTATGAGACGCAGCAGAATCCCGCGCGAGGCGGGCCGGCGGGATTAAAGGTCAAATGGATGGTCGGGAAAAAATATGAATTGCACGGGGAATCGAATCATAGCGAGACAACGAAATCCCCCGGCCAGTCACAGCCGGCGCAGACCGGATATAAATGGACGCAGGATTTCAATATCTCGGCGCTCAAAGAACTCCCGGCCGGCGGCTGGCAGTTGGAATTGGAATTTGCGAATGAAGCGATGGATGCGTCGCAGGGTGGACACAATGTATTGAGTTTTGATTCTGCACAAAGCCAGGCCGTGAATAAACAAAATCCCTTGACGATATTGGGTGCATTGATCGGGACGCGCCTTGAGTATTTTATCGACGCTGATGGAAAAGTGCAAACGATTGAAGGCATGAACCAATTGACGAATCACATTGCCGCAGTAGGAACACCGGAACAACGGCAGGACTTCAACGAACTGTTCGGCGGAGATGGGTTGAAAGGCTATCTTTCCTGCGGAGACTGGCTGCCGAATCGAATGATGAACGTCGGCGAAAGCTGGTCGGTAAAATACGATGTGGCCGACGTCTCCGGGGTTGTGACCATCAGCATGAAATATACCTTCAAAGATTGGGAACAACATGACAATCACCAATGCGCCCACGTTTTGGGAACGGGCGACCTGTCATCCAAAAGTGTTTCGGCGGCTTCGGGCAAGATGGTCCAGATCCAGAAAGGGAAAATTTCGGAAGAATTCTGGTTTGATCCGGAGCTCGGAATGATTGCGGGCGGCAATGAGAATCAGGATGTGATATGCAAAATTACCACCCGGACGCAGACGGTGACGGATGCAGTGCACAATAAATTGCAATGGACGCTGGCGATTGCGCAATAAATTTTCAGACAACACAATTTGCGGCCCAAAAACATGAAACGGTGCGGATTCACTTTGATTGAACTGTTGGTGGTCATCGCCATCATCGCCATTCTGGCCGCGTTGTTGTTTCCGGTGCTGTCGCGGACAAAAGAAGATGCCAGTCGCACCAGTTGTTTGAACAATCAGAAGCAACTGGATCTGGCGTGGCAAATGTATGCGGATGAATCGGGCGGCGTTCTGGCATTGAACGGCGTGCATTTTAACGCGGCGGGCGCGGTCGAAAGCACGTCGAATTCATGGGTCACCGGCAACGCCGGCCTGGACACGAACACAACGACCATCACCGATGGCTCGATTTATCCTTACGTGAAAAACATCCAATGCTACCGATGCCCATTGGATTCCAGCCTGGTTTTGGGAACGGCCATTCCGATTTTACGAACGTATTCTTTAAGTTGTTTCATGAGCGGACCGCGGGGGGACTCGGCTAAATTTGGCGTCAAACCATTGCGCAAAATCAGTCAAATCCTCAGCCCGTCCAGATCACTTACGTTTGTTGATGAAGATGATGCGACGATTGACGATGGCCATTTTCTTTACACGGCCACGGGCAATGAATGGTTCAATATTCCGGCGTGGCGACATCAGAACGGCGACACCCTGGCATTCGCCGATGGGCATGTGGAATTCTGGAAATGGGCGGGCACCCTGCCCACACCCTATTCCACTGCGGACAATCCGGCGGCACTGCAAGACCTCACGCGATTGCAACAGACCGCGCCGGATGACAATTGAAGCCAGCCGGCCAGATTCCGGGTAGTGTCCTGATTTCCTGTAGCGTTGAGCCGGAGGCTCGACCCTGCAACCGCCAAATTCGGACAGTGCCAAGTAATGGCAAATCCAGTTACGGCGATGCTCCCAATCGATTCTTACTTTGACACCTCCAACGGCACATAAATGTCCGTGAGCCCAAACGCCGACCGCAAGCCCTCCGGACCATTCACCGCCACCAAAAACGACGGGGCCTTCCGCGCTTTGCGGCCGCTCTTAGGCAGCCATGAGTAGAACAATTTCTGATAGCCCCTGGCGATCGCCCAACTCGGACAATTCCTCGCCACCACATAATCGCCGCCCGCTATCGTCCGCACCCGCACCGGCTTCCTGGGCACGTATTTGTCATCCACCGTCACGCAGGTGTCAGAACGCAATTTCTCCGGCGGCGTGACCTTCGGATTGTCCAGGGGCACGCCGATGAACAACGAACCCTTGCGCGGCAGCCCCTCCTTCTTCAGCCTCGTCGTAAAATCCAGCCATTTTCGATACGACCCATCATACGGCCCCACGTGCCGCATGTACGCGACCCGCCGCGGTTCCAGCGTCGTCACTTCGATGTCCATTTGCTCCGCTTTGTTCAGGGGCCGCTTCGGCTGCAGCGGCAGATAAATATCCACCCGCCATTTCCCGGGTACGACCCCCTTGAAGGTATCAGCCCACACGACAAAACTTGGCACCGGCCGCAACTCCCGCGAACTCCGCGCGAGCCATTTGCCGAACAGATACTGGTAGGCGTCCTTGATTTTCCCGACCGGGCAATTTTTCGCCACGGCGTAATCACCGCCGACGATGGTCTGCAACCTGACCGGCTTCTTCGGCTCATAGCCGCCATCCACCGTGACGCACGCATCGTAACGAAGCTCCGAGGCCGGGGTCACCGATGGATTATCGTGCCCAATGCCGATGAACCACGAACCCTTGTGAATCTGCTTGCCCGCCGATAGCCGGGCCATGAGGTCAGACCACGTTTGGCCGACATCTTCGTATGGCCCGACATGCCGCAAATAAGCCACGCGCATCGGTTTGATTTTTTGGGTAATGACTTTCATAACTTTGGCTGTGATGTGGTTTGTGTTGAAGGTGGCCAAAGGCACTCCCGGCTGAAAATGCACGCCGGACGGCGCGGCGAGAATGGCAATCGGCCCGGCTGCGCGGCGAAACTCCGCCGGCGATTCTCCGTAGGCCGCCTTGAACGCCCGCGTGAACGCCGCATGCGCCTCGTAACCCGCGTCCAGCGCCAATTGAATCACCTGCTTCGTGCCCGACCTCAATTCCATCGCCGCCCGCTCCAATCGCAGCCGCCGCACATGGTCCGCAATCGTCTCACCCGTCATCGCCGCGAAGACGCGATGAAAATGAAAACTCGAAAAACACGCCACCCGCGCCAATTCCTCCAAATCCAACGCCTCATCCAGATGCTCCTGGATATGCCTCAATACCCGCAGAATGCGCTCGTGATAATCATTCCACGTTGCCGTATGCTTTGGCCGGGTGCCGCTCATTTGCACGCTAAACTAGCAAACGCCATTATGGGCCGCTTGACTAATCTTGCGGTTTTGCCGCTCCTGCACTCTTCTTGCGCACAGGTCTGGATTGTGCGCCAGAACCGTCGTGACACGTTAAGGTGGCGTGGGTGAATTTCTGCGTCGTAGCTGGACGTGGATGGACATGGATTTTTCCCGCAACCATCAATCTTCAACTTTCCCAAAATCCGCTGCAGCATCTTGTCCGACTTGGAAGTTGAATGTTGAGAGTTGAATGTTTCTCCTCAGCCTGAAATTTCACGGCCCCGGTCCGACGACGCGAAAACTCTGAGGCGGAAACGACGGAGCGTTGGTGGCGAATCCCGATAGATTGCACGTCGTAAGCTGATAATCGCTTCCCGCATTGCAGGCAACGGAGAGACCATGCATGGCCGCGTTAATGTCCGGGATGTAACCGGCTACATCGGGAGCCGTGGCCCCCTCATCATAGGTGCTGACACAGACCAGGTTGGTGCCGACCAGGGCCATGATCGGACAACCGCTGTCGCCGCCGATATGCGCCCGATTACCGTTGGTCCCCAGCCAGAGGGGACTGTCATCGTTGAAATAAACCAGGTTAAACAGACCGTTGTTGGCGGACAATTGCCATAGCGCGGGCTTGAGGGCCCGCCACTGGTCGCAAACCACCAGTTGCACCTGCCCGCGCAACCCCGGCACGCTCAACTGACGCAGATAATTCGTATAGCCGGCGGGCAGGACGGTGAAGGGATGTACCGTCGGCGGCAAATCCGCGTTTAGAATCCCCACGTCAAAATCCACACTGGAAAGCTCAACCACTCCGACCAGCCAACGCACCACATTGGAACCCCGCTCATCGATGAACAATAGATTCTGGTCATTGGTATTGCCGGCGCCGAGCATGTGGTTAACCGTCAGGATATGGCGTGGCGATATGGCCATGAACCCGCCCGCCCCGCCCAATTGATAAGCATTGGCCCCGCCCGTGGCGAATCGCTGCGGTATGGCCGTGATTTCCGGCGCACAGTACAGCCAGAAATTCGTGTTCCGGACCAGCGGTTGAGTCGTGGCCCAATTCGTTGACGTGACCCCCCAGGAACTGCCATCGATATTCTGCGGGAGACATGGACTGCTTAAAAAAATGGATTCCGCTCCATTCACGCCCAATGGATTGGCTCCCCAGTGATTCGTCCGGGCGACCAGATTGGTTCGGATATTAGCGGACAAATTCACCGACACCGCCGCTGACCGGCACACCGGGAAAGCCAACAGGACGACCAACAACAGGCATCTATTCATCAGGCGGAACGACTTTCCCGAAACCAGCCCGCGCCCGCGCTCCGGTCCGGATTGATGACGAACACAATCGCCCCAAGTCGGCAAACAATTCCTGCAATGACCGGCTTCATGATTCACCTCTCTCTCATAAGTCCTTGTCCAGCAGAAATCAAGCCTCAGCGGTGGGTGGCAAGTGACAGGTGACGGGTGACATGACTGGAAACAAAAAGGTAGGGCGCGTCACTCCGTGCGCGCCGCTCAACTCTCAGCCCTCAGCAATAACCAAATATCAACCACGGACGAACACCGATGGACACGGGTTTGCCGCGAAAAAGCACAAAAGACGCAAAGATTTCTTTTAAGAATTCTGCGCCTCCTTGTGGCCATCTTGCCTGCCCAACTCTCGCCTCATCCGCTGCACGATCCTGTCCGGTCCAGCCTTTAGCATTTGGCTTTGAGCCTTCGGCCTTGATAACGTTTCCGCCGTGAACACCTGTTCCCGTCACTCGCCACTCGTCACTCGTCACCCGCCTGCCGGGCCGAAGCTTCCGGGCAAAGGCCGCTCTCGCTTCGGCAACGCCAACCGTTTCGCTGGTTGGACCGGCACTATTGTCTTTGGCGCCGGTTTGCTGAGCGCGCCGGCGGATTCCCTGGACGATTTCATCATCGCGCGGATGCAGGAAAGCCACATCCCGGGCCTCTCCCTGGCCATTGTCCGGGACGGCAAAATCATCAAGGCGCAGGGTTACGGGTTCACGGATAAAAGCGGCCGGACACCGGTCTCGACCAATACGCTCTTTATGGCAGGGTCCGTCAGCAAATCCGTGGCGGCGTTCGGCGCGTTGCGTCTGGTCCAGGAAGGGCAATTGTCGCTGGATGCCGACGTCAATACCCGGCTACAGACCTGGAAAGTACCGGAGAACAAGTTTACCCAGGATCAGAAGGTCACCTTGCGGGAAATCCTGTCGCACAGCGCCGGCCTGACCGTTCACGGGTTCCCCGGCTACGACCGGAATGGTCCGATCCCGACGCTGACTCAGGTGCTGGACGGCGTCAAACCGGCCAACACAGCGGCGATTCGGGTGGACACGGTTCCCGGCAGCGAATGGAGATATTCCGGGGGCGGCTACACGGTCATGCAGCAGTTTATTATTGATGTGACCGGAAAACCGTTCCCGAAATTCATGAGCGACACGGTGCTGCAACCGCTCGGGATGACCAACAGCACGTACGAACAGCCGTTGCCGAAAGACCTGGCGACCTCGGCCGCAACCGGCTATTACGCCAACGGTAATGCCGTGAAAGGCAAATGGCACGTGTATCCGGAGATGGCGGCCGCGGGCTTGTGGACGACGCCGTCCGATCTGGCCCGTTTCGACATCGCCATCCAACAGGCGCTGGCCGGCAAATCCAATCCGGTCTTGTCGCCGGCGACCACCCGTCTGATGTTGACCCGGCAAAAGGCGGACGATGGACTGGGCGTCTTCCTGGGAGGCCGGGATAAAACGCTTAAGTTTTCGCATGAAGGACGCGATGAAGGTTTTGATGCCATCATGGTTGCATTTGCCAACACTGGCCAGGGTGCGGTCATCATGATCAACGCCAACGACAATTCGGGAGCCGGCAATAAAATCATTGAATTTATTGCACAAGAATACGATTGGAGCCAGCGCCAGCAGCATTAATATTCCGGCGTGTGGCAAGTGACGGGTGACAGGTGACACGAAAAAGGCGCTAACCAGATGGATGCAGATTACCTGCAGCAAGACCCTTTGACGCCAGCAGGATAAGGCCTTGATTTTCTATTAACAGTAACTCAATTTCTCCGACAATTAGTCATCGCATGAAAAGTTCATATGTCGTTCTGGGTCTTTTACCAGTGCTGGCGGCAATCTGTGCCGGATGCGCCGTGGCTCAATTGGGCGCATTGGAAAACGCACGTGAGGATATGAACAAGCAAGAATACCCGAAGGCCTTGGATAATTTATCGCAGGCCTGGCACTACTCCACCCCATCTCCGCAAATCGGTTCGGAGATATGCTATTTGGAGGGTCTCTGCTGGGAGCAAATGGATCAGTACGACAGCGCCAATGCGATGTATAGATACGCAACCAATCATTATCCAGAGACGCAATTTGGATACCTGGCCAAATCAAAACTTGAGGCTGGCGATGTCTATATCTCAGTCCATTCGCCGGATGTTCTCAAGCCATACGAACTGCAAATCGCAAATGTAATCACAAACAATTGGTATCAATTGTTAAAAGGTCTAAAGCAAAACCAGAAAGGGATGGTCGTTCTGAAGTTTGATGTGCAAACCAATGGCGTCGCTACCAATTTAATCGTTATTAAGAAAACGGTGAAAGAGCCCCTGGTAACGATGTGCCAGACTGCCGTCTTAAAATCGGCTCCTTATGAAAAGTGGACACCGGAAATGATTGAAGCGGTGGTCAAACCTTATTCGACGGTCACATTTACATTCCATTATTGGAAATAGCCCGCGAATCGGGAACGACGAGCTGATTTTAGTCCTCATCGCCATCGTGACCTCACTCGCCGGGCACAATGATCACGGCCGCTCGGATTTTGACCAGCGATGAACACAGATGGACACGGATCCCCATCAGTCAAGCGGCTCTTTCCATTCCACGGTTCTAATCTCTCCGGAGGCGACCTTGTTCCGTCCGTGGAGGACAAAATGCGCGAGCACAGTCGCCCGGGTGAACTCGATCCGGTAGCGGTAACTGCGCCGCCAGCCAAATACACTGCTGCGCTCCACCAGGGTCAGCGAGACAATGTCACCAACGTACTTTTTATACGTTTGAATGTCCTTTTGTTTGGACAGCAAGCGCTTCCAGGCCGACGCGGTGTAGTCATCGGTTTGAGCGGTGCCATCCATTCGGGCCTGCAGCACGGCGCGCAGGTGGGCGGTGACGGCGGGTTCCCGGTCGGGGATGGGTTTGTATTCGGCCATCTTGGGACCAGGCCGCGGACCGATGGATTGGCGCTTGAGATAGAGCGTGTGATTGGGAAAATCGAACGTGACCAAATGGCGCGCCAGAAAATCAATCCCGATGCCGTCGGACTCGACGTTCTCCAAGCTTAAGGAAAACAAGGGATATTTTTTGCCACTAAACATGCCGTAGGGCCAGTTCAATTCCCCGTTGGTCGGCAAAACCGCGGCGTTGGTCCATGACTGGAAATTTTTCGGCGTGAGCCAGCCATCGCCAAGATAACCGCTGTCAATGATCGAATGCGGGCCTTGCAGACCGAGAAAGTTTTCCGTGACGGCGGGCCGCGGGTCCTGGTCGTTCAACGTCACGATGGGAAAGGCTTTGCCCCAGGCGGATTTATCGGCGTGTTGGTCGTCGAGAAAGCGCATTTTGCCCGCGGCAAAATCCAGTTGGATGCAATAATTTTCCAGAACGTCCATGCCGAGAATGCCCATCAATTTCCGGTCGGTCCCGCGCGGCAGATCCAGGTTGCCGCAAATGATACCATCACCGGTTATCAGCAGCGGCGTGCCGTCCAAATAGAGCTTGGGCGCCACATAAACGCCGTTGGTAATGGCTTTACCCCAATGGTTGAGGACAGCGGTGCCGAGGCGTTTTCCGAGTTTTGGCGCCAGGGATTCATTTAACACGGTGGCACCCGCGCCGGTGTCCACGATAACAGGCAGTTTTTGGCCGCTGCCCGATTGGATGGTCACAATCAACCAGTTTCCTCGCCCGGCGTCCTGATTGATGGGCACGTCGGGGGGCAATGCGCCGCGGGCGGAGGATTCGATGGCGCAGGAGCAAAGGAGGATCAGGGCGAAGACAATGCCGGTGCTATTGAACGTAAATCTTGTGTTCATGAATTCCCATGCTTGCCCGCTGTCATGGGGCTTCGCACTTCGCGGCCCGCCTCAACCGCCGCGCCAGAAGCAGCAGTCCGCCTATGGCCAGGAGCGCGAGACTCTGAGGCTCCGGCACCAGCAGCACGTTCGGACCGGCTTGATAATCAGCCAGAATCTGAGCTGCGCCCAGGGCATTGTTGTACGTTCGCAATTCATCAATCGAACCGTTGTAAAACGGATCCGCTGAGAATTGCGAGCGGCCGATCCAGAAATTTGAGTAATTGGCGGTTGATGGATCGAGATCGGCTTGGCCGGTTCCGATGAGAACGCCGTCCAGATAGAGTTGCGCATGGCCGGTGTAGTAGAAATTGTGGACATAGGCCAGACAATGTTCGCCGCCCATGGGAAAAGCGTTGTTGATGCCCACCACCGCGTCGGAGTACAGCGGGTTGTCCCAATTGTTGAGCGAAATCTGGCCGAGCGGATGGCCCTGGGATTGTTCCGTGAGAATGATGAAGCCTTGACCGATCATGCCGTAAACCGGGTCCGGAACACTGTTGCCGAGGTCGAGAATGCGTTGCCAGGGATTCCCGCCGTTGAATGTGAACCACGTTTCGAGCGTGAAATTTTGTGTATGCAGGATATTCACGGGCAGCGACGCATACTGGCCCGTAACGGGACTGGTGTTCACGCCGTTGTTGGCGAGCACCAGCCGGCCGCCGCTCACCGAAGCGCCGTTCACCAGAACGCCGTTCGCGCCGCCCACCGTGTCATTAACCGTACCGTCGTTGAAACTGTACCGGTGGGTGATGTCCGCCCGCGCGATACCCGCAAACCCGGGAGACAAAACCGCCACCGTGGATAGACAAACACAAGTCAGAGCCCGACGAAGAATTATTGAATTGTGCGTTTTCATTTTTCACCTTCTGATTGATTAACCGACTGCACGCCCTACGTTTCCCCGCCTCCGGCCATTGTGCTGGCCAGACGAGTTATGTTACTAAAAATGGCTGAAGCCGGAAATAGACATTATTTGGATTGCTGTGAACAATATCCACCCGACGCCGGGTATTTCTCTTCGTTGCCTGCTCCCAGAAAGGCGCGAAGCACAAAACATTTTTCACCGCAAAGAACGCAGAGAGCGCAAAAGGTTTAACCGCGAAACACGCCAAATACGCGAAATGTCCTGTTTGGTGTCCGCCCTTCAGGGTGTGAGTTTGCATCCCGCACGCTAAAGCGTGCACACGGAACGCAATGAAACCAACCGCTCATTCATGCTTATTAGCGCTTATAAGTGAAGATTAGCGGTTCAAACCTGAAATTCCTCTGCTCTGTGGTCTTTGCGTTCTTCCTGTCCACCGTAGTCCCGCAGGCCGGAACGCAGGTGGACGGTTAAATCCCTAGGGTCAACACCCCATTGTGATTCGTGGTAAAACGACTATCAGTACAGGCAGCAAGTAAAGTGAAAGGACCGCATTATATGGTGAGTTCTCATAGGGGGAGCCGGAGTAGTGTCCTGCTCCCCTTTCTATGCGTTCTTTGCGCTCTTTGCGGTTGAATTTCCACCGGGAATCGGGACCGTCTGACCAAACGCGCCACAGCATGTCCCTCTAATCAGCGGCGCCAGGGTGGACGACGTCACCGTCGGGGCATATGATCCAGATATCAACATGAACACCAACACCCGGCCCTCCCCGGCGAAGTCAGCGCAGGCGGTCGGTTTGCGATACGTTACCGACGAACGCCCCGGCCTTTGCCGCGAGCGATGCGGACACGGGTTTCGTTACCGTTCGGCCGAAGGCCGGCTCATCCGCGACCGGCATACACTCAAGCGGATCAATTCGCTGGTCATCCCGCCGGCATGGCATGCCGTCTGGATTTGTCCGCTCGACCACGGCCATCTTCAGGCGACCGGTCGCGATGAGCGAAAACGCAAGCAACATCTCTATCATCCGCTCTGGCGGGAGACTCGCGATCAGACCAAGTTCGAACGGCTGATGGATTTTGCCCGCGCGTTGCCCGGCATCCGGAAGCGGCTGAAGCGCGACCTCGGGCATAAGGGCTTGTGCCGTGAAAAAATCCTGGCCACAGTCGTGCGATTACTCGAGATCAGCCTCATCCGCGTGGGCAATGACGAGTACGCGCGCGATAACAAATCCTACGGCCTGACCACGATGAAAAACCGTCACGCCCGGGTGCGCGGTGCGAAAATCAAGTTCCAGTTTCGCGGCAAGAGCGGCCGGGAACACGTCGTTGAAGTCGAAGATCGTCGCGTAGCCAGGATCGTTCGCGCCTGCCAGGACCTGCCGGGCCAGGAACTTTTTCAATACGTGGACGACGAGGGACAAAAGCACGACGTCGGCTCCGGCGACGTGAATGATTATTTGCGGGAAATCTCCGGTCGCGACTTTACCGCCAAGGATTTTCGGACCTGGGTGGGGACGATTTCGGCCGCCTGGGAATTGCGACGGCTGGGTCCCGATGATTCGGAGACCGACCTTAAGAAAAACGTGGTTGCCGCTGTCAAAGCCACCGCCCAAAGCCTCGGCAACACCCCCGCTGTCTGCCGCAAATCCTATATCCACCCCGCGGTCATCGAAGCTTATCTTGACCGCACGTTGATTACGAAGTTGAACGGACGGAGGAGCAAAACGTCTTCAGCCTCCTCGTCCCGTCTCCGGCCAGACGAAGCCGCAGTGCTGAGATTTTTGAAATGTGCCGGCAACGGAAGAAAAAAACACGCACGGCCAGCCAGCTGAAAAGCAGCGTGAACGCGTAGCGCTCAACGTCGAACTGAAGAATGGCTCGCGGGGATCGGCCTTCGCCAAGGCTACGGCGCGACAGGCGCTCTCCCCACCAAGCCGAACGGCAGTCGAAAGATTGAGTCAGTTTAGGGCTGAGAGTTGGGGACAAATGATCCCACCAGTCGCCTCACGGCAGCCCGAAGCCGTAAAAACGCCGCGGATAATTCGTCCACTGGGAATCGCCGAAATACGCCGTGCCACCGGTGAGTGTGTTCGTAGCTACCGGCACCCAGGTCGGTTTCGCCAGATTCGTGCAGGCCTGCACCACTACCGTCAACCCGTTGTTGCCGGTAATGTTGAAGCCGAATCGGTTCGTTCGCACTCCAAACACTCCGCCGGGCGCCGCCTGCGGATTCCACATCACCGTCGGTAACTCGCCGTAAAACGAGGTCCAACCGGTCGCCCCCGGCAGATAATAGACCGTGCCGAAATCTCCCTGGCACACTCCGGCTCCTTGCGTCGGCGCATTCCCGGCGAAATAAATGGACGAGTTCACATAATACCAGCCGCCCAAGGCGTAATCGCCGATATTGGTGACTCCGGCGGGGATGACCAGGCTGACGATATCGCAATAAGTAAACACCCAGTTGCCGATGCTCGTGAGGTTGGTGCTGAGAACCAGGGTATGGACGTTGGTGCACCCATAGAATGCATAATCCCCGAGGCTGGTCAGGCTGTTGGGGAGGACGACGCTGGTCAGGTTTGAGCAGGCCCAGAAGGCATAGGTCCCGATGCTGTTGAGGTTGGTGCCGAACACGAGATTGGTCAAGCCGATGCAGGAATAGAACGTCCCGTTGTTGCCGATGTTTGTGACGCTGTTCGGAATCACCAGGCTCGTCAGGCCGGTGCATTGATAGAACGCTCCGTCACTGATGGTCGTGAGGGTGTTGGGGAATGTGACATTGACCAGGGCGCCGTCGTAACCGAACGCATCCTGCCCGATACTGGTAAGGTTGGTGCCGATCGGCGCGTTGGTCAGGCTGCCGCATTGAAAGAATGAACCGGTACCGATGGTGATGATGTCGTTGGCAATCGTCAGCCGGCTCAGCTTGCCGCAGGAATTGAACATTTCGTCCGGGATATTGATGTGGCTGCCGCTGATGGAACAGGTGGCCAGGGCGCTGCAACCATAAAACGTACCGCTCCCCATGCTGAGGATGCCGCTACCGATGGTCGCGTTGGTCAGGCTGGTACAGCCCTGGCAAACCGCGATGCCGAGGTTGGTGACGCTGTCGGGAAAGGCGACGCTCGCCAGAGCGGAACAATTATAAAATGCGAAGTTGCCAATATTCCCGACGTGGCCGCCTCCGAGGGCACAGGCAGTCAGGGCGGAGCAGGAACTGAACGCGCTGTTCCCGATGCTCGGGATGTTGGTGCTGATGATGGCATTGGTCAGGCTGGTGCAGCCTGCACAAACCCCGTTGCCGAGGTTGGTGACGCTGTCGGGAAAAGCAATGCTCGTCAGGCCGATGCAACCGGAAAATGCCGAATCGCCGATGTTGTTGATGCCGTAGGGAATGGTGATGCTGGTGATGTTGGTTTTGTTAAGGAATACCGAGCTGCCAATGCCGACGACCGGGAAATTTAAGATGGGGGCCGTCGTGCTGGGGATGACCACGGCACCACCCGGCCCGGAGTAGGACGTAACCGTGGCCTGGTTGTTGGCAATCGAGTAGGAAAATTGCGCCCGGACCGCGGCGGGTAACACTGCCAGCGTCAGTAACACGGCGACTCCTCTTGAACCAAGGGCATTCATAATGCTTCCGAATAACCCTTTTTAGCACCGCCAACTCCGCCGTTCAAGAAACAAATCCGGGTCAACCCTGATATCTGCTGATAGCGGTCATGAGAGCTTGCAGAGTATGACCATGTAACCTAATCATGCGCTGCAGCGAACCCGGCGAGAGCGTCGCGGTAGCAATCGGTGCGTCTCGTACGCCGGGTCGCTGAGCTCTGGACATTGGGCCACGGAACCGATAGGAGTGATTATGAATATGACATTTAAGAAATGGGTTGCCTTCGGAGTGGCCATGCTTTGCAGCGTCGCAGCGGCTCAAACAAACCATGTCGTTCCCTTTCACTCACAAGACTTTGAAACGAAGGCGTTTTTTGAATCTGTGGTTAATAGTTCAAGCGTCCTGAAGCAAGGTTCCAACAGCATCAGTACAGTCAGCGCGTTCGTTACACTCACACAGAAAGGAATTCTTGGATATTCTTCAAGGCTCGAAATTCAGTTCTTTACAAGGCCACTCACAGAGAAAGATCGAACTGATATTTTAGGGAATGGCGCCAGGGAATTGGAGAGAAGTGGCCATGCCATGCTTGTTCTATCGCTGGATAAGGATAATAAAGTGGGCCAGGCGGATTTAAGCTGCGTGATTCCGGGAACGACAATTACCAGGACCGTGGCATGGAAGCCCGAGGACTTGGGAAGATATTTTTCAGACTATAAATTCGACGGGAAACAATTAACTCTGAAAAGCAAAGGTAGCTATAGTGACCTGGATTCAGAACAAGAACGGATAAAGTTGTCCTGGAAGGTGGATTTAGACCTTCCTGTGTCGCGCGAGGTTAAAAAGTGAGAACAATTTCCTTTGTCTCTTGCGGCCCTCCGCCAGCACCCGCTGCCGGATCAGTGCCGAAGTAACCATGCCTCCCAGCGCCGGCCGATGGCGATTCCAGACAAAGTTTGCAACGACTTGCGGAAAACGTTTGCAAGCTTCCGGAAACGATTTACCGGCTTGCGGACGAAACCTGCAGACTTGTCCATGACGTTTGCAAGCCTGCAGACGAAACACGCAAGGTGGTCCACGCTGTTCGCAAGGATGCGGACCAAACCGACCGGCTTGCGGACGAAGCAAACCGACTTGCGGATAAAGCGGACTGGTTCGCGGACGAAGCGGACTGGCTGGTAAATTGAAGATTCAAGGTTGCAAAGACGATTTGCACGGTTGCAAAGCCACTCCGCAATATTGAAAAACGATTTTCCGAGCGCGCATTCTTATAGCAACAGGCTGAAAACGAATGCGTTAGCCCAAAAACGCTGAAACTTGACATTTTTTGGGAGGGCAACCGCTCAAACAAGGTATCGGGCTGACGGGCCACGTCTGAATTTGTTTGCTGAGCCTCGGAACAAGAAAAACAGATCATAGAAACTGCAAGACGATGAAAAATCCTTGCAACCATGCAGAGGGGAGTCAAAATCCTGAAAACCAGCCCACGCTGGTCGCAGGCGAGAAGCCAAATGGGAAATCCCAAATGAAAACTCCATCCTTTGGTTTCAGTGCGCTGGCCTTCTTTGCTGCTGGTGTCAGTGCTTGGATAGTCGCGCTCATACCGACGTCGGCTGCTGAACTTGCGAAGCCGGCCTTTCGGACGGCATACGACCTGCCTCCTCAGAACGTGCTCGACGTCCTGCTTGCTCCGGCGCCCGCGGTACCCGTTCTGAGCCCGCCGCGCGACAAGGCGCTGCTCGTGACCTGGGTCCAATATCCTTCCATCGCCCGCGTGGCGGAGCCCTTTCTTCGGCTCGCCGGAGAGCGCGTCGAACCCCGCAACCGCAGCAACCACTCAACTCCGGGTGGATACGGCATCGCTCCTTGTGCGAACGATTATGTACTCTTGAGAATCTCCGACGCTTCCCAGATTCACGTAGATCTGCCGCCAGGTGTCTGCGCCGGACCACCGATCTGGTCCGCCGACGGCAAACGGTTTGCCTTTCAGAATACCGGGGCCGACTCAGTTGAACTCTGGGTCGGTGACGGAGACAGCGCTGAAGTAAATCGCGTAACAGACCTGAGGCTCAACCCCATGCTCGGCAGCACCGTCCAGTGGATGTCCGACCAAAAGACGCTGTTAGTGAAACTCGTGCCGCCAAACCAAGGTTCGCCTCCTTCGGAACAGGTCGTCTCCATTGGTCCTGGCATCCAAGAGACGAGCGGTGAGAAAGGACAGAGCAGTACCTACGAGGCACGCGACGTCCTCAAGAACCGGCATGACGAGGATCTGTTCGACTACTACTCGGCCGCACAGCTCGCTTTGGTCGATACGACAACGGGAGCGGTCACGTTTGTCGGACCTGTGGCCGCCTACGCGGACGTGGAACCGGCTCCTGATGGCGAGCACATTCTCGTCGAGACAATCCGCCGGCCATACTCGCATCTCGTCACTTCCGAAAGGTTCCCGCGCGACGTGGAGGTCTGGGACCGCGCCGGAAAGATCGTCCGCCGCGTTGCCCAGATCCCTCTCGCAGACCGGGTTCCTGTTCACGGTGTCCGGACAGGTGCCCGCGACTTCGAGTGGCGAGCCAACATGCCGGCAACGTTGGTATGGGCCGAAGCGCTCGACGGTGGAGACTGGAATGTGAAAGTGCCTGCGCGCGACAAAGTGATGATGCAGACTGCCCCGTTCACCAGTCCACCGAGGGAGATCGCCCGGCTTGAACAACGCTTCAATGGCATGCTGTGGGGTGAACAGACAAATTTCGCGTTGCTCAGCGATTTCGACGACAACCGCCATTGGACGAGAACGTTTGTGGCCGACGTGGATGACCCCACCGCCCATCTGCGGCTGCTGTGGGACCTGAGCACCGACGAAAGCTACAAATACCCCGGCTATCCAGTGTTCAAGCCCCTCGCCAATGGCGCTTCTGTTGTGCGGCAGGAGGGCGACTGGATCTACCTGAACGGACCGGGATCTTCACCAGATGGGGACCGGCCATTCCTCGATCGCCTAAACGTCAAGACTGGCAAGTCGGAACGGCTGTTCCGATGTGACAAGGCGGCTTTTGAACGCTTCGTCGGTTTCGCTGGCGGCACGTCAACCAACCTGCTCACTTGGCATCAGTCACCCGCGGATCCTCCCAACCTTTTCCTGCTCACGTCTGCCACGGCCGTGTCGGACGCTCCCATCGGTGAGGCGGCGTACGCCTGGACTTCACGGCCTCTTACGCACATCCCCGATCCGGCCCCGGCCGTGCGCGCGATCCGCAAACACCTGGTCAAGTACAAGCGACAGGATGGCTTGGACCTGTCGTTCACCATCTATCTCCCGCCTGAATACAAAGAAGGGACCCGCGTACCAACGATCCTGTACGCGTATCCCCTCGATTTTGCCAACGCTGCGGAGGCGGGACAGGTTACCGGATCCCAACAAACCTTCACGCGCCTGGCTAACTACCGGTTCCTGCTGCTGGCGGGATATGCCATCATCGATGATGCGGCATTCCCAATCATCGGGGATCCGAAAAAAGCCTACGATACCTATCTTGATCAACTCGTCGCGGACGCCAAGGCAGCCGTCGACAAGGCCGTCGAGATCGGCGTAGCTGACCCCGATCGCATCGGTGTAACCGGCCACAGCCACGGCGCCCTCATGACGGTGAATTTGCTCGCGCATTCCGACCTGTTCCGCGCCGGCGTCGCCACCAGCGGATCTTACAACAAGACGCTGACGGCCTTTGGTTTTCAAAGTGAGCGGCGGTCGGTGTGGGAGGCGCCGGACGTCTATTTCAAGGTTTCGCCGTTCTTCTCGGCCGACAAACTGAAGCTGCCACTGCTGATCATGCACGGCGAAGACGACGCAAACCCCGGCACAACCCCGCTCCAAGCGGAAAAGCTTTACGAGGCCATCCGGGGAAACGGAGGCATTGCGCGCCTGGTCATGCTCCCGCACGAACCGCACTGGTACTCGGCAATGGAGTCCAACGAACAGGAGCTCTACGAGATGATCGGCTGGTTCGACCGTTACGTGAAGAACGCCCCGCCCCGCGAACCACGAAGTAAATAGGGACAGAACTGATAGGCACCAAGCAAGGTGTTAAACACCAAGGCGCAGAGGACGCCAAGGTCTGACTATTTTAATTTCTGCCGGATTTGTCGGATGCAGTTTTCCGGATGTTTGGCCAAGTCACATTCCCGGCTCGGAAAACGACATTCCCAGCCGGGAAAAGAGCAATCCGAGACGGTAAAACGGCTTCCCGAGCAGGTATTTTTGTAGCAACAGCCTGAAAACGAGCATTTTAGCCAAAAAATGCTGAAAATTGATATTTTGGGGGCGTTAACCACGGATGAACATGAATGGACACGGATTTAATCTACTCTTCACACAACCTAGCGAATTCAAAATATAGGGCAGTCAGTGACGTGTGCTCACCTTAGTTACTCTTTTGTGCACGCAGAAACGTCGAGATCGATACAAGCGTCCGTTTAAAGATTCTTCCTTCCTCGTATTTGTAAGAGGGCCAAGTAGCCGCGACGGCTGATGGAGATTTCTTCATCCAACGATTGATCTCCGAGTTTAGCGTTCGGCGTGCGCCATCGAGATGTGCAAAGAGGGTATGACCAATACCGGTTCATGATCGGTCATACATCGAACGAGGGCAGCATTTTGAGCAATATCAAGCCCGCCGGCTTTAGGGCTATACAGAATTGACCAACTGCGATCCGGATTGTACGAAACCTGATCGCTGTAAGGGCTTTCGAGCATTGACGCCACGCTCAGCGTATATTTTGACCAGGCCGGTTTATAAATCCCTTCAATAAAAGGATGGACTCGCTCAACTCCTGGAATTTGGGTTGCAGTCTTCTGATAGAATTTTGCCGGGAGAGTCTTTCCAAAATAGGGCACTAGGCTACGAAAAACAGACCGCCGTTTTTCTAGGTCTGCCGTCTTTCCTATAAAGCTCTTCCGCTCGGCCATAGTTCCAAGGGTTTACTGTTTTCCCAAAGTGGCCAGCATTTTGCACTTCTGACTGGCTATTAATGGGATATTGCACCCGGCAAGGGCCGGCGGCCAGTATTTTTAGGTTATGCCGGTTGGCAAGCCCAGCGTCTGTGGACTATCGGCTACAAGATTGAAGCCAAGGCTGAAGGGGGTCAGAATCCAGAATTCAGGAGCCAGAAGGGAGCTTGCCGTGCTCGCAGAATTTGATGATGGATGAGCGGGATATGCGAAGAAAGCTGAAATCATTGTTCGCTGATCGTCGTTGAAAAACATTAAAAAAACTTGTTCGGTTTTAACTCCGGCGGGTTTTTAATGGTGAGCAAACGATGACCGAAGACGAAAAATTGCTTGCAGAATACTCGCAGACCCAATCCGAGGCGGCGTTCCGGGAAATCGTATCCCGCTATCTGAATCTGGTTTATTCGACGGCTTTACGGCTGGTGGCGGGTGACACGCACCGCGCCGAGGACGTGGCGCAAACCGTATTTGTTGCCCTTGCTGGTAATGCGGGCAAACTGCCGCCCAAGGTGATGTTGGGCGGCTGGCTGCATCGACACACCTGCTTTGTGGCGGCCAATACCATGCGCGGGGAACGCCGCCGACTTGCGCGCGAAAGAGAGGCGGTCGAAATGAATTCATTGGATGACAATACAGGTGCCGACTTCTTGCAGCTTGCCCCGCTGCTGGACGAGACCATAAACCAACTCGACGAGGCCGACCGCACCGCCATCCTGCTGCGCTTTTTCGAGCAAAAGGATTTTCGTGTCATCGGAGAACGTCTTGAAAGCAGCGAGGACGCCGCACGGATGCGGGTGAATCGCGCCGTGGAAAAGCTCCGCGAATTGCTCGCACAGGGCGGCATCCGCACCACGTCGGGTGCGTTATCTGCCGCGATTGCCGCCAGCTCCGTGGAGGCCGCGCCGCTTGGCTTGGTGGCAAAAATTTCCGCCGTTGCCGTGTCGGGGGCAGCGGCCACAACAACCACAATCGTTGCAGCCACAAAAACAATTGCCATGACCACATTACAAAAAATCGCTGTTGCCGCCGCACTGACCGTTGCCGTGGGCGCGGGTCTTTATCAAGCCAAAAAAGCCGCCGATGCACGTGCGGAAAACCAGAGATTGCAAGCGCAGCAAGCACCACTTGCAGAACAAATCCAGCAGTTGCAGCAGGAGCGGGCAGCGTTGATTGCCGAAAACACGGAACTCAAGTCCGGCCAAAACCAGAAGGAACTGCTGGCTCTGCGCGGCAAGGTGACCTTGCTCGCCAATGAAGTGGCAAAAGCCACGAAGGACGCCGCTAAAAAAGCTTGGAATCCTATGGCGAACATGTCCAGCGACCCGCTCATGCTGGAACAAGAGCACGCGCAAACTTCCCGAAAGGTCAAAAGGGATTACGCAAAATTGTTCGCTGACCTGAATCTGCCGCAAGACAAGGCTGACGCATTGAACAATCTGATTGTGAAAAAACTCAACGTGTATGTGGATCTGAACGATGACATGATGAATAGTAATCCGGCTCAATCACAAATGGATAAATTGAGGGCGGCGGCTCAGAAAGTGAAGGCGGCGGGTGACGAGATCAATCAACTGCTGGGGGCCGAAGACTATTCAAAATTCAAGAATTATGAAGGCAGCATGGACCAGCGTTACGAAGTTTCCGGGCCGCAAGGTTTCGCGCGGGAACTTTCCGCCGGGCAGGCATTGACCTCCGACCAAACCGAGCAGCTTATTTCGACGATGGCGGAAGTGAAACAAAATTTCAAGTTTTCCAGCGGCGCAAAACCCACCAGCCCTCAAGGCATCACCGCTGTTATAACGGAAAAGCCGGCGAGTGAAATTAATGTGGACGCCTTCACAGCTGAAATGCAGCAACTGGATGACCAATATCTTGCCCGCGCCCAGTCCATTCTCACCCCGGACCAGATTACCGCGTTTCAAGGTTATCTCGCCAACCAGATACAAGATTTGAAATATTCTCTCATGAGCCAAAAAGCGTCTCCGTCTGGAAATATCCAGCTTCAGGTTCCTGGACATTTGTGATCTCCATTTCGTCGCTGGCAAGTTAGAGCTTGCTTACTATGGCTGATTATCCACTACAAACGTCGAGGAACCAGTTTTGATTCATTTTCGTTCTTATTAAGCGCCTCGAAGTGTAGCTTCGCCTTGTCCAATATACTCGCCAAAAGAGTTCGGCGGCTTGGATCGTTGCCAATGCATTCTAAAAGTTGATTTCTTTGACAAACTAAAATGCACTTACTGCGACAACGACTGACAGCGGTATATAGCCAGCGGCGTGTGGTTGCTGCACGATGACAGCGGAATCGGGTTTGGTGGTGGCCATGGATAAATTTTACTCTTTTTGAACTGTCGGACGAACAAGTTTCTTTCCCCAATGGAAAATAGTTGGCCAGACCAGAGCGCTGAAAATAGCTGAAAATAATTCCGCAACACGGTCAGCGAAAGATTACAATTATAGACCAGCCTGAATCGAACAAAGACTTGGGCACAAATCAAAGGAGTTATGTTCGGTTCCGACATAAGTGTGATGGAGCGCCTTTGCTTCGTTCGCGGCCAGCGCCAGGACCCTTTTCACGCGCGGCGTGTAGGCATCGCCGTCACCGGTTTCAGGCTTGGGAGCTGCGCCAACCAGCCGTTGGACCTCGGCACGCACTTGTTCCAATTCAAACTCCCGGCTTCATTTGCCATCCGACCGGGTGGCTACGGTATTTTTTAAACCGCTCCAGGGCGTGTTTTCAAAATGATCACGCCCTAAGAATTCATGCCAGAAGACTCGCTCTGAGGGCGTCAATTCACTTGGAAGATGGACACTAAAAAAAGCGGCACGCCGCCTGACAATGTAAGGTTACCAGGTCCCATATTGATAAATTGCAAACTGTCCCCGCCGAGGAGCGAAACGAGAAATGAGTGGGAGAACGGCCCTGCTGTTGTTCCGGTAACGTTCCACTCCGTTGTAAAGGTGGTGCTGCCATTGAGTTTGGCCCCGATGGTGAAATTGGCCGAGCTCGTCTGGCCTTCAAATCGGACCAAATAAACGCCCGGGGTGTTTGGGGCGATCAGCGTATGAGTAGTGAAATTATAGGTCCAGCCACTGAAGAAGTCCAGCGTGTTAAACGCCACCGGGTTGTTGGGCGCCACCGTCTGCGTGGAACTCAGTAAAACCTGGATATATGCGCTGTGCGTCACGTTGGTCAAACCGCTGCCGTTGCCGGCGAATGTGCCGCTGAATCCGCCGCTCAAGCTGACCCCGCTCTGGTTGTTTGTGATCACCACCGCCGGTAATTGCCCCAGCGAAATGGAGCCGTTGAGGTTCGTCGCCGCCACGGATTTGGCAGCCTCCGCAAACATCGCATAGGGCACAGGCGTGACAGCCTGCCGCGGCGCCAGGGTGGTGAAGGTGTTCGCGCCGTTCGTGCTCACGGCCAGTTCCAGCCAGTTTGAACTGCCGGCGAATACGCCGGCGCCAAAATCAACTGTGGTGGTGAACAGCTCGTTGGAGACGACCACGGCCGAATTCGTCACCGGCCCGGCGATGGCCGTGCCGTTGCTGTTTGTGTTGAAGAGCGTAAACGACAGATCATATTGGCCGCTGGCCGCCTCCCCGCTGGAGTTCAACCGGCCTTGATAGGTGAACGCCGTGCCCTGCGCGAACGCGGAGAAATCAAGCACGCTGATCAAAAGGACAAACGTCCCCCGCATTGCAGAACGGAATTGCTTCATTGTTTGTTTGGATTTGCCAGTCTCCCCATCCTCTTGCGTTTATATAGACGACCGCCGCAGGCCATACAAGCCAAAACCCCGGCAGTGTCCTGATTTGAAATCTTGGGAGCGCGGCTGTGGACTATCGGCTACAAGAATCAAACGACAGTCGAAGATCCAAAGTCGAGGGGCGAGGGTCAAAGCAGGAACATCGAACATTCAACGCTAAACGCTCAACATCGAACCTAAACAGGAGCCAGAATCCAGAATTCAGGAGTCAGATGGAAGATCGGAGTTCGGGCGTCGCCGGGGGAGTCTCGCGGCGCTTAAAATATCTTAAAAAGTTTGTTGGATTTATCGGGGCGGCGCACACTTATCTGGAGATGACGCCTGAATCGGATGGTGATTTGCTGCGCCAGTTCGTTGAAACCCGGTCGAACGAAGCCTTTGCCGGGCTGGTGGCGCGACATGTCAATCTGGTCTATTCCGTCGCGCTCCGGCAGGTGCGCGATGCGCATCAGGCCCAGGAAATCACCCAGGCGGTCTTCATTGTCCTGGCGCGCAAGGCGGCGCAATTGCGGCATGATCGGGCGTTGCCGGGCTGGCTGTTTCAAACCACGCGGTTGACGGCGAACAATTTTCTCCGCAGTGAATTCCGCCGCCAGCGCCGTGAACAGGAGGCTTATATGCAGTCCACCTTGAATCAGCCGGAGGAAAACGTCTGGCGGCAGATCGCACCCGGGCTGGACCTCGCCGTGGAAAAGCTGGGCGAAACCGACCGGCGCGCCATTGTGCTGCGGTTTTATGAAGGCCTGGATTTGCAGACCGTCGGAGCGGCCCTGGGCGTCAGTGAAGCGGCGGCGGAACGACGCGTGAGCCGGGCTTTGGACAAGCTGCGGAAAGTGTTTGGTAAGACCGGGCCGGCGCTGTCTGCCGGAGCGGTCGCCGCCGCCGTCTCGGCCAACGCCGTGCAAGCCGCGCCCGCAGGCCTGGCGGCCCAGATTTCCACCGCCGCGCTTTCCGGAGCTGCTGTTACTTCAGCCACCATCATGGCTGCAACCAAAACCATTGCTATGACCACATTCCAAAAAACAGCCGTGACCGCCGCGCTGGTAGTAACCGTGAGCGCAGGTGTTTTTGAAGCGCATCAAGCCACGCAATTGCAGGGACAAAACCAATCATTGCAACAGCAGCAATCATCGTTGAAGGCGCAAGTTCAGCAATTGAGCCAATCGCTGGCTGACACGTCGAATGAATTGGCAAATTCGCTTGCGGAAAACGAGCAGTTGAAATCCGATTCAAATCAACATGAGCTTTTGAAATTACGCGGTGAAGTGACGCAATTAAAAACGGCAAAGGCTCAAAATGATTCCAATAACCCGACCGACGAAGCCGCCAAAAGTGTTGCCGCAAAGGTAAAACAATTGAAACAATGGCTGGAGCAAAATCCAAACGAACAAATTCCCGAGCTGCAATGTTTGACGGCTCAAGAATGGCTGCGAGGCGCGAATTATACCGCCGAATTGAAAACCGACGATGATTTTGGCCGGGCTTTGAGCCAATTGCGACGCGATGCCAAACGAACGTTTGCTGATTCGATCGGCGAAGCTTTGGCAAATTATATCGCGGGCAACAACGGACAATTGCCCGGTGACATTTTACAACTGGGATCTTACTTCAATCCACCGATTGACGGAAACATTCTTCAGCGATACCAACTTTTGCAGACGGGAAATTTAAGCGACATTCCGAACAATGAGCCGTTGATTGCAGAAATAGCGCCTGTTGACGATCGATACGACACGCTCTTCAAAATCAGCGCGACCGGCTATTCTTATCAAGGCACGGGAAAATCATGGGTGAACGGAAGCGGCAAAGGTGATTTTAGACCGAATATACAGGCGAAAATAAAACCATTTGAAAGACAATGAATTAAAAAATAACGCCTGACACTTTTCATTTGTAAACGAGGGCTGCGGTGCTCCGTAGCCCAAAATTCAGGGCGGTGCAATGAAACGAAAACTGCCGGGCCGGACCAGCCTGCGCTCAGAAGCTACGGCCCGGCAAGGGCCGGCGCTCCGTTTTTCCTGTCACACGTCACTTGTCACCCGTCACCCTTTCCGCCCTGGCCACTTCCACGGCAAAGGCGTAGTCGGGACCGAACATGTTCGAGCGAAAGACGATCCATTTCAGGTCCGGCGTAAAGCTCGGATTCGGTTCCAATCGATAGTTGTGCCGGGTCATATTCACGAGCTTCTCCGATTCCAGATGGCCGGGCCGGATGAGATGCTCGCCAACTGTACTGTTGTCCGGAGCCATTACCGGACGAAAAAGAAAAATCCATGGCGAACGGCGGTCGCCATCGCCGCAATAGAGTTTGCCGTCGGGCGATGAATTGTCGTGGATGGACGATTGGTCGGGAGTGTAATGCAGCCAAACCCGTTCGCCGGTTTTGACGTTGTAGCTGGCGATGCACGAGCCGCCCCATGCGCGTGGAAAATGGAGTTGATAGAACACGGTCTGGCCGTCGGCACCCCACCATTCGTGGCCGGCAATCTCCGTCTCCAGGGTGCGTTTATGAATCAATTGATTCTGCGTGCCGTCGGTGCGAATGGTCCAGATGCGATCCACCTTTTGCCACAGGCCTTCGTGACAATACATCAACCGGGCCGGATCGGCGGGCGAGAATTGGAGGTGATTCAACCAGTCCGTGCTGTGCTGGATCAGGGGCCGGATTTTGCCGGTGCGCAGGTCGATGGTGAACATCGTCATCGGCAATTTGGCCGCCAGCCGGCGCTCCATCATTTCCCCCTTGTTCTCCGGTTCGCCGAGATTGGTTTCGGACATTTTGCCCAGCGGTTTGGTACCGTCGTAGGCGCCACCGGCGTTGGCATCGCCCTCGATGAACGTGCCGGCGCCGAGTGTCTCGTCGGCGTTAATGGTGTTGACGCTCGCCCGCCGCGGGAGATCGGCAATCCGGCGGTTCGCGCCGGTATCCAGGTTCACGCACCAGAGCGAACGAAAGAGAGGATCGTCGGCCTCGCGGGTGTAGTAGAGATCGGACGATTTGGGTGCGACGATGATGGCCCGGGTCCGACCGGTGACCCATTGCGTGGCTTGAAGGGTTTCGAGATTCAACACGGAGATGCCGTTGGTGGTGGTGTAGGCCATCTTCTTCCCGTCGGACGTATAACCATTGACGTTGAAATAGAAGCTGTCGGAGCCGGGCTCGCGCGTGAGGCGGATGACGCGATGGCCGGTGTCGGGATCGATCCAGCTCGTCGGCGGCTCGTCGGCGAATATGGGGAATCCAATCAGCAGGAGAGCGGCCAACCAGAGGGTTGAGGAAGCTTGGAAGGCTCGTGCGTTTTTGAGGGACATGATGTTATCCAGACGCACCGCGCGCATAGCGGGTTTCAGTTGGTTGCAAGACGTGAGGAAAAAGGCTGAACGCTAAAGGCTAAATGCTGAAGTGGAAGTTGAAACATCGAACGCTCAACACTCGACTTTCAACATCCAATGCCGAACCTCTAACCATCGGCTACGAACTTCACGACAGCTCGTCGGAAGCCTCACCCCACCATCAGCTCACTGCGGCAGATAATCCCTGAAATCCAGACCAAAAAGATGATTCGGCGGGCTGGCCTTGAATTCATGGTAGGCCCCGCCTTGCCAGACAATCAGGTCCATTTCCGGGGTATCCTTCAATTCCCGGCCGTAGGTGTATTGCTTGAAATTGTGCACGCGCACCCCGTAAACGGCCACAATGATGTCGCCTTTCTGCATGCCCGCGGAATTCAACAGATCGTTCTCCTGCCCGATCCACACGCCGTCCGCCGGCTGGCCTTGAAAATCTTTCAGGGTGACGTTTTCAATCCCTTTCGGAAACAGCTTGTGAATGCGCTGTTGCACCTCGGGTTCAAAACGCAAGTTGCCGGTCCGTACCCGGTAATTCAAGCAGAAGCGAAGCAAGGGGCCCGGATCTTCGTAGCGCTCATCAATCTTGGCATACCAGGTGAAGGCGTCAGTGTAGTTGCTGGTCGTTTCAAAGAAAATCGCCTTGGATTCCAAGCCGGTAAAGGAATAAACCTCGCCGGCAGAGTCCGCAATGGCTCGCGCCTTGTCCAGCTGGCCTTTCTTCAAATAGTACCGCACCCGCCAGACGGCATGGTTGGCGGCGCGGACACTGTCAGGATCGGCGTCACAGGCTTTGTCAATGTAAACGGCGGCCTTGTCGTCGTTGGTTTGCCTGATGGCATTGTCGCCGATGTCGTAATAGCAGGCCGGGTTCAGCTCCGCTGCCGGGAGCATCAGCTTTTCATACCGGTCGGGCTGATCATAGACCGTGTTGGCGACGGTCCGTAACGCATAAACCGAGTAAGGCAATACCGGGCCGTAGAGAGCCATCGCCTGGTCATACGTCGGACGATCCTGGTATTTTTGTTTGGCGATGAGATTCGCCACGCGGCAATCGTAAGGCGCCAGGTTGTGGAGCTGCTCGAACATTGAGAAGGCATCGGGGCGTCCAACCAGGCTGGGTTGATTCAGGCGCGGATGCAGGTTGTACACGGTTCCGGGCGGCGGATTGTGGTTGTGCCACTCGTTGATGTGAGGATTGGGATTGGGGTTGTACGGCGGGGCGAAGTTAACCCGGTAACACAGATAATTCCAGCATTCCGCCGGAACCAGTTGCGGCATGGCGACGGTTACCTTGAAGCCGTCGTCCACAGATTTGTGATAGCTCTCGACATCAGTGCAATTAAACCGTTGAACGAAGGGATACAGGCGCAATCCGGCAAATTCCCGGTCACATTTGGCCGCGAATTCCTTCGCGTCATCGGGAACACCCCACATCGAGTTCATGAAATAAAAATTCTGTTGTACGGCATGGCAGAGATGGCGTTGGAGGAACGCGGCCCATTGCCCCCAGCCGATGATGCGCACATGAACGGCACCGTCGGCGTTCGCAGTAAAACAGCGTTCCGGCAATTCGTTCAAAGCCGGGATCAATCCTGCGCGGGACAATTTTTCACGGTGGGAAAGGTCATAAACGCTCTGGATTTCCCTCCGTTCCAGCGGAATGGCCGCCGCCAACAGTTCATGGCCTATCTCAACCGAATAACCGAGATCATTGGCAGCGCGAACGAAATCGATCGCTTGTTTTTGGTCGTCGTCGAGTTTCTGCCACGCGACCGGGGTACTGACGTAACCGGCCAGAGCGCAAAACCCGGCCACGTTCTCGACCTGGCTGTGCCCGGCCGGGTTGGCCAACAAACGGAAATCCCCCGTGTTCTGTATCTGTAACGCGCGGACCATGCCCGCCACAACGGTGGAGTTCGTATCCAGAGGCTTCAACTGTTCCAGCGCCAGCGCCTCGTCGCCCGCCAATGTCAACATCATGGCTTGCGCCAGGCGCCCGTTGACGCCGGGCGCGTCGGCGCCGCGCAGGAACCGGGCCATGGCCAGATGCGCGGTCAGGCGGCAAAGCGGCGAGCGGATTTCGAAAAAATGCCCCGAATGGTCGCGAAGCAGGAATGCGCCCAGCAGCAGCGCCGCCTGTTCGTGCAGTTCCGGATTGGTGAATTCCTCTGCCAGTTCTTCGGACAAAGCCTGGTTCTCCTGCTCGATGGTTTCCGGCTTGCTGTCGAGCAACTTGGACAGGAGGGCCGTGTTGCCGGTTTCGTTGGCGGCGGCGGCGTGCAACCCGACGGCCCCGCCCAGCGCCGTCGCGACGTCGCGATAAACTTCCGGGGACCAGATCGGCCCGTTCACCGGCAGGTCCAGCTTCAGACCGGCGTTTTTGGGGTCCAGGTTGATCTGCAATTCATATACCGGAGCGTCGTTCAAGTGACCGGGTTTGTCCGTGGCCGTGACGGAGAAGCTTTTCTTTTCCGGCAACCGGTGGTTCACCGCGTAATACATCTGCTCCGCCAGGTCGGAGACGATGGCTTCGACGATGAATTGCGATTCCGACTGAAACGGCGTTTGGAAGTAGTTTTTTGGGGCGGCCTGAGCGGGCGCTTTTGGTTTGCAGCCGGCGACCAGCCCTGCCACCAGTAGAATCCACAACGTCATGAAGCCATGACTCGTGAACACGCGTCTAAGGAACCAGCGCCAAACATGAATCCATCGGTGGATTTCCTCCGGAGAAGCTTTTTTCTTCCGACTGGCCATGACGAAATAGTGCCAAGGTCAAGCCGGGTGACAAGTAGCAAGTGGCAGGATTCAGGAGGTAGTCGAGAGACCAGGGACGAGGGTCGAGAGCGAAGGGTTGAAGGCGTGAGGGAAAAGGCCCCTCACGGTTTTTCGGCGACGACTTTTCCGTTACGCCACAGGTAAATCGGGGTGCCGTGGGCGCGGGCAGTCTGTCGGGCTACCCGAGCCGAGCGCACCAGCGCACGGCCGACTGCCGCGGCAAAAGGTGAGGGACGTTTCGTTTTTGTTTTCATGGACCTTGTTCGAGTAGCACCGGTTGCTTCCCTGAATTATCATATACCGCCCACGCGTCCGCAAGTGGGCAATAGTACCTCTGAAAATTCAGCCAGCCACGATTGAACCGGCGCAACACATCAGCGCGGGGTACATGGTGCCCGCCCTGCTTGACGCGGGCGGCAATACGGCGGATTCCGAGTTGGGGCAACGACAGACGCAGGTAACTGATTTTGATGTGGTAACCGGAAGATTTCCAGCGTTTGAGGCGATTGAGATAAACGAGCCCGCTCAAGGTGCTTTCAAAAGCAAAGTCCATGCGGGCCCGGGTGAGGCGGTCCAATTCGGTCAGAAACAATCGGCCGCCAGCCAACGTGGCCAGCTCGGGTCGCAGCGGAGAAAGGCCTCCGGCAATCAAATCGGCATTTACAAAGTGAATCACTCCCGCGTCCTTCGGCAGAAATTCGCGGGCAAACGTTGTCTTCCTGGCGCCATTCGGTCCGGCAATGACAATGCAGCGAGGCGATTTGGACGAGGAACGGCGCATTTTTACAGGAGACGTTTTCTTCCGACCGGCCATGGCGGGATAGTGCATCCGGAGTCGACCGGAGACCAGAGGAAATTAGGTAGGAACATCCAACATTCAACATTGAACGCTCAACTCTCAACATCGAACTGAAGACCGGCTCGCGCGGACGCTCGCCCCACCATGATTTTTTGACCTTTGCGCTTTTTTGCGGCAAATCCATCCGTGTCCATCCGTGGTTAAACTCTTGCGGCTTTTCTTTTGCGCATTTTTACGGCTGAATCTCTGTAACCTTTCGCGGCCGTTTCCGTAGTAATCACCGGAAGCAAAATCAAAAAAGACGAGACAGATGAAACAGTTTCAAAGAGAATCAGAACGCAGACGATATTTTCTGAAATGAAAACGAAAACCGCCGGGACGCTGGTGGCGACGTCTCTCTCAATCCTGGCGTGCGGCGCGCTCCTTTCCGGCGCCCCGGCCCGCGCCTGCACGGTGTTCTGCTACACCCAGGGCGACACCGTCCTGGCCGGTCGCAGCTTTGATATTCCAGACAATCCCCATTTGGGAATGCTGCTGGTGCCGGCCACTGCCACGACACACGGCTGGTTTTCCTGCGCCCGCTTTGACTATCCCTGGGCGGATGGCATGAACGATCAAGGGCTGTTTTTTGCGGTGGCTGATGTGCCTACCCCGTCTTATCTCATAACCCGATCGTCCCGGCAGCCGGCGGAACTTCAAACGTTTGCCACCGGCCTGCTGGCGAACTGCGCGACGGTGGATGAGGCCATCAGTTGGTGCAAAAAACAACCCATCTACGGGTGGGCCGACAAGAGTTCCCAGGGCTACTACACGTTCGCCAGCCCGCAACATATGCTGGTGGCGGATCGCTCCGGCGACTCGGTGGTGTTTGAATGGTATCAGGGCAAGGTCACGATGACTCGCAAACGGGGCCGCTACCAGTTGATGACCAATTTCCTGCTAAGCGACCCTAAAGCGGGGAGCTATCCGTGCCCCCGCTATATCGCCGACACGATGATTTTCGACCAGGCAACGGGGCCCGCTCTGCAAACGTGCCGGCAGGTTCTCGAAACAACTTCGGCAGCCTCGACCCGGTATTCGCTGGTTTGCGACCTCACCCACGGTGACGTGACGGTCTATCTGCGGCGGGGCTTTGAACAACCCAAAACGATTCACCTGGCGGATGAATTGCAAAAGGGCCGGCACGAGCCCGATTTGGACCAATGGTTCGGCCGGCCCGGACCGGAACCTGTGTCTCCGCCACCGGTGATCGCCCCAGCCACCATCCCGGCCGCGGAAGTCCTGGAACGCGCCCTGGCCGTCCGCGGCGGGGAGAAAGCCGCCGCGGCGATTCGCTCGTTTCACGCGAAGGGCACACTGGACATTGGCATGCCATCCTTGCCCGCCTTGCCCACGGAGTATTTCGCGCTGCGGCCCAATCAGTCCCGGCTGGTCGCGGACTTCATTGTACCGACAGGAACCAACCTGGGCCAATACGTCGAGGGATTCGATGGCCGCACCGGCTGGAACATTGATCCCGACGGTTCCTGCCATGTTCTTCGAGGCGAGGCGTATGATCTGCGAAAGGATGGGGCTGGGTTCTTTGGCTGGTACGATGAGCCTGGCTGGTACAATGAGCCTGGCAGTAACGTGACGGCAGAGTGCCCGGGCGAAGCCCTCTTTGACGGGAAATTATGTTACGAGCTAAAGGTGGTTTCCCCAAGTCATCACGAATATTTTGAGTACTACGACGCAACCAACTTTCTTTTAGCCGGAGCTTTCTCGCACATATCGGCACAAGGCAGATCGGGTTGGATGAAATCGACTTTCAGCGATTATCGGGCGTTTGACGGTTTCCTGATGCCGACGCGCTTCACTTCGCAGGCAGATTGGGGGGGCAGCTCGTTCCAGATCAGTTCCCTGGAAATCAACACGGTTACGAATATTTCTCCAGCGCTGGTTTCAGCTCAGCCTGATTCCCAAACTTACGACCGGTATGTGGGACAATATCGGAAATCATTTCTCTTTGGACTGCTTCATCTTGGCCCAACGCTCAGCGTTTCACACGTGACGGATAAGACGGGGGACTACCTCGTCGCATCGGTTCACGGCCTGGCAGCATTCCCGTCAGGGCAGAACGCCGGCGACTTCGTTCCGGTGAAAACTGATAGCTTCGCCATCAACCCCGGCCAGACCGATGACAATATACAACTGACTTTTGTCCGCCTCAGGAATGGAAAAGCGACACGTGTCATCGTCAATTGGAACGGGACCATACTCACTGGCGAACGTATCTCCGACACGCCAGAGCGGCTCTAAAGGCTAAAGGTTGAAGTGAAAAATTGAAGGGCATGGTCATTCTGCGGCGAGATGCGCCCCTTTGGGCGCGACCGCGGATTTCATGAGCATCACCAGTATCACAAGCGCAAACGCAAGCACGGCGAAGACAAAAAATGTGTCGAAGTAGGCGAGCGCGGAGGCTTGCTGCTGCCGCAGGTTTTCCAACGCCGCCAACGCAGATTCATTGGCGGCAACCGGATCGCCGGAGACGGCATTGAAGCCGGATTGCGACTGCGCGATAAAATCGTTCAGCGCGGGGTTAAACGGATCGAGGTTTTCCCCCAGACGCAGGCTGTGGAATTGCTCGCGGCGTTCATGCAGGGTTTGGGCAACCGAGGTTCCCACGCTGCCGCCTTCGTTGCGCAGCAGGGCCAGCAGTCCCACCGCCGCGCCGCGAAGCCGGGGCGGAATCCGCAGGAACGCGATGACGTTCAACGGGACGAAGACCATGGAGAGTCCGGCGATGAAGATCGTGCGGGCGATGACAATGGGCCACGGGCTGATGTCCAGGGTGAACCGGGACATCATGCAGCTTCCCAGTCCCATGACGACCAGGCCGGTCGCCATTAAATAGCGGGCATCGGTTCCGATGCCGAGCAGCCGGGCGACAATCATCAGGGTGACAATGGCTCCGAGTCCCGCCGGGGAAAGCACCACGCCGGAGTGCGTGGCATCATATCCGTAGAGCGACTGCAACAGGCTCGGGAGCGCAGTGGTGTTGGCATAGAGCACGCCGAAGCAGCAGAAAATAATGACGCAGCACCAGCGAAAATTCCCATCGGCCAGCGTGCGAAAATTGATGAGCGGATTTTTGATTTTCATCTCGCGCCAGATCAATCCGCCCAGACCCAGAATGAAAAGGCCGAGGCACGTTTGGACACGATAAAAGGGGTCCCCGAGCCAATCCCATTCCTGGCCTTTGCTCAAAAGGACTTCCCAGCTCACCATCGTCATGCTGAGCAGGGCAAGGCCCAGGGTGTCGAACGGCGCGGCGGTCCGGCGCATGTCGGCCTGCTGGGTCAGGAGGTATTCGGGGTCCTGCACCACGCGGTTGCAAAACCACAGCGCAAAGAGACCGACCGGGATGTTCAGGAAGAATATCCAGCGCCAGCCGTAGTTGTCGGTTATAAACCCTCCGAGCGTCGGCCCCACGACGGGAGCCAGAAGCGCGGCGATGCCGAACAGCGTTTGGGCGGCGCCCTGCTTTTCCTTTGGGAAGGCATCCAGCAGCACTCCCTGACTGGATGGCTGCAAGCCGCCCCCGGCGAGGCCCTGCAACACGCGGGCGGCGATGAGCATCCCGAGGCTGGCGGCCACTCCGCACAAGGCCGAGGCCAGGGTGAAGATGGCGATGGAGAGCAGGAAATAATTCCTGCGGCCAACGCGGACCGAGAGCCATCCCGAGATGGGCAGGATGATGGCATTCGCTGCCAGATAACTGGTGATGACCCATTCGCTGTCCGTAACGGGCGCAGAAAGCCCGCCGGCGATGTAACGCAACGCCACGTTCGCGATGGTGGTGTCCAAAACCTCCATGAACGTCGGCACCACCACGGCAATCGCGACAATCCAGGGATTGATGGCGCTCCGTCGTGCGGTGGGTGCGATGGCCGCGGCGGCGCTCACGGGGTGGGCGAGGCGGTTGAGGGGACGTTGTCCTGAAGGAATTTTCCAGCGTTCGGGCCAGCCGGGGTGCTGTGGAGGTCCACCTCCGGCTCGACGGAAATGCCGACGAACAAAGGCCATTGGGCGGGATCGTAATCCACCAGGTCAATGCGCACGGGCAGTCGTTGGACGACTTTTACGAAATTGCCGGAGGCATTTTGGGCGGGCAGCAACGCGAGCGTCGAGCCGGTTCCCATGGTGAAACCGGAGATGCGTCCCTTGAAGAGGTGCTTCGAACCATACATGTCCGTCTTCAATTCCACCTCCTGGCCGATGCGCAGATGGCGTAATTGCGTTTCCTTGAAATTGGCGTCCACCCAGATGTTTGTGAGCGAGCGGATGGCCATCAGGCTCTGGCCCTCCTGCACATGATTGCCGGGGTTCACATTCCGACGGGTCACCACACCGTCAATCTCCGAGACGACCGTGCAGTAGCGCAGGTTGAGCCGGGCGCTGTCGAGATCCCGTTCGGTCTGCATCACCTTGGCCTCCGCCTGTTTCAGCGTCGGCGCGTTCGTGATGATCTCGGCATAAATCTTGTCGATATCGCCACCCGGATAACGGCGGTAGAATTCATCCACCACCTCCTGCGGTTTCAGGTTGTAGGAAGAGGCTTGCACGCCGAGCGCAGCCGCACCTTGCGTGAGTTCAGCCAGGGCCTGCCGCACCGTCGAAAACGTCTGGTCCAGGTCCGCCGGGGTGTCATCCAAAGACTTGCCAGGGTCGGGATCCTTCGGCAGTCCGAGCGACACCCGCTGCTGGCGGACACTCTCCGCCGCCTGCTGTACCTGCGCGCGCGCCACGTCATAAGCCTCCTGCTTCTCGTCGAACTCCTGCTGGCTGGTGACCTTTATTTCCGTCAATTTTTTAGCTCGTTCATAGTCAGACCGGGCGAGTTGGAGGGCCGCATTTGCCTGGTCCAGGGTGGCGACGCGGACGCGCAGGACCGCGACCTGATTATCCACCTCCTCGATGGCATGCTGGAGCTTGAAGCGCAAACTGCGCGCTTGCCCGACCTGGCCGCGGACACTTGCCTTGGCGGCCACTTGGTCCGCCTTGGCAGCCTCGAATGCGGCCTCCTTGATGGCCATCTGCACGCGGTACGGTTCGGAATCCAGTTCCAGCAGTACATCGCCCTTTTTCACGCGATTATTGTCGTCCACCAGGACACGAGCGACTTGTCCGTTCACGCGCGAGGACACGAAGGTGACGTAACTGTTCACATAAGCGTCATCCGTGGAAACGGTCCGCAGTGCATAAAAGACGCTTCGCGCGATCAGCAGCACCACAATGACAGCGGCGGTGATGATGAGAATTTTCCTGTTGACCGGCATCAGCTGCCTTGCCGGTCTCGCGGCGGGGGGTTCCGGGGATGCTGGCTGGGTTGCAACCGGCTTGTCTGATTCATTGTTAGATGACATAGGTTTTGATCCTCCTCTCGAGCCTGATGATGTCGTCCTCGAATTTCTGTTTACCGCGGAAAGTATGAATCCGTTCCCGCAACTCCTTTAGGGGCATCCTCTTCTGATTGCCCATGACGCGATGGTGCATCCGGATATCGCCGGGTGACAAGCGGAAGTTATAAACAGGATTTTGAGGACGAGGCTGGGCGGGAGAATGAAGGGGATTATATCATTCCCAGAACATCGAACATCGAGGGGCAGGGCTAAAGGTTCGCGTAAAGCTGTGCCACGCGGCAGGCTACAAAATGAAACGGCAGCCGAAGGTCGACAACGCCGGGCGCGCTATTCTCGTGCCACGGATTAAATGCCGAATCACATCCCCGTGACGGTCCGGCACTGCTCCAACAATTCGGCTTCGCCGGTGGCAACCAGATAGTCGCGCGCCGCCATGAAGTTTTGCTTCGCACCCTCGCGGTCGCCCAGCCGGTCCAGTACCAGGCAGAGGTATGCCCGGGCGATATTGATGCTGCCATCGCGAAACGGCTGGTTTGGGTTTCCCGCCAGGATTGTCAGCGACGCTTCCAGATCCTGCTTCGCCTCAGCATGGTTACCTTCGACATAAGCAACGATGCCCCGGATTCGCAAATGCCCCGCCTTGAGCGCATCCGGTATGGTGCCTTTTTCGGCTTTCACCAGCGCGGCGCGGGCCTTGACCGCGTCGCCCTTGTAGCGGGCATAACGGCTGGCCAGATCCAGATGCATCACGGGATTGTTCTTCTCGTGAATGGATTTCCAGTTCCATTCAATCGCTTTGTCGTGTTGCTTGGCCAGATCGTAAATGCCGGCGACGAACGCGAGGTAAAGCCACCGTGGACAACCCGGCTTATCCTCGTATTGTGCGTACTCCGCGAGGGCCTCGTCCAGCTGCCCGCGGGCCGTCAGCACTTTGGCGCGATATCGACCCAACTCGGGCGCCGGCACCTTGATGATATGAAATTTCCCGACCTG
>Ga0265320_10000152_pt1 | contig 57690 bp, 89 predicted proteins | sample 4827metaG_FD_202087 | JGI IMG/M metagenome (GOLD analysis project Ga0265320, IMG submission 202087) | Rhizosphere microbial communities from Carex aquatilis grown in University of Washington, Seatle, WA, United States - 4-8-27 metaG | ecosystem: Host-associated > Plants > Roots > Rhizosphere >...
CCTGGCGAAGCTGACCGAGGAAGAGCGCAAGCGATTTTGGACCGGCAAGGACGACAAGCTGACGGCGCGCGCGAAGGTGTTCGTCGGGGGGCGGCGGGTGAGCCGATGAGTCACGCGGGGCGACGCTTCCTGGAGGGGGTCGAGTTCGACGCCGGGGGTTATTACCTGGACGACGACCTGAGCATCATGCGCGATCACGCAATCTGGCGTTACGGGCGGACGCTGCTCGATATGTCGCGGCTACCCGAGTGGCGCCGATGAGTCGGTTGGGTCGTCTCTATTGCATGTACGGAGACTTCTCGACGGGCTACCCGTTGGTGCACCCTATCGCCGCATACCGGCGCATGGAGGACGACCTCCACTACCAGTTCCGTCTGCTCATCCTCGCCCTGGAGGTTTGACGTGGGCCTGAAAGAAGAGCTGATCCTCTGCGACCGCGAGACGGTCAAGAACGGGTCCCTCAAGGACTTCATAAAGCTCGCCTGGCCCCAGGTCTTCCCGAGCAGTCCGTTCAGCGACAACTGGCACATTGGCCTCATCGCGGAGCACTACGAGGCGTGTTTCCGGGGGGAGATCCGCGAGCTCGTCGTCAACGTCCCGCCGGGCGGCTCGAAGAGCTCCACAACCTCCGTCCTCTTTCCCGCGTGGGGTTGGGCGAAGGCGCCGGGCCGGTCCTGGATCTTCGCGGCGTACGGCCAAAAGATCACGCGCCGCGACGCCGGCATGTGGCTCGCGCTCATCCAGTCCCCCTGGTTCCAGGCGCGTTGGGGCGAGGGCTTCAAGATCCCCTCGGTCCCCGCCATCGACCTGATCAAGAACGACAAGGGCGGCTTCCGTCTCGGCACGACCCCAGGCGGCGAGGTCACTGGCTTCCACGCCAACTACCAGGTCATCGACGACCCGAACAAGCCCGAGGAGCTCACACCGGTCGGACTCCAGAATACCAAGGACTGGATGAGCCGCACCATGGGCTCCCGCTGGCGACGGCCGCCGGAGGTGAATGCCCTCATTTGCATTATGCAAAGGCTCCACTGCGACGACCTCTCGAGCCTCCTCCTCGAGCGGGGCGCGGTGCACATCTGCCTACCCGCCAATTTCGACCCAGACCGCCGAACGGTGACGACCTGGGGCAAGGACCCTCGGACGACGCGCGGCGAGCTCCTGGACCCCGTCAGGCTCCCCCAGCACCTGATCGAGGAGATGAGCCGCAACCTCGGGGGCCTCAACGCCTCCGCGCAGCTCCAGCAGGACCCCGTCCCCGAGGGCGGCGCCGTCTTCAAGCGGGAGCACCTGCGCTTCTGGTCGACGAACCTCCAGACGGTCGTTGACGGCGTCAAATTCGCAGACGGCAAAAGTTATTTGTGCGTCGAGAAGCCGCCTCAATTTGACCAGCAAATATGCTCCTGGGATTGCGCCTTCAAGGACGAGAACGTCAACGATTTCGTGGCTGGGCAGTGCTGGGGCCGGTGTGGGGCGGACTTCTTTCTCCTCGACCAGATCCACGGTCATTTGAACTTTGGCGCAACGCAGCGTGCTGTAATTTTACTGGCATCGCGCCAACCGGGCGCTACAACGAAGCTCGTCGAGGATAAAGCAAACGGAACCGCGATAATAGAGACCCTAAATAAGACGGTGCCGGGCCTGGTCGCCGTCGACCCACGCGGGGGTAAATTGAGCCGGGCATCGGCCGCGTCGGGTTTCGCGGAGGCGGGGAACGTGTACCTGCCTGACCCCGGCATGCCGGGTTTCGAGTGGGTCGAGCGTCTGTTCATCCCGGAGTGGCTGGGTTTCCCCCGGTCCAAGAAGGATGATCAGGTCGACGCGGCGACGCAGGCACTGCTCTACCTACAGGAGCATACAAGCTGGATGCGATCGGCAATGAAAGAAGTGCGCAAAGCCCTTGGAACAGACTTCTAAAAAGTGCGCGCAGTGCGGAGAGAATAAGCCCCTTACCGCGTTCTATCCGTATCGGATCACGTCCGGAACGACCGGGAAGCTCTGCGAAGGTTACCGCTCCGTTTGCAGGGCCTGCGTCAGCCGTAATCAACACGCCGAGTATCGTAAGCCCGGCGGCGCGGACCTAAAACGTGGACAACGTCTTCAGCGCGTCTACGGCATCTCGATCGAGGATCGTCGTGCGATGTTCGCTGCGCAGGGCGGCCTCTGCAAGCTTTGCGGGGAAGCGATGTTGCTCGAGGGCACGCGCGGGGCTTCGGCGGCTGTCGATCACTGTCACAAGACTGACAACGTGCGCGGGCTTGTTCACTTCGACTGCAATCGAGGGCTCGGCTTCTTCAAGGACGACCCCGAGAAGCTCCGCAGGGCCGCCGCCTACATAGAGGCCGCCATGGCCGCGGTGCGCAAAGAGCTCAACGGCGTCACTTAGTCAAAAAGCTAATCACCACTAATTAGAACGGTAAATAGCCGGGTTCACCGCCGGCCAAGAGGCACCATGTTTACTGACGATATTACGTCTGAAATCCAAGATCTGTTCAACGACTTCCAGGGCCAGTTCGAGGACGACCTCAAAGCCGAGCTCACGCTGGGCACCGCCACGGGCCCGAACGCCGGCTTCCGCGCCTTCAATCCCAACCCGCCGAAGACCCCCGAGCGGCTCGCGCAGATCAGGAAGAGCGTCGCCACGATCGCCAACCGCGACATCCTCGAGCGCCTCCAGGCAGGCGAGCGTCCGAAGAAGTGGGGCAAGCGCTGGGTCGCCGCCGCGAACATGCTCGGCATCGACGTCCCCGCCCCCACGGGCAAGAACACGCGCAAGAGCTGGGTCGCCGCGACCGCCAACGCGCTCGTCACCTGCGGCGCCCCGGGAGGTGTTTCGTGATCCTCGAATACTGCCCCCAGTGCTGCCGGATGACCGAGACCCGCTCCGGCCACTGCCGCGATTGCGGGCGCGCGCGACAAGTCTTCTCCCTCCCGAAGTGGCCCCGCCCGTGGGCGCAAGTCGGCCGGACGCTGAGCTACATCGTCGCGGGCGCGCTCGCGGGGGCGTTCTTCGGCCCGTGCATCGGTTGCGCGGCGCCAATCGAACTCGACCATGGGCGCGCTCAGCCTACCGAGTACGAGGTGCACATATCACCGTCGTTCAGCGTCTCGAGCACCTTGAACGCCACGATCGCCGTCAACGACTGGGAGGAAACGACGGGCGTCATCTTGACGACATCGTTCGACGACGAGACCTGTCCGCCCGTGAGCGCGTGCTTTCACATCGCCCCGCAGGACCAGCCGATGACGTCGACGGACTGCAAAAACTCAGAGCCGGGCATCGTCGGATGCACGTACGATCATGGGCACGAGATAGCGGTGGCGTCATCGCTGGACGACGGGACGCAGCTCCACGTCATGCGGCACGAGATGGGTCACGCGCTCGGCCTGCACCACACCGTCGAGCTGGACTCGCTCATGTACTACTCGACCGCGGGCTCGCCGACGATCACGGGCATCGACGTGGCTCAGTACGACTGGCTCCGAGGCGGCCCCGCGGGCGGCTTCGAACTGGATACGGAGCACTGACATGCTCGACCTACACGAGGGTGTGCTGACGCTGTTTGCAGAAGCGTCGAGCATGCGAGGGCATACGGAGTGGGAGGACCTCGGGTCCAGCAGCGGCTTCCGGGTCGACGTCGCCTCGAAGATGGGCGGCATGCGCGGCGGGCGAGCGACGAGGGCGACGAGGGCGCCGAGGGTGAAGGTGCGGCGGTGCGTGATGTGCGGCCGGACGGACTACCAGCACGAGACGCTCGGCGGGTGCGGCCTCGGACCGGCGCCGACGCTCGTGCTGAAGGCGGTCGCGTGATGGGCTGCATATACTGCGAAGACACCGGCTTGGCCGCGTGCGACGAGTGCGGCGGCGAGGGCTGGATCTTCCGCATGGAAGACGACGGCCACGATTCCGAGTGGAAGTGCGACGAGTGCCTCGGCTCGGGCGTGCTCCGGTGCGACTGCCCGGCAGGTGAAATATGAACCCCCGGCGGCGACGCATCCGGCGGCTCGCGCGGAAGGCCCGGAAGTTCCTCGAGAGGTTCCGCCAGGTGTCGAAGCGCCTGCGCAAGCTGAAGACGTACGACGCGAAACACGTCACGGTGGGGGTGAACGGGGTCGCATTCACGTTCGATAACGTGGAGTACGTCGACGCATATTCGTTGGGGCGCATATATACACCGAGAAAAAACTCGATGTCGGCGTATTTCGGGCTTGACCAGGGCTAATTAGCTGTCAGAATACTCAAACAAGGAGACGATCATGCAAACAATGACGAATGGTAGCGGCCATAAGACCCACATCACGAATGCACAAGGAGTGCCCGTGCCCGACTTCGCGGACAGACTTCAGACGTATCTTACACGGGGCCAACGAGAAACCTTCGTCGTCCAAGAAGCTATCGGCCCGTACGAGGCGGAAACCCTCAAGAAGCTCAATACGGCAAACTTCCGAAAGGAGCGCAAGCAGCAAACAGCGATGTACGTGCGAGACATGCGCGCTGGCAACTGGACGCTATCCGACCCCATCTCGGTCAGTGCGGGGGGCGTCTTGATCAACGGCCAGCATCGACTGAGTGCGGTTATCAAAAGCGGAGTGACTATCCCTGTCATGCTCGCCTTTGGTATGCCTCTCGCCGCAGCCAAACACTTCGACCAGCCGCTCGTCCGGACGCAAGCACAAGTGCTGGACTTGCCGCCTAAGACGGTGGCGGTCGTTAGGGCTGTCGCCAGAATTCGGGACGGTCTGCCGGCGGCCTACAAGGGCATGACGGTCGACGAAGTCGGCGAGGCGGCGATGAACCTGAGCGCGGAGCTGTCGGCGCTGCAGACGTATTATCAGCAGGATTTTGCGGCCTGCATGTGGGGAGCGGTGGCCGCGGTCTTCTACAAGAACCCCGGGTCTGTCACCGATTTCGCACGCACGCTGATCGAAGGGGCGCAACCAGGTACTACGGCGCACACGCTTCGCGACTATCTCCTTCGCACCAAAGTCGTTAGCGGCGGCAATAGCGGCGGGCGAGAGAGCACCGTCGCAACCACGCAAAAGACGCTGTACGCCTTGCGCTCGCACCTGTCGGGCGGCCCGGCGATCACGAAGTTGCAATCGCGCGACGACACATCGATCGTCGTAGCGTGGGCAAATTCGGGTGTGAAGTAGGTCTACTTCGAGGTCGAAGGCGGACCCTTCGCATCCACCGCCTTCGACTTGATCTCCAGCTCCTGCTTCTTCGCGTCCTGGTCCGCCTGGAACTTCTCGGCTCCGCTCGGTGCCAGTTGTGCCGTCGCCAGCTTCGCGCGTCGGAGGTCGCCCTGGATCTCGGTGTCGAGGTGCAGGTCCCCGCTCCTGAAGCGGCTCATCGCGACTTCCTCGGGGAGCAGCGTCCCGTTCGCGATGTACTTGTCGTCGGCCTGGGCCATGTTCCAGCGGATCGTGCTTTGCTCAAGTTCGCTCGGCGCATAGAGCTTGTGCCACGTGAACTCCAGGCCACCGTCGGGCAGCTTGCCTTTGCACGGGGAGTCCTTCGCGGCGCAGATGAGCGAGTAGAGCCGCTCGAGTTTCGGCTGGACCTCGTTCACCTGGTCGCCGGCGATCATGTCGTAGAAGCGCCGGAAGTCCGCGTCGCCCGTCGCATTGAGTCCGCTCGGCTCGCGGCCGAAGAGGATCGCGACCGGCATCTCGGCGGCGGCGGCCATGCGGAGCATCATGTTCTCGAGGACGTCGTCCACTCCGGTCAGCGGCGTCGCGACCCGCTCGAAGGCTTCGTTCTCCGCGTCGAGCATGATCATGCGCGTCGTGCTTCGCTGCATGTCGACGAGCTGCATCCGGGTCTGAAGCGTCTTCTGGTCGTTAGAGATGAGCTGCGCCAGGCCGTTGATCTTCATCACCGCTTGCGACAGGTCGCTCATCAGGTTGGCGACGCTCTGGAAGCTCATATCGAACTGCCGCATCACGTCGTACGCCGATTGCAGCCGCGACAGGGTCCAGCCCGCGAGCCGCCGGCGCATGAAGAGGTCCACGGGCTCGCCGTCGAACCGAATGACCCGCGACTCGTGGACCAGGCTGTTGTCCTGGTTTCCGAACGGGTTGATGATGTTGTAGACCTCGACCTCGCCGTACTTCGGCCCGATCGTTTCGTAATACGACTGCGCAACGATGAAGCGCCGGTCGATCCACGTCAGGTACTTGAACGAGCGGATGTTCTCCTCGTTGACCGGCGTCGACATGTCCGCCCCGTCGTCGAGGCCCATGATCAGGAGTCCACCGCCGTACAGGCCGCCGAAGATGCACGCCTCCAGGAAGCGCGCCCTAATTTGCAGGGGCTTCGCGTAAAGTTCGACCGCCTTCGCGAGGTCCGCCTTGCCCGCTTGGTCTCCGGGGTTCGGGTCGACGCTGCCGGGCTTCGGGGGGTCGGCGATGGCGGTCGCTGCGGGGCCTGCGGGGCCGCTCTCGCCCTCGTCACTCACCGGTGCGGCCAGGGTCGGTCCTGCGTCGTCCGTGCGCGGCTTGGGGGCGCCAGGGGGCGGCGTACCACCAGGGGGCGGCGCGGCGGCGGGGGCCTTGGCGGCGGCGTCCGCGAGGGCGGCCTTCGGGTCGTCGGGACCGGGGGCGCCCGGGAAGGCGAGTATCCACCCGCGCCGAAACATCTCTTTCGCCTTGGCGCCGACGATGCGCTTCGCCAGGTCGTTGCCGTTCCAGAGCGCGCTCAGCTCCGCGTCCGGCAGGCGGTGCGGCTCGCGGAACTCCCCGTGCGTGACCTTGTCGCGGCCCGTGCCGTGGCCCGTGAGGGGGTTGACCCAGCCGCCTTGGTAGTGACCGCCACCGTTGCCGCCGATCAGGCCGTTGAGGAGGGAGTCGTTGCGGACGCCGGCGAAATAGCTGTCGGGGATGGCGCCGAGTTCGCGGAGGGATTGCGTCGACGGCGGCGCGACCGAGGGGGCCCATTGGAAGTCGCCGGCGGGCGGCCCGGGGGGCAATTGCGGGGCGGGGGCGGCGGGCGATTTACGAAACCAGGGGAGGCGCACCTCCTATTTTAGCCTGCGTCGGGGGCTAAAATCCCTCATGGCTGCTAGCAAGGTGAAGGCCCCCGTCCAGATGCGCGTCCCCTCGATGGCGGAAGTCCGCGCCCGGCGCATTCACGAGCTGCGCGCACGCACGGTGAACGGCATCGCGATGAGCTACCAGCAAATTGCCGCCATATGTGGCTGCTCAATTTCCACGGTGGCGAACGTCCTCACGGGCCGCACGCACGCGGACGTCACTGATGTCAACTTCTGACAAGGCGTCCCGCGAGGTCGTCGTCTGGCGGCCCCTGCACGAGCGGCCGGAGTTCAAGGCGAAAGAGGCTGAGAAGGCCCAGGTCGCCGCGGTGAAGACGGCGAAGAACGACGAGGCGCTGGCGAAGGCGCAGGCGAACGAGGAGTACCACCGGATGAACACGGCGGCGCGCAAGCTCGTCGTGACCCAGCTCGAGAAGCTCCTCGACCTCGCGCAGGACCCCGACTACGCGCACGCCCCCGGGCCCCTGGACATCAAGGACCTGATCAGGCTGGCGGCGATGGTGGCCAACGAGCACCGGCTCAACCACGGCCTGGCGACGGCGAACATCGCACACGCGGTCACGAGCAATGTGGACTTCAGCAAGTTCAGCCAGGCCGAGCGGGACTTGTGGCGGGAGCTGGCGGTAAAGGCCGGCGCCGAGGAGTAATTAGCTAATCGGCATATAGTAATGCCGTACGTAATTGCCTTCCCCGACACGATGACCGAGTACGACGCGACCGACAAGGCCGTCACGGCCATCAAGATGATTCAGCAGGCGCACCCGCGCACGATGGCGGTCTACCTGCTCACCAAGGTCTTCGACCAGCCGGTCGCGCCGCTCGTCGGTGGCCCGGCCCCGAAGAGGGTCGGATGAACCCCCTCGGACCCGAGTGCCAGGAAGAGCTCGACCTCCTGATGAAGGCCGCCCGCGCGCTGCCCCCGACGACCGAGCAGCAGAAGCGCGAGCAACGCTTCGACTTCGCCTACGGCAACCTCGCGTGCACGACGAACCACAAGCCGTCGCTCCGGGCTTTCGCGCAGCTCGCGATGAAGCAGGGCTGGACGTTCTTCGAGTTCTGCGACTGGGCGAAGGGGAAGGAGTGGTTCGAGCGATGATCCGCCGCGACATCCTCTCCCCCGACGGCTCGCTGTACCTCACGCGCTGGTACCTATGGGGCAAGCCGCAGCCGGCAGACGGCTCCTGGACGCGCACCGGGCCCGAGCTGTACCTGCACCGCATCGCGAAGAGCGACGACCCCACGCGCGGACTTCACAACCACCCGTGGCGCTGGGCGGTCTCGCTCATCCTCTGGGGCGGATACGTCGAGTGGTCGAACAGGCACGAACTCGGCCTCAAGTTGTTCGGCCCGCTCAGCATCAACGTCATTCGCGACACGGACTTTCACCGCATCGAGCTCGTCGACGGCCGCCCGTGCTGGACGCTGTTCCTCGTCGGGCCGCGGGTCAAGGGCTGGGGCTTTCTCAAGGATGGTTTCTTCAAAGCGAGGCGCCCGTGAGCATGGAAGAGCAAATCTGGTGGGGCATCATCTTCTTCGGGTTGTTCGGCCTCCTCGTCGCGATCGGGACCGAGCGATGACGCCCGCGCAGCACCTCGAGCACTGGGGCCGCCCCGTCTCCCTCCTCGCCATCGACCCAGGCAAAGCTACGGGCTGGGCCCTGTTCATCGAGGCAGGCGGCTGGCACCTGTCCGCGTGCGGCGTCGCCAAGCCCGATGATCATGCGTGGACGCCCCTCGCCGCGAGCAAGATCGATCGGGTCGTCATCGAGAACCCCCAGATCTACCCGAACAGCCCCGCGCGGCCGAACGACATCCTCACCCTCGCGCGCGTGGTCGGTCGGTACGAAGAGCGCTTTCAGGACGCGGCGTCCGTCACGCTCGTCACCCCGCACCAGTGGAAGGGCAGCGTCAAAGGCGACGTAATGACCAAGCGCATCGAGGCCGCCCTCACCCCGCACGAGGCGACGATCCTCTCGATGCGCAAGTACACCCATGATACGCTCGACGCCATTGGCTTGGCCAAGTGGGCCCTGAAGCAACTGTCGATTATGAGGGCGGCTTAGACGAGCGCTTGCGCCGGCGCCCCGACGAGCTGCCCGAGCCGCACGCCCACGCTGTTCAAAGCGAGGAGCTGCGACTGGCTCGTGTGCAGCCGCGGGCGCTGCGTCGCCGTCGTGCCGCCCGTGAGGCTACCGCTGCCCCAGTACCAGGTCACCGACCCGTCGGGCGAGTAAATCAACCGGGCGTTGTTCGCGCTCGCGGGGGCGACCGTGGCGTCGTTCGCGATGCCGACGATCAGGCCGTTGACGCTGGCGAGGTCCGTCGGCGCGAGTCCGCTCGTCCCGAGTGCCCCGAAGGCCGCGCCGGTGAGTGTCGCCGTGGCGGACCAGGTAATCCCGTCCGGCGAGGTGTAGAACGACAGGCCCGCCGTGTAGCTGAACGCCACGACGAAAAGGCCGAGCGCGCTGTTGTACGTCAGGCCGACCGGCGTCTTGTTCGTGAAGTTGACGATGCCGCTCGTGAACGTCTGGCTCGTCCAGGTCGTGCCGTTGGTGCTCGTGTAGTACGTCGGGTTCGCGCCGACGCCGATCGTCATGGGGATGGCGACGGCGATGGTGCTCGACGCCTTCAGGAGCCACTCCGGGGCCGTGACGCCGCTCACGCCGCCGGCGACCACGCTCGGAGTCGCCTCGGGGGTCGCGTAGTAATCGAGGAAGCCCGTGCTGCCCGTGCCGCCGACCGCGATGATCGGGACGCTGCCCAGGGTGGCGTGCTCGACGTGACGGCTCGTGCTGAGGTAGGTCGTGATGTTCGTCCAGGTCGCGCCCTGGTCGGCCGAGAACCAGTCTTTGAAGTTGGTCCCATCGTACGTGTACGCGTACCAGCGCGAGCCCGCCGGCGAGACGCCGAGCGCCACGATCGACGCGCCAGCGCCGCCGGGTCCCGAGAGGGCGCCGGAGATCCAGGTGTCGCCGCCGGTGTTGAACGCCAGAGCGGGGTTGGTCCCGCCGCCGAGCAGCCAGAGCCCGCGGAACTTGTCGTAGGCTGCCGACCGGACGGTCGTGAAGCCGCTGGGGGCCTGCTGGGGCTGGAGGTTGCTCGCCGCCGCAGCGAAGCCGCCGAGGATGCTGTCGCGTTGATTCAGGAGGTAATTGAGCTCTTCCGCCGTCGGCACCTGACCGGGCGTGAAGTAGTTGTAATTCGGATTGACCTTCAGGGGCTGGCCGCTCCAGGCGCTGCTACCGGCGGGGAAGTTCGTCGTGCTCGCCCAAGGGAAGTTTTGAATCGTCATGTGCTAGCCAAGCCTCCGAGCTGATCAAGTGCCGCGCCGCCGTAGGTGCTCGCGAAGCCCGCGCCCGTGACGCCGCCGTAGGACGAGCCCCAAATGATGTAAGGGCCCGTCGACGTCGAGTAGCGTATGTTCAACGCCGTACCGGCGCTGCGCGTCTGCGGGAGGTACGCCTGGAGCGCCGCGACGACCGACGCCGTGGTCCCGAGCGCGACGACTTCCGCTGCCGCCGGGGGCCACTCGAAGTATCCAGCGCCGGCGACGATCAGGGCGACGACCTGGACGATGTCCTCGGCGAGACCGTTCGAGCGGTTGACCCGGATTTGCAGCTTGATGACCGCGAGGTAGTCGGCGTCGCTGCGTCCGCCGCGCGGGGGAGCGCCGACGAGTGCGCCGAGCCGGTCGAGCACATCCCACGGGCCGCCGGCGAGGGGGTGGCTCGAGAGCTGGACCGCGTTGAGGACGGCGAAGACCTTGTTCTCGAGCGCCTGGACCGGGGTCACGAGCGCCTTCACCAGGCCCGACGTGACCGGGAGCTTGGCGTACCGGCTCGTGAGCAGAGCGGCCGCTTCGGCGACGTGGGCGGTGTCCTGGACCGGGAGCATCAGACGCCATTGACCAAGATGTTCGCGGTAGAGCAGGTCGCAATCTGCAGGCCGCTGATGGGCAGGTTCGCCGTGTTCGTCGGGCTGGCCACGAAGTCAAAAGCGAACGTGACGACGTCGGTGATGAACGGCGTGTACGCGGGGTTCGACGGCGTCGCGTCGAGGGCGGAGATGGGCTCGAGGGGCGACGCGGAAAACTTGCGGGCGATGATGCTGACACCGAGGCCGAGGTTATTGATGTACTGCGCGATGGCCTGTTTTACCGCGGTCGTTTGCGGCGTGGTCAGCGAGCTCGGAGTCGTCGTGCAAGAGACGAAGACGGGCTTCTGCGTCGCGCGGTCGAAGTTCACGGTGCGGGCGATGCCCTGGCTGTCGGTCGCCGTCCCGGACAGCGCGCCGAACGACTGGATGCCGGAGGGCTTGTTGTCCCAAATCGCTTGGGCGATGTCGTTCAGGCTGTCGGTCGGGCTGGCGCCATCCCAGATCACGATGCGGAAAGCCTTGCCGGGGAGGCCGGTGCTGTCCGTCACGAGCGAGGTATTCTCGAAACCGAAGACGCTGATGATCCCCTCGCTGACCTTGTCGACCGCCGAGACGATCGAGTCCAGCGTGCCCGAGCCCTCCCCGGCGAGCTGTATGAGGCGCTTCTGCCGGAGGGTCGTGTCGGTGTCGGCGTCGACGCCCGAGGAGGCCGCCGTCGCGTTGTTGACGCCGAGCAGGCCCACCGCCGGGGTGTTGATCACCGTGATGGTGTTGGCGTTGGCCACGAAGGCGCCGGGGTTCGAAGCGCGGCACAACCCGGTGTAAAAGCCGCTCGTCGTGCTCGTCACCGAGTTGAGCAGCACCCAGGTGTTCGCGGGTTGATTTACGACGGCGAACACGGTCCCGGCGCTGACCGTCGTGCTCGCGTTCATGTTGAGCTGGACGGTCACCGTGCCGTACGTGGCGACCTGCGGCAGCGTCCCCGAGAGGGCGGCGGCGTTCGCGAGTAGCGCCCCTTCGGCCGCGTTCGGGTTAATGGCGTTGTAGGCGGTCTGGATCGTACCGTCCAAACTTGCCAATTTGGCGGCAACAATCCCAATAATTTGGCCGAGCGGCTGATCAGGCGATAGGTCGAGCCCGGCGTCCACGTTCGCCAGGATCGCCGCATTTAGATCTTGAACGTATTCGTCCTCGGTCTCGGCACTATATCCCTGGGGCGTCAGACCTGCGACCATTTAGCCTCCAGTGCGGTAACAAGGGTTTTTAGCTCCTCGATCGTTGCATCACTTTTCAGGACGTTCGCTCGACGCGAGATGATCCAGACATTGCCCGGCACATAACCTTTGGTGTTATCGAGCCGATCGAGCGACGGCGATGTCGGGCGCGCGACCTTTTGACCTGTCTCGAAAGGCGTGCCGAAAACGGGGCAGCATTCAGGCATCTGCAGGTCTTCGATTGTCAGAGAGAACTGGAGTCCGTCACGTAGCGCCCTTCGTTTCGCCGCCTGCACCATCTGCCGCCGGGGGTCCGCAGCGTGCCGGGACTTGTTCTGCTCCAAAATCTTCTCGCGCAGTCTCGGGTACGTAGCGCGCTTGTAGGCCGCTTGATACTCTCGGTTTGCCGCGAGATCCTTATGGTAACGGACGCGGGCCGTAGCTCGTTTCTTTGCGCGCTGATCGGGGCGCTTCGCCGCCTCAGCGCGCCGGGCCTTCACCTCAGGGCGGTTCTGGTACCCGCGCATGTAGGCTTGCAGATACGCGCGTCGGGCCTCGGGGTCGGCATAGGGCATCACCATATGCGCGCTACCAATTTGCGGGCTCATTGGTCACCCGGCGAGGTAATGAGGAAGGGCTCACCCGGCCCGCCGACCAGGACCGCGCCGTCGTTGGTCGTGAGGGTGAAGGAGGACGCGAGGGTACGAGCGCGGGGGTTGTAGTCGAGCGCGGAATCTGTAATCGCGGCGACGCCCGGGGCCGACATGATGACCTGCTGGAACAGGTTGCCGATGAGGGACAGGTTGGGATTGCTCACGAAGACGTATTGGAAATACGGGACGCCCTGGCGCGTGTCGCGAAACCACTCACCCTTGAAAAGCGTGAATAGGTTCGAGAGCTTCCAGGCGGTGCACTGCGCGACGGACTTTTCGACGCGCAGGTTACCGGTCGAAAAGTCCAAATCGCCGTTGGGGAGCTGAGCGAAGGCGGACATTCCTCCGCTTATTTTAGCCTCGACGACCCGCCGATTTAGGTCACCCTTGAACGATGCGACTCATCCTTGCCGCCGCCCTGCTCACGACCTCCTGCGCCTCGGCGATGTCGCCTGATCAGGCGCCGCCCGAAATGTCACCGGACGCCGACGTCCCCGCGATGTCCCCGGACGCCGACACGACGCCGACACTCCCCGACGCCGCACCCACCGTCCCGGACCTGCCCGACGCCGCCCCTGACGCCGGCCAGGACGCGCCCGTCCCCGACGCCGCACCCGAGGCCGCCCCCTCGCCGCCGGACGCAGCCCCGAGCCACGCCAACGACCCCATCGTGTACCCGGACGCGGGCGACGCGGCGCCGCCGGCGGTATGCCAGTTCTACCCGCGCGACCCCTACCTCCCTGGCTGCAACCCCGGCTCGGTCGTGAGCTGCTACCCCCTGCCGGCGGACGCGGGGACGGTCGGGATACAAATCACCGGAAGGTTCCCCGACGCCGGCCCGACGGGTATGGGGGTGACGGAGATGATGACCTGCAACCTCGACGTGCGCTCGACGCTGCTCTGCTGCTTTTTCTGACCGCCGGCTGACTTCCGTCTGAGTGCCGCAACCGACGCCGCCAACCGCACGAAAGTAAAATAGTATTTTACATGCGCGTGGGGACTGAAAATCCCCGTGTCGGCGGTTCGATTCCGCCCCTGCGCACTGATTTCAAAGGGTTAGCGTTTGCACTGCTTGCAGTACGTGCGCTGTTTCCAGGGCTCCTGCCTGACTTTGGGCTGACTCGATCACCGCTGGCTGTCGGGGGAACTCTCTTCCGGCCCCTCGCTCATCGACCGAGCCAGCGCCGCCCCGATCTCCTGCGCGTCGAGCTTGCCGTAGACCTCGTCCAACATCTTGGTGCTCGAGTGCCCCATGAACGCCGCGACGACCCCGCGAGGCGCCCCCGCACTCAGCAGCCAGTGGGCCACCGACCGGCGCAGATCATTCGGCGAGATGGGCTTCAGCCCGAGGGTCTTGCACGCGCGGTGCAGAGCATGCCGGAGCGAGCCCGTGTCGACGGCGACCGCTGCCTCCGGGGCGACACTCTGAAAAGCGTGCCGCGCAAACGCCGCCGTGACGGACGTCAGCGGGACCTCGCGCGCCGCCGCCTTCGTCTTGGTCTCGCGCACGACAATCGTCCCCGACCCGCCCCGCAAGTCCTCGCCGCGCGCCCGCCACACCGCCGAGTCCCGCGCCGTCGTTGCGCAGACGAAGGCGACGTACTTCCCCGCGTGCGCCGGCAGGACCCCGATGAGCGACCACGCCTCGGCGATCGTCACGCGGCGCGTCCGCGGCTTGTACCCGGTCGCGTACCCGACGGGCATCACCTGCGAGACCTCCTTGTCGAACTCCCCCCTGCGCCGCGCCACCTTCAAGGCCATACGGAGCGCGGTCAGCTCCTTGGCCACGGTGTAACGGGCAGCGCCCTCGCCCCGGCGCACACGTATGTACTCATCGACGAGCGGCGCCGTGACTTGTGCAAGCGGCAGGCCCTTTCCTAGGACCCGCATGAGGTGCCGAAGTTTTTTCGTGTAGAAGAGGCGCGTCGCGGGGGAGCGGCCTTTTAGCTCGAGGTAATCGATCAGGTTGCGGCAGGCGTCGCCGACGAGGGTCGAGTCCGCGGCGCGATGGGTCGGGTCAGCAAGTCGTCGCTCGAGTTCGCGGGCGACGGCGTGCGCGCGCTTCTCGTCGGTTTCTTTCGTCGAGCGGCGGACGCGCTTGCCCTCGCGATCGACGAGGTGGACGTACCAGAAAGGAGAGTTTTCGGGACGGAAGAGCTGGTAGGGCGTTCGCATCCAGCCAAATAGGATTGAAACACGCCGTCGTCAATCCGTAGAAGCTTCCCGATACGGAAATGGGGCAGGCGACGCACCAGGTCATAGGCCGCGCTGAGCGAACACTTGAGGCATTCTTGCACTTCGCGCGGCGTGAGGAGGCCCATACATATTGACGGTTACAAAATAGCCCTTGGTTGAGTCGGGGGCGCGGCGGGGGCGGCCGGTTCTTACTTCCCCAAGTCCCCTGTCGCCACGCCGCGCCCGCTATTTCGCCTTGACCAAGGTGGCGCCGGTCGTCGCGGCCAGGGGCCAGTTCGCGAGCTTCCACGTGCTCAGCGCGGTGATGAAGGCCGCGAAACCGGTCTCCGGCCCGGCCGGCGTGTAGGTCGCGGTCACGACGTTGATGAAGCTGTCGATGAGGGTGCAGAGCGCCACCGCCGCCGTCGCCCCGACGCCGAGCTCAATGTCGCTCGCGGAGATGCGGATCTGCGCCTGTCCGCTGTCCTGACCGATGATCACCTCGTCGGTCCCGGGGTCGTGCAGCGCCTTCTTGTCCGGCGCGCAGCAAGGTATTGCAAAAGGGCTGTCGAGCGTGTGCTTGCCCGCGAAACCCGGCGGCTGCGGCGTCCCGTCCCCCGCGCGCCAGCGGTCGGTCGAGAGGTCGCTGAAGACGAGGAGCACGCTGTCCCCGACGGCGACCGGCACCCAGACCATGAAACCGCCGCCGCGCGCGAACCCGAGGGGCACGTTCGTGATCGACGGTGCGGGCTCTTCGTACCCGTTGCCGAACTCGTCGAAGACCACGTTCGAAACCGCGACCTGGACGTCGACCGTTTGCGCCGATGCGTTGACCGCGGTGACGGTCGCGGGGATGCACTTGCGCATCTCGTTCAAGAGAGCGTCGCGGTGGGCTCCAAGGATTTCTGCGTGGCTTCTGGGAAGGGGCATTGATCAGCTGTAGGGTAGGGCGGAAAACTCGATATCCCAGGCATCGCCGTAGGTGCTGCCGGTGTAGCGACACTTCTGCACGCGAAAGCCGCTCCCCTCGCCGACGAAGAGCGAGTCGATGACGACCAAGACGCCCGGAGCGAGGCCGGGGATCAGGCGCGTCTTGACGCTCACGACGCCCTGGCTGTCGACGCTCGGGGAGTCGAGCATGCCGGTGTTCTCCGAAATCTGAATCGCCTGCGTCGTCGACAGCACGCCCCCGACGTTGAGGAGCTGGAGCTGTCCGTCCTGGATGCTCCACTCGAGGCCCGCGCTCCGGCAGATGTCCGTCATGCGCTGGGCACCGTTGCCGAGGAGCGCGCTCCCGTTCACGCTCTGGATGCCCGTGCCGTACTTCGCTACCGCCGCTTCGAGGTTGCCGACGCCGACGCCGAGGACTTTAGACAGGGCGCGGAAAGCATCGACGAGTGATACTTTCGGTCCGAGCGTGCGGTAGATGTTCCCGCCCCCGTGGTCGTTCGGCTGGATCTTCTTCGTCTTACGTACCCCGGTCGGCCGCGCGACGCTGTCGGTGGACTCGATGTGCGTGACGTACGTCGCCGCCCCTTCACCGCTCGTCTCCGTCCAGGCCGCGCGTGCCTCGGCGAAGTAGAGCTGGCTGATGCCGCCCTTGTACCCGGCCTCGAGCTTGACCGTGATGTCGTGGTCGCCCGAGAGCGCCTGCCGGGTGTCCTCGGAGAAGTTGTAGACCTTGAGCTGCAAAGTGTTGGGCTCGGTCGGCTTCAAGCTCTTCTCGACGACGAAGTCGCAGTCGAGGCCGCTGACGTCCAGGCCGTGCGAGTTCTGGTCATTGAAGGCCGCGCTCGCGAGCAGCTTCGGGGAGTTGGGCACCCCGAGGACGAGGTTGAGCTGACGCCCGAAAAGCTGGGTCCCTTGCAGCGTCGCGAGGGCGTTCAGCGCGGAGGGGCCGAGCGCGGCCATTAGACTACGAAGCCGCTGAAGCGTTGGGGTTCGCCCGAGGCTTCGCCGCCGTTCGCGAAGAGGTCAGCCTCCGGGAGGTAGAGCAGCACGCAGCGGGAGGTCTCGCCGAGTTCCCCGAGCCCCGGCGGCGAGTCATCGTCCGAGCTCTGGGTCAGGACGTAAAGCTCCCCCGGGGGCGTGGGGCCGACGGAGGAGAGCAGCGGGACGTTGGTGACGAGCTTCAGACCCTGGACGTAGTTGAAGCTCTGGTCCGCCGAGTCGATGCTGAGGTAATAGACCTGCTCGCGCGCGTTGTACCGGAAGGTCAGGAAGTACGGCGTGCCGTCGAGGTTGGTGGTCTGCGTCCAGAAAGGGCGGACGGGGTCGGTGGGGATGACTTGAAGGGCCATGATCAACCGTTGACGAGCTTGTCGATGAGCTTGCTGAACACCCGGCGATGCAGGGCGGACTCCGTGTCGCCGGTCGCGGGCTTGGGGTCTTTCTTGCCGACGTCCGCGCTCGGCTTTGACGCCACGGCCTTGGGTTGCGGGGCGTCGACGACGAGCGAGCTGACGATGCGGATCTGCCGGAACTCGAGGGTGAAGTCCGCCCCCGTACCGGTCGCCGAGTCGCGATCCATCTCGATCGACTCGATGATCATGTTCTTGTACTGCGCGCGCGGGGTGTGCACGGTCAGGAGCATCGCCATGTTGCGAAGGGCGGTGAGCGTCTTGTACGTGGTGTCGACGTAATCGATCTCGCCCCCGTTCGGGACGGCTTGCACGGTGACGCTCAGGCTGGTCGGTTGCGAGGTCGGGCCCGGCGGGGTCGTGCTCGTCTGCGGCTGGACCGATGTCTGGACGATGCCACGGAGCGCCTGGATAATCGTGAAGACCTGGTCGGCCTGGGGGTACGGCGGGACCGCAGAATCCCCCGACGACGCGACGACGCCGGTCTTATCGAGCGGCAGCGTCACGATGGCTTGCTGGAAGTCGGGCGAGCCAATGGGCACCTGCGACATGTGCACCACGAGCTTCAGCTTGTCGACGTTCGGCCGCACGTGGTCCGCCACCGCGACGCCGGTCTCGACGGAGTGCTCGGTGATCACGGCCGTGCGCTCGTGATGCTCGGACTTGACCAGGTGAAAGTGTAGCTCCCCGAACAGGCCCGCAGAGTCCTTCACGGGGTCGCCCCACGCGAGGTACGAGGCGACGACGTTCTCGCGGCCGGCCGCCAGCATCGTCCCCATGTCAGGCCCCCGCCAGCGGCAAGAGGCCCGCGGTCACGGCGTCGTAGGTGTCGCGGTCGCGAGAGGCCGCGTCCTTCATGCCTTGCTTGGTCCCGTTGGCTGCTGCCGACCCGATGGTGGCGGGGTCCGCGCTGCCGGCGACGTGGAAGGTGTTCTCGATTTTGATCGTCATGTTCCCGGGGTTGAGCGGGTCGCTGCCGGAGGTCGTGCGCCGTCGGCCGTTGAGCGCGGCGCCGGGGTCGAGCTCGTCGGCGGTCGGAACCGTGCCCGTGCCGGGGACCGTGCCGCCGGGGGCGCGCGTGCCGGGTCGAGGGGCGCCGGTGTTGCCGAGGTCGTCCCATGCGGTCCCGAGGGCACCTGCTCGCGCGAGCCAGGCCGCGTGACCCTTGTCAAGCTCCGCTTTATCGTCCTCGATTTGCTTGTTGACCTGGTTGTAGCTGCCCTGCCCGAAGGACCAGGTGAACGCGATCTTCCCGTACTGGTAAATCTCCTTCAGGCCCTGCGCGACGGTGTCGAGCGTTTCGATGAGGGCGATGAGGGCGCGGCCGAGCGTGGGGATCGAGTTCCCGACCATGTCCTCGAAACCTTCGGCGACGCCCTTGGCCCCGTCCTTGGTCCCGAAGATGCTGGTCATCAATTGACCGAAGAGGTCGACGATCTGCTGCACGTCCGCCCGGAACTTCGCCCCGCCGTCGGGGCCGAGCATGTCGCCGATGACGGACGTCTTGCCGTTCATAAAGGCGTAGAAGTCGTCGAAGATCAGATAAAGCCCGAGCACCGCCAGCGCCATCGCCCCGAAGAGCAGGTAGACCGGGAGCATCTCGATGTTCAGCGCCGCCCAGATCACCGTGCCCGCCGCGATGGCGCCCATGAGAAAACGGAAGGCCGACGCGAAGGTCGTCGTGTGCTTCGCCGCGTCGATGAAGACCTTGATCACGCCCATGACGCGGTCGATGAGCCACGACAGCGCGGGCAGGAGCTCGGTCACGATGGCGACGCGGATCGACCGCCACCCCATCTTGAGGCGCCGGATGGCGTAGTCGATCTCGTGGGCCTGCTCGACGAAGGTCTTGTTGAAGCCCCCGCCGAGCTCGTCGACGTCCTTGAAGTACTTCCGCAGCTCCTTCGAGCCCTCCTGCAGCATCGGGAGCATCGACGAGCCGCCGCGGCCGAGCAGCCGCATCGCGATGGCCGTGCGCTCGGCCGCGGAGCCGGTCGAGTGGATCTTGTCGGCCACCTCGAACAGAAGCTCGTCGGTCGGCTTGATCTGCCCGTTCGCGTCCTTCACCGAGACGCCGAGCTGCGCGAAGACCTTCACCGCGCTCTTCGTGCCGAACGCCGCCTCGCCGATGGCCCGGTTGAAGAACCGGAGGCCGACGGCCGCCTGCTGCGCAGAGACCCCCATGACGTCCGCGACGTACTGGTACTTCTGCATCTCGTCGGTCGTGACCCCGAGACGCTCAGCGTTGTGCTTCAGTGCGTCGGCCATCTCGATCGTGTCGAGGATGAAGTCGGCGACCGCCTTCCCAACGAGGGCGACGCCGATGCGCTTCAGCATCTTCTCGAGGTCACCCGCCGAGTCTTTGGCCTTCTTGAGCTTGGCGTCGACCTCGTCGAGCTTGCCTTTGCCGTCGATCTCGATGCCGAAGCGAACTAGGATATCGCGCAATGCCATTTAGATACCCCCCGGCCGTTCAGCGCCGTCGAGGCTGACGTGCTTGCTCGTGAGCCGCGCGCTCGGCTTCATCGAGTCTATCGAGCAGATCATGGGCGTTGATGGCGTCTTCAAAGGTCCAGTCGTTCTGAACTTCGATTAGACTGCCCCATCCTTTAGCGACGAGGCGGAACCAGAACCACTCTTCGTTGAGGGGGTCGACTTCGCCATCGCCAGCGCGAGCATCTCCTTCAGCTCGCCGAGGTCCGCGCCCAACTCTCCGAAAAAACTTCCGAAGTTGGCGACCAGTCCTTCCTTCACCCAGAGCATCATGCTGCCGTACCGCCCGGCGAAGTGCTCGTCGAACTTGTCCTTGAGGAGGAACTCGATGTCCGCGTTGTCGAGCGGCGAGAAGCGCGTCGTCGACATGAGGGTGTCGCAGACGTAGTCGAGGTCTTCGTCCTTGAGCGCCGCGCAGAGCTTCGCCGCGGGCTCGCCGTCGTCCCCGCGGAACTCGTCGATGACCGGGCCCACCCCGCGCACGATGCGGGCCAGAAGCTTCTTGCCGAGCTTCGCGCCGAGCAGCTCGTACTTGTAGCGAAACCCGTTGATGTCCTTCTCGACGATTTCACGCATGGGAGTAGTCCTCTACCGATGCGGGTCTAGCTAAATAAGTCGCTGATCAGCTTCCCGCGTCGATGCGGACGAGGTTGTCGCACTCGAAAGTCCACTCGCGCATCGTGACCTTGTTGTCGAAGCTCACATCCGGCGGCTTCGCGATCCAGCAGTTGGCCGCGGTGAATTGGCAGACGCCGCTGACGCGGTCGCGCACCATCATGCTGCCGATGTCCGCGCCGTTCTTCGCGAGCAGGCCCGAGTTGCTGAGCGCCGTCAGGTAGGTGTTGCCGTCCGACGTCTGCATCAGCTTCAGCTTGATCGTCGCGTGCCGGTTGTTCGTGCGGCTGCGCGCGACCTGGCCGTCGGTCCCGACCACGGTCTCGTAGTCCGGCGCCGATTGCTCGATCGTCAAGAACTCGCCGTCCGCGTATCCCGACTGGATCAGGACGTTCGCGAGGACGACCGTAACTTGTGCGGCGTCATACCTCTTCAAAGACATTTACGTGGCCCTTTACGAGGACAGGACGCCGTTGAGCGTCGCTGAATTGATTGCGCCCGCGAGCGTGGCGCTGAAGTTCATGCCCGGGTAATTTCGGGCGGCCTTGTTGACCGAGCTCACCGTCGCGACCTTGGGGATCGTCACCGTGAAGGCCGGCACCGCGGCGAGGAAGCCGGAGTCGGTAAACGACTGGAGGACGCCGCTGATCACCGAGCGGTACATGTCCGCGCCGGCGTCGGTGAAGGGGACCTTGAGGGTGTTCGCCTGGAGCGCGAGCACGCCGACTTGCAGCGCGTTCGTGACGGCGTCGACGCCGCGGATGATGTCTGCCCACTCACCGTCCGGCGTCTTGCCGAATTGCGTGAGGTTGAGCCCGAAAAGCGTCGTGTAGACCGAGCCGTTCTTGCCTTCGACGGCGTGAACTTGCGCGTCCGTGAGAGCGTCGACGGGCACGCCCGCGAGGGTCTTGAACGCCCAGTTTTCGCTGCCCGGGTCGGTCGGGTAGAGGCGCCCCATCCAGCCGGCAGCGGCGTAGGAGAGGAGCTGGCCCTGGCTGAAGAGGCCGAAGCTGCGCTTGTGGGCGAGACCTTTTTCGGTCGAGAAGATGTCCGTCGTCGCGGAGGTCGCGCAGGCGGTGTCCGTCGAGTTCCAGCAGAATTGCTTCGTGGCGTTGCCCTCGACCCAGGCCGCCGCAGCGGTGATCTCGGCGGGGGACTGGCTGTCGAGCAGGAGGCCGTACCAGGCGCTGTCGGCCGCGAGGATGGCGGCGAGGTCCGTGGCGATGCCCGGGTCCGCCGTCGTGTCCGCGAAAGTCGTATGCACGTAGTCCGGCTGGACGTCGAGCAGCGAGCCCGCGACCATGGTCAGAGTCAGGATTGCGCCGGAGTGCGTCGCCGTGAGGCCGGTGATGGCGAGCGCCGTCACTGCCGTGTTGATCGTCGCAACGTCCGTCGCCGGCACGCCCGTGGAGGCAACCGAAACCGCGCGCCAGGTCCCGCCCGGAGTGCGGAGGTTGAACTTGTAGGTATCGAGCGCCGAGGCCGACGTGCAGGTCATCGTCAGCGTCTGCGTCATCGCGAGCGCGCGCCGGCCGATTTTGACGGCCGTAGGGGAGGGCTGCTGGGCGAAGACGTTCTGCGCCATCAGGTAGAGCGGGTCCGTCACCACGAAGCCGTCCGCGACCATGCCTGCGAGGGTCGTGTATTCGCGGCTGCGGTCCGTGTAGTGCGTGTGGTAACCCACGAGCATCGGCTCGCCGAAGCCAGCCCGCGTGGGGCCCGCCCCCGAAACGGAAATCGATACGGTCAGGACGTCGGCAATCGGCATCGTGCAGTAATTTTAGCCCCCGTCCAGTGGCCGGATTTCCAGGGCTAAAATTAGCCGTGCTTCGCTTCGACGAATTTCGCCTCGACGCGACGGGTATTCGCGACCTGCCGGACGGCTCAATACGAGTCGTTGGCCAGCTCACGCGCGCGGGCATCTTCACCTACTTCAACCCCGACGGGTCGCAGCGCCGTGAATACCGCCCCGCAGAAGAGGTGTTCAGTCCCTCCGCCCTCGAGAGCTTCGCCGGCGCGACGGTGACGGTGAACCACCCCCGTAGCGCAACCCGCCTCGTTAGCGCGAAGTCGTGGAAGGCCGAGGCAGTCGGGCACATGGGCGACAACGTCCGGCAAGATGGGGAGCTCGCGGTCGGGGACCTCTATATCCGCGACGCCGACACCGTCGCCGGGGTGAAGGCCGGCAAGTTCCGCAACATCTCCCTCGGCTACCAGGTCGCCTACGACCCGACGCCGGGAACGACCCCCACGGGCGAGCGTTACGACGGCGTGCAGCGGCGGATCAAGGGCAATCACGTGGCCCTGCTCCCCGCCGGAGTGGCCCCGCGCGGCGGCGAAAACTGCGTGCTCCGGCTCGACGCCGCGGGCGAGGAAATTGACCAGTCAATCGACACGCGCACGGACGTTGATCAGGTTGGGCTAAAATCTGGTCAGATGACCCCTGAACAGATTGCCGCCCTTCAAGCGGAACTCGCCAAGGCGCGCACGGACGCGGCGGAACTTCCCGCCCTCCGCGACGCCCTCAAGACGGCCCTCGCGCAGCCCGCAGCCCTCCCCCAGGAGCGAATTGATGCCCTGGTTGCCGAGCGCGCCGAAGTCCTCGCCCTCGCGGCGAAGCACGGCGTCTCGCCGAAGTCGGCTGACGGCAAGTCGCTGTCGGACCTCGCGATCAAGCGCGCGGTCGTCGCGAAGGTGACCCCCGCGGTCGCGTCGCGAGTCGACAGCTTCGGCGCCGAGACGGTGGACGCGCTTCTCGCCGTCGCCGCCGCCGCGCCGCACCCCAGCCTCGCCGCTGTCGTCGCCGTCGCTGCCGCCCCCGCGGTGGTCGCGACGAAGACGGACGACGCTCGCGCCGACGCAATCGACGTGAACGCAATCCCGACAATCGCCGAGCTCCAAGCAAAGGCGCACGCAGAACTCCGCAACGCCTGGAAGGGCAACTGAGATGGCGACGACGTACGGTCAGACCGCATACCAAATGTTCCCCGATGTTGCCCAGCCCGGGCAGCTCGCGGACCTCGCATACAACGAAATCGTCAGCTTCCCGGCTAGCGAAGTGATTCAGCCGGGCCGCGTGGTCTGCCTGAACGCGGACGGCCTCACCTGCCAGCAAGCGCAGGGGACGTCGTCGACGCTCGCCAAGGTGCTCGGCATCTCGGTGCTGCGGACGCGCGAAGGCGCTGGCGCGGTGGGCATCACGGCCTACGGCATCGGCGGCGTCGCTTACGCAGTCGGCGACATGGTCCCCGTGCTGATGCGCGGCCGGATTTACGCCGAGTGGGATCCGACGGGCACGCAGTCCGGCTGGGGCGCGTACACGATCAACGAGTCGTCCACGACCGCCACCAAGCGCGGGACGCTCACGAACGCGGCCGCCTCGACGACGACGGGTTCCGAAGTCGCCACCTCGATCACGGGAATCCGCGGTCGCCAAGCTCTCTCTAGCACGGGGAACCTCGTCCTCGTCGACGTCAACCTGCCCGGCTCGAACGGCTGATAGGGGCCGAAAAACATGGATCTCGCGACGATTGCCACCCAGCTCCCCGGCTTCTCGGGCCAGTCCTACGACCTGAAGGACTACATCAACCCGGAGCGCATCTACGCCGCCACCGGCGTCCGCGTCGACTCCGTCGATGCCACCTTCTTCCTCCGCGACCTGACTTCGGTCATGGCTCGGACCTACGACCGGAAATACCCGAACCTCGTCGCACGGCAGATGCTGTCGACCAGCTCGGCCGGCGTCGACCCCGCAGCCGAGAGCTACGTGTGGCGCACGTACGACCTGACGCAATCCGCCCAGGTCATCGACTCGTACGCGGCCGACCTCCCCGACGCGAACGTCAAGGCGAAGGAGTTCCAGAGCCGCGTCGTGTCGCTCGGTAGCTCGTTCCAGTACAACATCATGGATCTTCGCCGCGCCCGCATGGCCGGTGGGATTCCCCTCGAGACCCGCCAGGCGTTCGCCGCCCGCCGCGCCATCGAGAACGCCGTCGAGCAAATGGCCTTCTTCGGCCTGCAGCAATCGCCGGGTACCACGGGCAACGCGCTCCTCTCCGCGCCCACCGCGTACAACACGACCGACCCCGCGATGAGCGGCTTCACGAACTTCCCGGGCCTCACGGTCCAGACGACCACGAACACCTGGTACAACAACTCGTCGACCGCTCCGGCGATGTCCACGATCAGCGTCGCGACGCTCGTCGGTGACTGGAACGCGCTCTTCAACACGATTCGTCAGGGCTCCCTCGGCATCCACGTGCCGAACGCCGTGGCGATGCCGCTGTCGATGCACTCGGCCCTTCTCGGCGCGCCCCGCAGCACGGCGTTCACCGAGGACACGCTTCTCCAGTACCTCCTGAAGATGCGCCCGGAAATCAAGTCGGTGTACTTCACGCCGATGCTCGAGAACGCGGGCCTGAAGCAGGACGGCTCGACGCGCGGCCCCCGCATGATGATGTGGGAAAAGAACGACGAAAACGTCGAAATGGTCATTCCGCAAGAGTTCGAGCAGTTCCCCCCGCAGATGGTGAACATGGCCTTCAAGACGGCCTGCCACCTCCGCTTCGGCGGCCTGCGCGTCTCGTACCCCTTCGCCATCGCTGCCCTCGACGGCACCGCTGGTTGATCCGAACCCGGTTGATTTAGGAGCTAATTCACATGACGGTCACCTCTGGCTTCTCGCAGTACCTCGAGAACGCCGCGCTCAACTGGTTCCGCGGAACGACCTTCCCGGCGTGCCCCGCCACGGGCTATATCGCGCTCTTCACGACTGCGCCGGTCAACGGCTCGGACGCGAGTGCGGTCGAAGTCAGCGGCAGCTCGTACGCACGCAAGTCCTTCACGATCAACGGAACGAACTTCGCAGCCCCGAGCGGCGCCGCCCCGGCGACGTCGGTCAGCGGCGCGAACCAGGTCTTCGCGACCCCGTCGGGATCGTGGGGAACGGTCGTCGGCTGGGCGATTTACGACGCGGTCACGGCTGGCAACATGCTCGCCTACGGAGCCTTCACGGGCGTCGCTGTCGGCAACGGCGACACGGTCGAGTTCCTCTCGGGGAATATGACGCTTTCCGTCTCGTGAGCTGAGGTCCCATGGCCACCGACGCTTTCACTGGAACAGCTCTCGCCACCACGGCGGGCACGTCCGCGACGATTCTGCGCCAGGAGAAGCCGGGCACCGCGGTCTACGACCGGCGCGGCTTCTACATCCACTGCTCGGGCAACAAGGTCACCGTCACCAAGGCCACGGCCTTCGGCGGCACGCAGGCGGCGCTCAGCTTCCCCATCACGCGGGACGAGGCCCACTCCCTCGCGCTGCATCTTCTCGAACTCGCTCACTGAACCGGGGCACCGCCCAGGGGTAATTCCTATGCCCTCTATAGGTATGGGTACCGCGAACCCCGTCCGCGCTCAGAACCAGAAGTATTACGCGTCCCTCAGCCCGGAGGCGCGTGAGGCGTTGCTCGCGAAAACTCGCGAATACAAGCGCAAAAGCCGGGCTGCTATGTCGCCTGAAGATCGTGAGCTCGCACGCGCTGAGCAAAGGGCCCGCGACGCGGCACGACAGGGTCGACCCCGCACAAATATCACGCCGTCACGCGAGCAGCGACGGGCTTACAAGCTGTCCCGCAAATACAAGATGACGCAAGAGCAATACGACGTGTTGCTCGCCACGCAGGGCGGCGTCTGCGCCATCTGCGGGGAGCCTGAGACGGTAAAACAACGGGGCGTCACGCAACCTCTGGCGGTCGACCACGACCACGCCACGGAGAAGAACCGGGGGCTGTGCTGCTCGCGGTGCAATTGCGCGATCGGTCTCGTGCGTGAGAGCCCGTCAATTCTGCACGCCATCCTTGCCTACTTGGAGCGACACCGATGAGCGTGGGAATCACTGAGCTATTCGCAAATACTTACGCGACAACCCTCTCGGCGGCGATCACGTCGACGGGCGCCACTACCTGCTCGGTCACTTCGACCACGGGCGCGCCCTCGACGACGACCGGCAACTGGCGAATCCTCGTCGACACCGAGATCATGATCGTGACGGCAGTGTCGGGAACGACGCTGACGATTACTCGTGGGGCCGAAGGCACGACGGCGGCGACGCACCTGATCAGCGCGCCGGTCACGCACGTCCTCACGCGCGACGCAATCAAGGTCGGCCTTCAGCAAACCCGCCCGCGCGTCACGAACACGGCGAACGCGACGTACACGATCGACTCGACCGACAGCGTCAACAACGTTGCCATCTGGCACAATAAGAGCGGCCACGTCTCGTACGTCCTGCCTGCGCCGAGCGACGGGCGACACCTCGAGCTCCGCGACCAGACCGGCGCGATCCAGACGGCCACCAACTGGGTGAGCATCGTCCCCGCAGCGGGCGAAAAGATCAACGCCTCGACCGGCTTCGCCATGTCGGGCACGGCGTACCACTTCACGAACGGCTCGACAGCGGTCACTGCGACCTCGAGCAAGTTCACGAGCGAGCTCTACGTCGGGTGCTCTATCGCATCGAGCAACCAGGCCGGCGTCAACTACATCGTCAGCGCGATCGGGAGCGACCTGTCACTGACCCTCGCGACGAACTTCACCGGCACGACCACCACGACTGCGACGGCGACGCGCACGTCGCTCCTCTTCGCGGCGAACGGCAGCGTCCTCGAGATCGACTCCGACGGGACCGACTGGCTGATCACGGGTGACGGCACGCCGACGACGATTACGTACACGGCGGCCGGGACGTTCATCCCGCCGGCGGGTGTCTACACGCTGGACAGCATCGGGGGCTGGGGCGGCGGCGGGGGCGGCACCGGCGGAGGGGGCGGCGCGAGCGGCACGACTCTCGGGTCGGCTTTGGGCGGCGCTGGCGGCGGGGGCGCGGAAGAGAACACGGTCTTCACTGTGGCGGTCACTCCAAACACCGGATACGCGGTCGCGATCGGCGCGGGCGGGACGGGCGGCGCGGGCGGGCCCGGAGCATCGGCGGGCACCACGAGCCAGAACGGCGCGGCCAGCACGGTAGGCAGTCTTTGCCAATTTCTCGGCGGCTCAGGCGGTGGGCCATCCCGGACTTCTGTGACCGCAGAAACCGGCATCTTTTCAATGGGCGGGGCGCCCTGGAGCGCGTCCGCATCATCTGCCGTCGGGACCGCGAACGTCTACGCATCGAGCGCTCTGAGCCCGACCGACTCGGTTCTCGTCCTCGCGGGCCTCAATTGCCCCAGTACTACCTCCGCGCTCTCTTCTGGCGCCGGCGGCTCAGGGTATCCCGGCAACGGGGGAGACGGCGGTCGCGGCGTCACGACGAACGTCACTGCCGGCAGCGGGTCCGCGGGTAACCCCTGGACGGGGCGAGGCAACGCGGCTGGCGGCACGGGCGGCGGGGGCGGCGGCACGGCCTCCTCGACGAATGCCGGCGGCACGGGCGGGGGCGGGGGCGGGGGCGGCCCGGGCGGCCAGGGCGGTGGCGGGGGCGGTGGCGGGGGCGGCACTGCGACGGCGGTTCACGGCACGAACGGCGCCGCCGGAACCGGGGCAAATAACGGAGTCGCTGGCACGACTGGCGCGTCAAGCGTTGGGGGTGCGGGCGGCAATGGCGGCGCGGGCGCGGCCAACTCCGGCGCGGGCGGCGGCGGGGGCGGCGCCGGCGGGTCCGGCAACACCACGGGCGGCGCCGGTGGCACGGGCGGCAACGGCGGCTCTGGGCAAATCACGATTACTTATCGCCTCTGAGATGACCCTTGGCCTTCACCAGCCAACTAGGGGCCGCAGCCAGTCAGCCCGGTAATATCGAGCTCGGGTTCGTCCAAACCGGGGCCGTCGATTCCTTCACCAGCACCGCGTCGGTCACGACGACGGGCACCGTTGCGACCCTCACGGTCCTCGCATCGCTGAGCGGCACCGCGGCGGTCGACACGTCCGGCTCCGTCGCAACCCTCTCTGTCTTCCGGTCGCTCGGGACCACCAGCGCCCTCGTCACCACGACCGGCACGACGGCGACCCTGTCCGTCCTCGCGAGCTTCACGTCGACGGCCTCGGTCACGACCACCGGCACGGCCGCGACGTTGTCCGTGTTCCGCTCGCTGGGCACGACCAGCGCCCTCGTCACGACCACGGGCACCATCGCGTCCTTGACCGTCCTGGCGTCGCTGTCGGGCACCGCCTCGGTCACGACCGCCGGCACCGTCGCCTCGCTGACCGTCCTCGCCCCGCTCGCCGGGACGGCGCTCGTCACAACCACCGGCACGGTTGCCACGCTGACGGTCCTCGCCTCGCTGAACGTGACGGCGCTCGTCACGACCGCGGGGACGACCGCTACCCTCTCGGTCTTCCGTTCGCTCGGCACGACCAGCGCGCTCGTCACGACTGCCGGGACGGTCGCTACCCTTTCGGTCCTCGAGTCCTTCACCTCGACGGCGGCCGTCACGACCACGGGCACGGCCGCCTCGCTGACGGTCCTCGCCTCGCTGAATGCCATCGCCCTCGTCACGACCACGGGCACGGTCGCGACGCTGACGGACCACGGCAACAAATCGCTCATATCGACGGCCTCGGTCACGACCGCCGGCACGGTGGCGGCGCTGACGGCCGTCGTCCCGATGGGCCCCGCGGTCGCGCTGATCAGCTCCGCCGGCACGGCCGCCTCGCTGACGGTCCTGGCCAACCTCGCCGCGTCCGCCGCGGTCGACACCTCGGGCTCCCACGCGACGCTGACCGTCCACCACGTCCGCGCGCTCGTTTCGGCCGCCACGGTCGACACCTCCGGCACGCGCGCGGCGCTGCAGCTCGTCAACCCCCAAGTGAATCTGACGGGCGTCGCAGGCGTCGTGACCTCGGCCGACGCGGTGCTCTACAGGGTCAACGTCGGCGGCGAAATCGGGCCTATCCCTTTCGACCCCATTGGCACTGAGCAGCCGCTCACCCCTCCGGTCTACGTATATCTCGCAAATGCCGCGGTCCTGACCTCGACGCATATCGTGCAAACGGTCTCGCTCGTGGGTTTGGCGGCGATGGCGGCGACGCCGGCGGCGACCCCCTTCCTCTTCCAAATCCCAGGCTAAAATAGCCGGTGGCAACCTTGGCCTGTCCGACCTGCGGATCGACGGAGAAATACTCCGACGGTCGCTGCAAGCCTTGCCGGCGAGAGAAGAACCGCCAGTACATGGCCAAAAAACGGGCGGCTGACCCGGCGGCTTTCCTCGCGCTTAAGAGAGCTTACAACGCGGCCCGGCCCGCGGGAACGCACGCCGCGCATTCGCGTAAGAGCCGAACGGGCTGGACGTCCGAAGCTTTTGACGCCGCATGGCGGGCTCAAAATGGCGAGTGCGCCATATGCCAAAAAGCTTTGGTCAAAGGTGGGGCGGCCGGTGTTCACGCTGATCACCACGAGCCTAACGGGGTGAAGACGCCGCGCGACCTGCTTTGCGCTGGGTGCAATAAGGGTCTCGGGCATATCCGCACGGCCCCCGACCTTCGGGCCGCCGCGCGATATCTCGAAAAGTGGGGAGGGTAATAAAATCGCTACGTTAGCCATGTTCCGGGCTCAGGTCCCGGAGATGAACTCCGTGTCCGACGGTCTCGTCGGGATGATGCTGGGCGCAGCCGCCCTCGAGATCGACAATTCGGTCTGGGGCGCGTACGGCGTCGCCGGGGGCCAGATGACGAAGGCCGACCAGGGGCAGCTTTACCTCGCGGCGCACAAGCTCGCGTGCTCGCCGTGGGGCCAGAATGCCAAAATGGTTTCGGACAAGGGCGGCCGCAACGGGTACCAAAGGACCCAGTACGGCCAGGAGTTCGCGCTTTTGATGCGCGGGGTGACCTCCGGCTTTCGCGTAACCTGATCATGTCGTTGCGCATCATCGACGTCGACAAGGGCTACAAGAAGATCCGTGCGTTCGCTGGCGCGAGCGGCTCGGTCAAGGTCGGTGTGCCCGACACACCCCACCAGCCGAGCGGCATCCCGACGGACGAAATCGCGAAGAAGCACGAGTTCGGCGACGGCAACGTCCCGCAGCGGTCTTTCCTCCGCGCGTGGGTCGATGCGAACGAGTCGCGCATAACGAGCAAGGCACGCACCTCCTTGCTCTGGGCGCTCGAGACAGGGGCCCCGTTCAACGAGGCGCTCGGCCTGCTCGGGCAGTGGAGCGTCTGGGGCGTCCGTGCGTTCATCAACAAGAAGATCCCCCCGCCCCTCGCAAAGGCGACTTTGGCCCGCAAGAAGGGCGAGTTCCGCAAGATTCCGCTCATCGATACCGCGCAGCTCTGGAACTCGATTACCGCTGAGGTCGAGGGCAAGCAGGGACAAGTTGTCGTCACTGTCGACGCAAGTGCTGGCGAATTGGACGACACGGTGATCGTATGAAAAAACTCGGGACTCTTCAGATTTGCGGCCTCCCTTACGACGTCTTCGTCGGCAACTGGAAGGACGAGGTCGAGCTCAAGGATAACTACGGGCTTTGCGACAGCGGCAATCAAGTGATTTGGATTCGCGAGGGCCATAAACCCGAGCAATTCAAGAACACGCTCATCCACGAGATTCTGCACGCGCTGATCATCGAGTCGGGCGCTCGCCTCACGCTCGGGGAGAACGCCGCCGAGACCGAGGAAGCCCTCATCCAGATCCTGACCCCTCACCTCATCGCGGGCCTCGACTCGCTCGCTGCCTGGAAAAAGCCCCGTGCCGCCCGTCGTCGATAAAGTCGGCCTGCTCGGCGTGCTCGCGTCGCTGACGGACCTTTCCGCCGGCGCGTCGCAGTGGTCCCTCGACCCCGACTCGATGGTGGGCGACCAGGACCGCGCGAAGGTCGAGCTCACGATCTTCTCAATCACGGCCGTGGGCGTCGACGAGCACCGGCGCGTCCTATCCGACGGGACCGACGGATACCCCGCGGGCACCTGGTACGTCACCGAGATCGGCAACCGCGAGGTCATCGTCAACGTCCGGGCGAAGACCTACGACAAGAGCGTCGAGGCGGCCGAGCTCGTGGATCAGATCCGCACGCGCATCCGCGCCGATGCCGTCAACGCCCAGCTCGACGCGCTCGCCCTCGCCTTCCAGTGGGCGGGCCCGACGGTCATGCAGCGCGCCGTCGAGGACAACCGCGAGGTTTCGGTCGCGAGTGCGGACTTTCGTTTTGGGGCGATAGCAAGATGGGTCAGCGTCGTCGATCCAACCGGCGCAGGCTGGATACAAACCGTAAATTCCAATAACCAGATCCCCGGGGCCTATTCGTGACCCCGGAACTAAAAGGTAAGCCGCCTATTAGTATGGGTGAGCGATGTGCGTGTCCGTCCTGCGGAACCCTGAAGCGCGGCACCTCGAAACACGTGTTCTGCAACGCCTGCCGTCGTCTCCCTTCCGCCAGGTCGCGCGAGCGGATGCAAACACCGCACGAAGAGATCCTTCTGCAAAATGCCCGAGCGCGGTCGCGACGTGAGAAGTTGCCGTTTGACCTGTCTCTCGAGGACATAGAAATCCCGCGGGTTCGCCCTCTGTTGGGGATCGAGCTCGTTCGACCCCGTGATCGCACTCTCCCGCCCAATGCTCCGTCTATCGACAAAATAGTGCCCGAACGCGGGTACGTCAAAGGGAACGTGCGCGTAATTTCGTTTCGCGCCAACGCGATGAAACGGGACGCCTCCAAAGACGAAATCGCAGCGTTCTGCCGCAACATTGCGGCTTACCTCGGAGATTCCTGATGGCAACGCGCAACCCCTCGCAAGCTGGCCCCGTCACGCCGATGCGGCTTTCCACCGTCGTCGCCGGCCCTCCCGGCCCCAAAGGCGACCCCGGCCCCTCGGGCGGCGGCACCGGTCCGGCCGGCGGCTCGCTCGCAGGCAGCTACCCCAACCCGACGATCGCGGCGAGCGGGGCGACAGCGGGGACCTACGGCGACAGCACGCACGTCGCGCAGGTCACGGTCGCGGCGGACGGGCGCGTCACCGCCGCCTCGAGCGTCACGATCACCGGTGCTGCTCCGACGGGCGCGGCCGGCGGCTCCCTCGCGGGGACCTTCCCCAACCCGACGATTGCGGCGAGCGGCGTCACGGCGGCCACTTACGGGGACAGCACCCACGTCGCGCAGGTCGCGATCGGCGCCGACGGTCGGGTGACCTCCGCCTCGAGCGTCGCCATCTCGGGGGCGGGTGTTTCGCTTGGGACCTTCGCATCGCGCCCTGCGGCGGGGACGTCGGGGCGGCTCTATATCGCGAGCGACGCCGCGGTCGCCCTCTCAGTCGACAACGGTACCGCGTGGCAACCGCTCGTCGGCGGGTCGGTGGTTGGCGTCCAGCCACCGCTCGCGGCGACGTTCACCGCAGTCAACCAGGGGTCGACGACGCTGACTGACTCAAACGGCACGCTCCTCTACACGGGGGTGAACGACACGAGCTCCACGACTTTCCGTGGTTACGTGCAGTCGTGGCCGAGCGGCACAACGAACACGAACACGGTCGAGGGGTCTTTGGCGCACATCGCCCCTGCTGCGAGCGGCGCCTCGAACACCTTCCCGAGCTTTAGCATCGTGGCGCGCGAATCGGCGACCGGCAAGATGCTGATGGCTGAGATCATCGTCTCCACCGATGTCGCGACGTCAGGGTTTCCGAGCCCTTACTTCCTGGCCCTCTCGACCTGGACGAACAACACCACCAGAACCGTCATCAATTACCCGATCGTCGACACCGTGACGGGTTCGCCCGCGTTTATCCGTCTTCGGCGCGCCACGTCAGGGTCTACGTTCGTCGTGGAGGTGAGCCGCGACCGGCAGAACTGGGTCCAGGTAGGAAACAGCTTCACCACGACGACGGTGTTCACGACGGCCCCGGACCAGTACGGCATCGGCGGCTTCGGCAACCAATGCGCCTTCAAAGGCCAGTGCCTGCACCTCACGGCATCCTGATGCAAACCGCCCCGGACTTCGATTACGCCGCTTCGCCGCCTCCGTCCGGCGGGCTAAAATCATGGGTGCGAATCGAAGCGCCCACTCACGGAGTCGTATCCTCCCTGATCGCTTATTTCGCTATCCCTGACGGTTTTCTTTCCGAAGCAGGGAAAATGGTTCTCGCAGTAGTCACCGCCGCGATCTCGACGGTCGTCAGCACGCTCATTCAAGCCAAGTTGAAGAAGAAGCTCAACAAATGACGATCCCGGCAAAAGCCCCGAGCACCGTTGACGCATCCGTCACGAACTTCTACCCGGCGCGCGCCGTCGCCATCGACGCCTCGGCCGCGGACGTGGACCTCTCGATCCTCTTCACGGACGGCTTCGCGCGCAAGATTTACATCGGCGGCGCCGGCAACGTCGCCGCGACGCACCTCAAGGGCGGCTCAGTGACCTACACGGCCCCGCCGGTCGGCTCGTTCATCGTCGGCTGCTTCGTTTCCGTGCAGCACACCGGCACCACTGCGACGAACCTGATTGCAGAGGGCAACTGACGTGCTCACTAAGCTCCACTACGCGCTGATCACCTGCGGCGCTCTCGTCACCGCTGCCCAGGCCGCCGCGCTCGCCGATCCGGCCCACTTTGCCGCCTCCGCGCACGTCATTACGGCCGTCGCCGGGTCGCTCGCGACCTATTTCGGGCTGATTTCGGGGTCAATTGTCGCCCCCAAGGCCCCCGAAGCCCCCGTCGCGGCGGCAGTTCTCGCGGCCGAAAAAGCTCTCGTTCGACCCCCGGCGCCTCCCCCCGTCGGCCTTCCGTAACCCTCCAGGTGCCTAAAATGACCCGTTTTGCTCGTATTCTCGGTCTTTTCCTCATCCTCGGCGGCTGTTCTGTCGTCGGGTGCGGCGGTTCTAACGGCGCCCCTCCCGTCTCCCCGACGGCTGCGGCCCGCGGTGCTGTCGATGTCGCGAAGGACGCCTGGGTCGTTGCGGCGACGGCTTGCACGGACGCTGCCGAAGAGAGCGGCGACGACTTGATCCGGCAGAAGTGCGCGGACGTTCTCATTCCCGCACGGACGCTCATCATCGCGGCGGCGCAGGCTGTCGACACGCAGTGGTCCCCGAAGGCCGCGTGCGACCTCGCTCAGGGCGTCGCGCTCGTGGCGAAGTCACTCGAGGCCCTTCCGTTGAATTTCTCGGCGGATATCAAGACCGTCATCGACGACGCTGCGACGCTCGCGGTGGCTGCGGTGGGTTCTGCATCTTGCTCGGCGTCCGACGCCGGCGTTGGAGGTTGATCATGTCTTTCCAGACCGACGTGGACGCGGCTCTTTCGACCCTCCAGACGGCGACCGCCGCGCTGACCCCCGAGCTCCCCCCGCTTGCCATCGCGACCGGCGTGCTCGCGGTCCTCAAGGCCGCTTTCGACGCGCTCGAGACGGCCTTGAACGCCCCGGCGCAGCCGTCCGTCCCCGAGGCGACGCTCGTCCACCAGGCGACCGACGCGCTCGAGACGAAGCTCGAGACCCCCGTCCACGCCAAATGACCCCCGCGTGGCGGAAACGCCTCGACCGGCTCGTCCTCACGGCCCTGCTCGCGGGCTGGTACGTCAAATATTTGCTCTTCCCGCTCCCTCCGCGATGAACGTCATCATCGGCTTCTCGACGAGCGACGGCTGGGTTTCGCGGACCATTCGCTGGTTCACGAAGGCCACGGTCAGCCACACGTTCATCCTGCTCCAGGACCCGATCTCGCCCTTCAACCACGAGGTTTATGAGGCGGCTTGGTGCGGCTTTCGGATGTCGACGCTCCCCCGTCTCCAGGCGGAAGGCTCGCGCGTCGTCAATCTCGTCGCGGTCAACCTCGACTTCCCGAGCGCCCTGGGCATCTGCCGCTCGTGGCTCGAGACCCCCTACGACTACCTCGGCCTGCTCGGCGAGGCGTGGGTGCAGCTCGGGCGCCTCTTCGGCCGCCGGTGGCGGAACCCTTCCGCCGGCCCGCACCACCTCTTTTGCAGCGAAGCGGCCTGCCGGCTTTTACAAGCCCTCAAGTTCCCCGCCGTGGTGGGTTTGGACGCGAGGGCAACCTCTCCCGAGGATTTGCTCGAAGTGCTGACCCATGGGCGGTAAATGTAAATCGCCGGAAGCCCTCGCTCGCCGCCTCGAATATAATCGCGAGTGGCACAAGCGGAACAAGGCGCAGCAAAAAGATTACGCGCGCGACTATAATATCCGAACGCTAAAGGCGCGTCGATACAATATCTCGCTGGAGACTCTCGAGCGCATGTTCGCGGAGCAGGACGGCCGCTGCAAATTGTGCTCGAGGCCGCTGCGGTTGAATACGCCCGGCGGAAAAAAAGCTGACACCGCGTGCGTCGATCACGACCGTCGGTGTTGCGATCGTAACGGGTCCTGCGGGGCCTGCGTACGCGGCTTGTTGTGCTCGCCGTGCAACATGGCTCTCGGGTTGCTCAAAGACAACGTCGGGACGCTTCAAAAGGCCGTCGCCTATTTAGGTGCGCCGTGACCCCCGAGCCCGTCCGCTCGGCTTTTATTCGGTTCACCGACCCGCTCGAGGGGTATTGCCCTTTTCCGTACACGGACGACGTTGGTCTCGTGACCTGCGCTCGGGGCAAGCTCATCGACCCCGGTCCCCGGCGCATGACCCCCGATGCCCCCATCGGCGCGTCCACGCCGGCCTGGGCGCTCCCTTTGCCGTGGACCGTGGCGGGTGTGGCTGCGACCCCGGAAACCGTTTCTAACGCCTTCTGGGCGGTCAAGCGTGCCTGGCCCCGGGTGCAGTCCTTCGCGTGCGCGGGCCTGACTACAATTCGGCTCAGCCGCGACGCCGTTGATCAGCTCACCCTCGAGCAATTGGACGAAATGTGGGCGTCGGCATTGAAGTACTTTCCCGACCTCGGCGCCGCCCCTCCTCCGGCGCAGCTCGGCGTGCTCTCGATGTCGTGGGCGATGGGCGGGGCGTTCGAGGCCGGGTATCCGCACTTTGACGCGGCGGTCCTCGCGAAGAATTGGGCGCTCGCGGCCGCGCAGTGCTCGATGAATAAATCCCCCGTGCCGGTCGAGCGCAACCGACGCAACCGTCTGCTTTTCCTCGCGGCCGCCGCCGGCGCGCCTCTCACCCCCGACACCTGGAACTTAGTCCAGTAGTTCGGCCGTTCGCGGCTTGTGTCACGTGGACGGGCTCGGCAAGGGAACTTGCTATCAATATTTCTATTTGTCGAAATATTATTTTCTATTCCGGCCGCGGACTTAGGAAATACTTATTTCAAATTTCCCTCGAGTATTTTTCTTGATCACAGGCATGAGTCAGCGCCCGGTCGACCGCCCCCGACATGTGGGGCCCCATTGCCTAAAACCCGACATTGATGTGGATGTAGGCGCGCAGCGGCAATTACCTGTCGCACATTCGAGTCGCACATTCGAGCTCGATATGTGTGCCGCACGGCAATTACGTGTCGCATGCGCACCGCAATATCGGTGGGGGCGCATATACACCGAGAAAAAACTCGGTGTCGGCGCGGAGGCGAGAGCGAGCGCCCGGTGTTTAGGCCTCGGCGCGGGCGAAGGGGGCGGTATTAGGGCCGCCCTGCCCTGACGTTGACCTCAGAAGCCGTTTCGGGCGAGGTCAGCAATCTCGTGGCGCACGCCGCGGATCCGGTTCAGGTTGGCTTTGGTGGGGTTAGCGGGTTATCGCGGCGCGCGCAAGAACCGGCGCAATCGCCAGCTAGCCTCCAATGCTCCGAGGTCCGCTCGCGCTTGCGCGACCGCGAGCCGTTCACTGAACATAGAGGCGAATCGACGGATTACCTCACGCATGAACAGGCACTGCGGCATGCGCCTTGCAACGGGACACACGCTCCGCGCTGATCATGGCATCGGCCCACGATCGGGCGAACAGAACGATGCGCCGTCCGTCAACGAAGGTCACGGAGTAGAGCGAGGTATTCATTTGCTGGCCGTGGGCGCGCTGGAGACGTGCTTCACGACCGGGGGCGCGCCGGTGAGGGGGCGCGGCGCGGCGCAGACAAGCTCGCCTTTCACGACCAAACAATCCTGGACCTCATTGGCCCGAGCGATGCCCGCGACCACGATCAGGTTAGCGACTATGAGAGCGGCGAGGATAATGCGGTTCATTGGAATATCTTTCGGGGTGGATATTGATTGCGGGGAGTATTTCTGGCCCGGTAACTAATAGAACGGCCGTCCGGGAGTATTCTTTAGGCCCGGGGGATTATTTCTGCGCCGGGAAATAATATTCCTTCGTGGCGCGGCGTTGATCACGGCCGGCCTGACGAATAACCGCGACGATTTCCGCTGCAGACATAACGGCGAGCGCGGGCACGGGGGTGATTCGAATTACTCGGGCCTTGTTCAGTGCGTCGTTCATCGTCCGTTGATTATGCGGCTAATTAGTTTCGGGTCAAGTCGGAGGGGCAATAAAAATACTCGGGCTCAATTGAAGTGCTTTGACTACCATGTGCGATAGAGCTAAGTGCGCGATGTCTCGTGAAACAGCGTTACGGGTGTTACGCCCGTTACGCCCGTTACTGCGATCTGCTACATAGCTCTGGGGGCCTACGTAGGTACGTATATCGTCTAATACCCCCCCCTCTACCCCGCCTAGATCATTCTAGATAGAGTAACAAGGAGTAACAGTAGTAACAAGCCTGCATGATCAAGGGCTTGGCACCGAAACGCCCCGCAGTGACGCCCTGTAACGCCGGCGTCAATACATTTGAGGCCACCTGAACAAGCTAAGCCAACCTGGCCTTGACCTTGCCTGACCCGTGGCAAGTAGGGCACGGCGCTTCGAACGTCTCGCCCGCGGGCGGCACCGACGTCAGCACGGGGGGCGCTTGCTCGGCGTACAAGGCACTGAGACGAGCTTGCGGCAGGTGCCCTGACGTCGCTGCCATCTCACCGGACGGCGTCTTAGTGCGCTGGCTGGGGGGGAGCTTCGCGCCCGGTCCTTTCGTGCGAGCCGAACCCCAAAGCCACGCGAATTCGTTCTGGTACGCCTCCCAGCGGGCGCCATGATCAGCGATTTCGGGTCGCCAGGCGCGCGGCATCTCGTCGGGGCCGTGCTTGTAGCGCACGTGAGACGAGAGACCCGTCAAGCCGTGCTTCAAGGTCTGGCGGCAGATGGGGCACTCCACGGTGGAGGACAGCTTATCGAGGGATTTATCGCGGCGCATGGGTTTCTCTTTCGGGAGCGCAAGGTAATAGAAGCGGACGATTGACGCAAGGCATAACGCTAGCGTAAGAAAAAAACGCCGGGGAGGGATTATTTGGCTGGAGTTATTTCGCCGTCGGCCGTACTAATTAGTATGCACCCGACGATGACCTCCGAGACGAGCGAGCGCACCACGATCCGCGTCCCCCCGCCGCCCGCGCCGAGTGAGAGCGCCCGGATGGCGAACCGGCTGCAGCAGCTCGCAGCGGACGTGCGCAACGGGACCGTGCCGGCCTGGCAAGTCGAGACGCTGCTCGCGCTATTCGGGCGGTAGCGGCTAAAATGGGGTGTGCTACCCCTATTCGGCGTTCCGTTCGATGTTCCCGATGTCCGGCAATACGATTTCGTGGTCTCGGCAGACTTCACGCCGCCGCAACGTGCCGCGCTGGAGCGGGCGCTAGAGGAGTGGCGCGCGGCGTTGCCAGAGGCGCGCCTGACCGTGCTCCCCAGCGGCGTGCCTTGCGACCCGATGACCGAGACCAGCGAACGTCACAAGCTCGTTTGCGTGGCCCCCGTGACACCCGACGAAATGATCGTCGCAGCGGACGCTAACCCCAACGTGATGGGCCTGACCCGTATCGCGAGGTACGATGCGCAAGCGCCGATACTTGTGACGATCAACGTCGACGTCTTGACGGACGCGCAACAGACCGCGTGCGAGGCTCACGAAATCGGGCATGCGATGGGTTTGGAGCACACCCACAAGCCGGGTACCCTCATGTACCCTTCGATGGATCGCGGCGCGACGGGACCGACACCCCGAGACGTCGCCGATTGGCGCGCGATCCGCCGATAGCTGAACATCCGTCCGAGAAAACGCGCGGGGCCCCTACCGCCCGGAGTCAATTCGCCGTACTAATTAGTATGGCAACGCAAACAACGGGTATGGGAATCGCAGCGCTCATCATCACGGCCTTCTACCTCGCGTCAGGCAAGCGGCCCGTGTCGTTCCGTTCGCTCGCGAGCGGCGACGAAATCCTCGCGCTCGACCTTCTGATCACCGGCGTCCAGGTGACGATGAGCCGCAAGGCACGGGACGGTGGACGCTGGAACGGTCGGCAGACGTACTTCCGCAGCGCGCTCCGCGAGTGTGCCCTCGGCTTGTTCGGCCGCGTGAATGGCGAGCAGGGCACGCGGCGCATCGTTGTCCGACTGGGAAGCCACGGCTGAGAACGTCATGCCCGACTACATCGAATTCGACTTTGACGGCAAAACCTACCTTGTGAGGGACGTATGACACCCCGACAGATGATCGACACGTTCACTGCAGCCTACATTGAAGCCGCCCTCTGGTCTACGCTTGACGAAAGCGATGACAGCGGTGGTGAGCCGCTTGACGCCAACTACTCGGGAGACGACCTTGCGCCCGAAACGCTCGCGAGCATGGTCGCAGACTGCGCACGCTTCCAAGAGGAGAACACGGATGACATTTGGGCCGAAGGTGCGTGCAAGTTCGCCAGCGACTACACGCCATCCGAGCGAGCGGGGCACGATTTCTGGCTCAATCGCAACGGACACGGTTGCGGATTCTGGGATGGCGACTGGAAAGAACCGCACGCAAGTCGACTCGATGCAGCCGCGCGCGCGTTCAAGCAGGTTGACCTCTACGTGGGAGACGACGGTCTGATTTACGCTTGCTGACATCTTGCCGTCGAGTCCCAACTCGACGGGAAGGTATCACCATGAATACTACATCTAACGATATCCCACTCGGTAGCGCTACAGGCTACTGCTACATCTATCAAGCGGCGCTCTATTGCGAGGCTTGCGGCGAGGCTATCCGCGCGCGGCTGGACCTCGGTCTTGACGGAGCGCCGCCGCTCGACCCTGACGACGAGACGTCTTACGACTCCGACGATTACCCCAAGGGCCCGCACGCGGTCGATGAGGCGGACTGCCCTCAGCACTGCGACGCTTGCCACGTCTTTCTCGAGAACGACTTGACCGACGAAGGCGCGGCGTACGTCGCAATGCAAGTGCTGCACGCTTGGGAGCGATGGGACCTTGAAGGAGTCGCTATCACCGAATGGGCGCCCTTCTACGGTGTCGATGCCCCTGCGTACATCGGCGTTGAAAAGCCTATGTCGCACGAGATACGGATCAATCTCGCCAACGCGCCGCAAGATGGCGAAGGGGGCGATTGCTTCGTGTTCGCGTTCGGTGCCTACGCCGACACGCTTGTCGCAGCGTGGGGACGCGGTATCGAGGATTGCCTCGAAGAAGCAGCCGGACGGCTCGCGGACAACGCCCCGGGGCACCTGTCGGACCTCGCGGAGACGTACAACGAGTATCACCTCGACGCGCGAGCCAAGGGCGCTACCGAGGAGCAAGAAGAAGAGTACGCGCGCGAGCAATCGGAAACGGATATGACCTATACCGACAGCGGCTACCTTCGCTCTTGGGAGTGGACGTACGTCCTAGAGAATCCCACGCAAGCCGAAATGCTCGCTTACCTGGGGGACAAGTGAGCGGCGCCAGGGCCGTGTACGAGGCCCTACGCAAGCTCGCCCGAGCACGCCGCGAACCCGGCGCGCACTGTATCTGCGTAGGCAAGCGCTCTGAGCTCACGGATGAAGACATGTCCGACTTGAGGATGGGGGCGGTCGCGCGCGACGCTACCGTCGACGTGGTCGGCTTGTGGGTCTGGCTGGACTACTCGGCGCCCACGTACGACTGGGGAGACGTTTACGCCGATCCGCCTGAAGGAGACTACCTCTAGCATGGGATACCTGATCGCGTTCCTGTTGGGGATACTCACGTCCTTCTGTCGCTACGGAAAGAGGCGCGGATGATTGTGCACCTTGTCGCCTTGTTCGCCTTGCTGGTAGGCTTGCCCTCGATGTTCGCCTCACTCGTCTGTCGCACGTTCGGTCTACGCTGCGAAGGTCACGGCTTTTGCGAAGGCTGCGGCGCGCGCACGTGGGGGTGCGATTGCGGGGCCCCATGAAGACGACAAGGGAAGCGTGGGAAGCGATGCGCGACGTGCTAGGCCCGCTGGAGTCACCCATGATAGTCGAGCGCTGGACGAAAGACGGAAGGCGCTTCTACCTCGACGGAGACGCGGCGGCGCTGTACAGGCATCGCCGTTGGCTGGTCGACGGAGGGGCGCGCGGCGAGACGGTCAACGCATTGCTAGACTGGGATATGCGGTTCGCTTCGGCGACAGGACGCACACTGCATCAGGTGTGGCGCCTCATGGTCGGTGCAGCCGAACCTGAGGTCAAGTAATCAAATGTAGGGAATAGTGTGAGGTGTGCGTGGGTGTGTGGGCAGGTGCGAGTGTGTGCGAGTCCCCCACCGGGAAATTTTATAAACCGAAACCGCGGCACTTTTTGCTATCCGGGTCCTTCCCGCGGCACTTTTTGGGTCCTTCCCGATCGGCTCACAAGGGGTAGGCCCGTATCGTCTTTTCGCCGTCGCGGACCACCGTCGAGCCGACCTTCAGGTAGCCGCGGAGGATGCGTTGCACGCGCGTCAGGTCCGCCGGTGTCTGCTTCGCTTCCTCGATGACGATGGCCTTCGTGAGCACTTCCTTCGATCGCAGGAACGTGTCCCCTCGGGCGCGGCACTTTTCGACGTAGGCGACGACACCGTCCGCCCACGGGTCGGTCGCGGTGTATGCCTGACGATGCGCGTCGGTGGCGGCACTTTCTTCGCGGCTGAAGAAGTGCGTGTCGCCCGCCGCCTCGAGCACGTTCGCGTAGGCCCAGAGCTGATCACGGTCGAACCCGTCGACGTCGATCTCCTTCTCGATGTGGATGATGTTGTAGCGCCGGTTGCCCGTGGGGTCTGTCATGATGTCGTCGTCGTTCGTGCTCCCGAAGATGACGCATTGCCTTTGACGGGTCTCGGTGGTTCGTCCGTACGGCGCGCGGTAGGTGTCGTCCTGCCTCGAGAGGAAGCCCTTTCGGACGTTCTCCTCTTTGCGGCTCATCGCGGCCGTCATCTCCGGCACTTCTACTCCCCACTTGCCTTTCAGCGCGTCGGCCGCGTCCTTGTTCCCGAGATCGCCTGGGAGCTGATCAAGGAAGAACTCGGCCGAGAAGAGCTTGCGAAGGAATTGGCTCTTCTTCAACCCCTGCAAGCCGTGGAGGATGAGCATCTCGTCCACCTTGCATCCCGGCTGTCGCACGCGACGGACGGCAGCGATGCACTGGCGCTTGAACATCTCGCTCTCGAGCGCGTTGCCACCCCAGAGCCGCGCCGCACTGTCGGCAAACCAGGCGCGCGCGTCGACGTCGGAAGGCTTCGGGAGCGCGTCGAGGTAATCGCGAATGGGGTGGAACTTCGCCTGCATCGCGGCGGCCGTGATCGTCCGGTGCAGCTTGTCGATCGTCGTGAAGCCGCGCGAGTTGCAGTTCAGCCAGAAGCCGATTTCCGTCAGATCGTTATCCGTCAGCCCGCGGGCCCCTTCCGCGTCGAGGCGCATCGGGGGGTTGAAGGCGTAGATGCGCTCGCGGAAGTCATCCCAGCGGAACACGCCGCACCAGGTCGGGGGCGCGCTCGGGCCGATGAACGCGCAGCCCAGCTCCCGGTCGTCGATGGCCGTCAGCTTCTGCGCGTGGTCGCCGCCGTGGAGGGCGACGCCGGAGTCGAACGTGTACTCGTGCTCGGGATTGCGAGGCGGGAGCCACTGGTCGGGCGTGACCGTGCGTATGGGGACCGGCACGATGGCGCTCGCGAACCCCTGCGGCGCGCAGCCCGTCGGTCCGGTGCCCTTCTCGGCGGCGTAGACGAGCTTGCGAAGCATCTCCTCGCGGGACCACGGGGGCTGGCACCGGGCGTTGTACGGCTCGAGGAGCTCTAGGGACGCCTCGTGCGGGAACTCGTACGTGCGCGCGAGCCGGAGGCACACCTTCAAAAGCTGCTGGTCGCCGCCCTGGCCCGAGATGCAGGGGGGCTCGGACTCGAGGAAGGCCATCGCTTTCTCCCCGCGCCACTGGAAGTCCGGGTGGTCCGGCGATATCGCGATGGCACTTTCCCCTGCCTGGGCCTCGTTCTCGCGCCTGATCATCGCCAGGAGCGCCTCGGGGGCCTCCGCGATCGGAACGTCGGCGTGGAGCCGATAGCCGGGCGTGCCTGGGCCGATCACGTAACCCCCCTCGCTCTTCACGTCGACGCCCGGGAGCATGGCGATACGCCCGCGCAGTCCCGCAGGGGGATAGGCGTAATACAGGTGGAACCCGTGCTTCGTCTGCACCGTGCGCGTGTCGGGGAGCCCCTCGGGGAAAGCTTCGGCGAGCGAGATCACGCCGTTGCGGTCTTCGCGGACGTCCAAGTCGACGACAAATATGCCGTTATTTTGCCCGCACGGAATCGCATGCCACACGCCGTCTTCGGGGGGACCGTCGATCCAGGTCGAGGGGTCACTCCAGCGAACGGCGGGCTTTTTGCTTTCGGGCACGACCGGGAAGTATTTCACATTTCTCCTTGCGCGTTCACTGAAACCCCGCCACGATATTCGCTCAATGTGCCGACTCGATGATTCTCGTATACCGCTACATGATATGACGGTTAGCGGTTTGACGAAGCGCATGGTCTTCTCGGCCAGTCGCATCGGGACCTGGATGGCGTGCCACCGGTCGGCGGGCTGGCGCTACTTCGCGGGCTACATCACGCCCCCGAGCGCGGCCAACAACCGCGGCACTTTCGTCCACGGCCTTCTCGAGGAGTGGCGCAAGGACCCCTCGACGATCGACTACTCGATCACCATGCCGGACGGGGCGAAGGAGTTCCCCGCTGGCAAGGTCGCGGGCGAGATCATGCTCCACTGGCCGCCGCACACCGAGGGGGAGCAAGTTGAGGGGCAATTTAGCCTGCAAGGTCGGCACGCTTGGATGGGCTACAAGGACTTGCAAGTGCCGCGGATGGTGGTCGATTACAAGACGACGTCCGACCTGAAGTACGCCAAGACCGCCGAGGACCTGCTCGTCGACCCGCAGGCCATCCTGTATGCGGAGGATTATTTTAGCCTGCACCCCGACGAGCATTCCGTCGCACTTCGGTGGATTTACGCGAACACCCGCCCGACGTACCGCAGCAAGCCGGTTGACGTGACGATGACTCGCGATCATGCTGCACTGGGTTTCGCGGCGCTCGAGAGCTACGCCGACGAGATGCAAGCCGCTGCCGATGCGTGCCCGCCGGCGTCCGACCCGGTCGCGGTGCACAAATACGTTTTGACCCTCGCGAAGAGTGAAGACCAGTGCGACGCCTATGGTGGGTGCCCGCACAAGGAACGATGTGGAATCCCGATGTTTCGGGACAAGAAGGAGCCGAAAACCGTGAACGTCCTCGACCGAATGCTCGCCATGAACCAGAATGAGGCCAAGATGTCGACCCCCGCCGCCGCCGCCGCGCCGCCCGCAGAAGACGCGCTCAGCATCATGATGGGCCTCCTCGACGGCCCCGCCCCGACCGCGCCCGTCGTCAACACACCGGGCAACGCCTGGATGCCGCCGAGCCCCCTCGAGTTCGCGCCGGCCGCAACGAACGTCGTGCAAGCCGTCGTCGCTTCCCTCGTCGAGCAAGGCGCGAAGGTCGACGACGCCGTCGGGATGGTGGCCGCTGCCGTCGCCGCCCCGCCGCCCGCCGCCATCAACCCGCCGAAGCGCCCGGGCCGCCCCGTCGGCAGCAAGAACAAGCCGAAAGACCTCCCGCCCGTGGCGCCCGCCGAAGCCGTGCTCGCGTCCCCCGGCCCGACCCTTGACCCCCGCGACTCCGAAGTCCCGCAGACGCCCGAGGTGCTCGCGACCCTGCCTTCCGCCATTGACGCGAAGAACGCCGACCCCGTCGCGCTCGCGCGGACGAAGCTGATCGACACCCTCGTCGTCGGTGCCACCGTGCAGGGGACGGACTTCGTGGATTTCGACCACATGGTCCAGGACGCCCGCGAAGCCCTCGGCGCCGATGCGTACTTCAACGGCTTCGGCTACAAGACGAACGGCAACATGTTCAACATGATCTGCAAGATGCTCGCGGCGAAGCCGGTCGAGACCCTCGTCGTGAAGAACCCCCTCGCGATCAACCCGCCCGAGATGCTCGGCTTCCTGCGCGCGAACGCGGGCGTCCTCGTGGAGGCCGTGCGATGACCCGCGAACCCGGCTTTTACTGGGTCCGTCGCGACGACGAGGTCGTCGTCGTCGCCGAGTGGTACACCCCGACGAACGCACCCGAGCGGGCACGTTTTCACTTCTGCGACGACGACCTCGTCGCCGGGGAAGAAGCGGTCACCGTGCTGTCCGAGCGCCTGACGCCGCCGGAGGCCGTGCGATGAACCCCGTCCTTTGGGTCGTGGCGTGGTTTGTTCTCGGCGCGGCGGTCGGGACGGTCGTCCTCACGATCCCCTGCCTGATCTTCTACTTCATCATGACGCGGGGCCGAAGATGAAGTCCCCCCTCGCCGCCTACGAACTCCGCACCAAGCTCGGCGCCTGCCACGAAGAGGCGTTCCGCATCACCGTCCTCGAGCTGCTCGGGCAAATCGCTGCCGCCCTCGTGGCACTGAAGGAGTCGAAGAAGTAAATGCACAACAAGACCGGAACCAAGACGTACCTCGTTCACGTCAACGTCGTGCTTAGCGGCACGGTCGAAGTCCTGGCGGACGATGAGGATCACGCTCAGGAGTTCGTCGAAAGTCTCGCGATCGACGAACTACAAGACGAAGAGGGCGTATTCGTCTCTTTCGACATCTGTGGCGTCAAGGAGAGGAAGCCGTGACCAACGAACAACTTCTTCGGGGACTGCGTGTCGAGATCGCGGGCCTGCGCGACGACATCGACATGACCAAAAAGGAGCGCGAGCACTTCGCCCTCGCCATCCAGGCGCTCATCGCGATCGAGGCTTCGCCGCCACGGCCCGAACTCATTGCGGCCGACGTCCTCGACAGAATCGAAGGCAGATAATCATGTGGAGCAAGCCCCCCGTCGCCAAGTCCGCCGACTTCGTGCGCATCAAAAATCTGCCGATCCGCACCGACGAGACGTACCCGGCGGGCCTCGAGAAGACCATGACCGACCTTCTCAAGACGAAGGGGGCGCCGGCGTACGGGGAGCTCTACGTCCCGCACGGTAAGACCAAGGCGATCCCGTTCGGCCTCCGGCCGGTACAGGCCCGAGCGCTCTTCGACCTCGGCGAAGCGTACAAGGGCTTCTTCCCGATCCGCGTCGGCGGGGGCAAGTGTCTCGGCCGCGGCACACCCGTTCTCATGTTTGACGGCACGATCAAGCCCGCAGAAGAGGTGGCGGTCGGCGATCTCTTGATGGGGCCCGACAGTCGTCCGCGAACCGTCGTCAGTACCTGTACGGGGCGCGAGGAAATGTTTCGGATCACGCCGGTCAAAGGCGAGCCCTACGTCGTGAACGCGAGCCACATTCTGAGCCTGAAACAGACCCCGATGGGCGGCGGCGACCTGCCGTGTCAAGTCGGCGGGCGTGTGCGCAACCTGACGGTTCGAGAGTTCGTCGCTGAGAGCGAGTGGTTCCGTGACAACTGGAAGGGTTACCGCGTCGGCGTCGACTTCGCGCCGCAGCGAGCGATCGAGCCCTACATGCTCGGCGTGTGGCTCGGCGACGGGACCACGGCGACCCCCTCGATCACCTCGGCGGACATTGAGATCGTCGAGGAGATTGACGCTTTCGCGCGCCGCTGGGAGGTCGGCGTCCGCGTCCAGGACCTGCCGGGCAATGCCGCGAAGACGTATCACTTCAACACGGGGCGCACCGGCGGACACGGCCGCAACCCGGTCTCGAATTGGCTTGCGGCGCTCGGCGTAATCGGAAACAAGCACGTTCCTCAGGCGTACAAGTCGAACTCGCGGCACGTTCGGCTCGAGGTGCTAGCGGGGCTTCTCGACACGGACGGCAGCCTAGGTCACGGATTCGACTTCATAGCCAAGAACGAGCGTCTCGCAGACGATGTTTGCTTCCTGTCTCGGTCCCTCGGTTTCGCGGCGTACAAGTCTCCGTGTCAGAAAAGCTGTCAGACGGGCGCTGTAGGAACGTACTACCGCGTCAGCATCTCTGGGGACATCGCCGAGATCCCTTGCCGCATCTCCAGGAAGAAAGCCCCGAAGCGTCAACAGAAGAAGTCCGTGCTCGTCACGGGCCTGTCCGCAGAGTCGCTTGGCGAAGGGGACTACTTTGGTTTCGAGCTGGCCGGGCCGGACCGCCTTTTCCTGCTCGGGGACTTCACCGTTACGCACAACACCCTCGTCTCGTTCCTCGCCGCGCGGGTCGTCGGAGCAGCCCGCCCCGTCCTCGTCCTGCCCGCGAGCCTGATCGAGAAGACGGAGCGCGAGTGGGCAACCGATATGCGTTACTGGCGCGTCTCGAAGCAGCTCAGGTTCCTATCGTACGAAAAGCTCGGGCGCGTCTCCGGGGCGGACACTCTCGACGGTCAGCAGGGCGGCATCAACCCCGACATGATCATCGCGGACGAAGCCCACCGTCTCAAGAACCTCCGCGCCGCCGTCACCCGCCGCTTCTCGCGCTACATGGCGAAGAACCCCAAGACGATCTTCGTCCCGATGTCCGGCACGATCATGAAGTCGTCGATCAAGGACTTCGCGCACCTCCTCGAGTGGTCCCATCGCGACACCTCCCCGCTCCCGCTCTACAACCAGACCCTGCTCGAGTGGTCCGAGGCGCTCGACGAAAAGGTCAATCCCCTTTCGCGGCGCTCCCCCGGCGTGCTCCTCGACCTCATGCCCCACGCGCCCGAAGTCCCCCGCGGCGTCCCCGAGGTCATCACGGACCGGAACAAGGCCGTCGTCGTCCCGAGCACGGGCGTCGAGTTCTTCGTCCAGGACGACGAGGAGGTCCGCACCGCGCGCCGTCTTTTCTTCGCCCGCGCCAACGCCACGCAAGGCATCATCAGCGCCGACGCGAAGGACGACTACCAGGGCAGCCTCGAGATCGATGCCCTCGAGTACCCCGCCAATGCCGCGACCGAAGCGAACTTCGAGCTCCTCCGAAGCGAGTGGAAGCGCCCCGACGGCTGGACCCTGACCGAAGCCTTCCAGCTATGGGCGGTCGCCCGCATGATCGCCCTGGGCCTTCACTACGAGTGGCAACCGGGCGCCCCCGAGGGGTGGCTCGAGGCACGCAAGCAGTACGCGGCTCACGTGCGCGACCTCCTCGCCGACGGACTGACGTCGCAGATGGGCATCGACAGTGAGCTCCAGGTGACCAACGCCATCTCCGACGGCAAGCTCCCGGACCCCTACGGCCTACTCCCGGCGTGGCGCGCGGTCAAAGGCACGTTCACGGCCAACCCCGTCCCCGTCTGGCATGATCAGACCGCCCTCAACGTCTGCGCGGACTGGCTGAAAGGCCGTACAGAGGGCGTCGTCTGGATTGCCCACAATCACTTCGCACGGGAGCTGAGCAAACGGACAGGTGTGCCGTTCTTCGGCGCGAAGGGTCTCGACCCTCGAGGGAACTTCATCGAGGACCACGACGGCCCGGTCATCGCCTCGCTCGCGGCCAACAGCACGGGGCGCAACATCCAGTACAAGCACTCGTCCGGCCTCTACACGGCCCCGCCGGCCGACTCCGAGCGCTGGGAGCAGTCCCTGGGTCGCCTGCACCGAGAAGGCCAGCCCGCGGACAGCGTGAGCGTCCAGGTCCTGGTGGGCTGCAAAGAGCACCTCGACTCGATCCCCCGGGCGCTGGCCAGCTCGCAGGTCAAGACCGACATCCTCGGCGCCAGCCAGAAGATTATGCTGGCGGATATCCTTTGGCCGGATACACACGTCGCGCGCTCCGGCCGGCGCTGGGGGTGAAAAAGCTAAGCCTCCAGGTATTACGGAGGCTAATTAGACAGATGAAGCAGCTCTCTTTCAACACATGGCTCGCCGCGCAAAAGTCGCGTCCCGAGCTTGCAGCACTGGCCGGCGCGTGGGAAGGTCGTCGTGGACGGCTCACCCGCGAGTCCGTCGAGAAGCGCGCGCAGACCGAGTACAATTTCACCCCGGGCGCAGGATACGCCGCCTACGACCTCTTCACGTCCGAAACCTCGCCCGACATGGGCCTGAGCATCCCGGGCACGATCCGCCTGGGCAGCGAACTCCTCTCCCTCGACCCCACCCTCTAAATAACAGGATAATTCACATGGCCTTCTTTTCTGAGAAAATCGACAACAAGGACGCCTCCTCGAAGCTCCCGAACTTCCCCCCGAAGTTCGCTGGCGTGGTCGTCACCGACCGCGTCAAGGGAATCACCACGACCAAGCGCGAAGATGCGTTCGTCGTCGAGTTCACCGTCGAAAGCAGCAACATGCCCGAGACCGTCGCCCCCGGGACGCGCTACTCGTGGTTCCAGAAGATCATGCCGATGCAGGAAGACACCGCCTACGGCGCGATCCTCCAGTATTACTACGCCGCCCTCGCCCTCGACCCCGCGAAGGACAAGAAGACGATCGACGAGAAGATCAAGCCGAACCAGAGCAAGCTCCTGAACCTCGCGGTGTCGGATGCGAATCCGCTCGCGGGCCGTCGCGTGTTCCTCCAGACGACCACGAAGATCACGAAGGAGAAGCGCCAGGAGTTCACGCTCCACAACTTCACGATCGCCCCGCCCGCGGCTACGGTCGCGGCCTGATCACGTAGCTTAGCTTAGCTTGCTGCTCGCCCCGTCCTGCCGTTTCGCCCCAAAGCGCCGTGTAATCGGTGCGGTATGGGCGTGACGTCGGGGCGGGGCTTTCGGCGTTACGATGTACGGCGCAGGTTTCCCCCACAACTGGATGTCGACGCCGCACCCGACGCCGGAGCGCAAGCTCGTGATCGAGTCGACGCTCGTGTTCTGCCCCAAGTGCGGGTGCCATTACTTGGATATCTGCCCGACGCATTACGACTACGTCCCCGTGAAGGTAGGTAAGAAGTGACCACCGAACTCAACGAGTGCCCCAAGTGCGGCGCCCCGCTCCCGTGCGAGTACCACCCGCCGGAGCCGAAGCCTGAGCCGAAGCGTGTTTTCTTCGGCACGCAGGTCGCGGGCGTAGTCACGAAGGGCCTTCCCGACGGCACCGTAGAGATCACGCTGCCGGGCACCATCATCGAGTTCGACCACACCGTGACGTTCAGCCTCCTATGAGCCTCAAGAGTCTCCTCATCCACCTGGCCGACGCCTTCGACAATCACGTGCTCCACCACCGCTTCAACTGGGTGTGCGAGCGCATCATCCTGTCCGATTGGTTGCCCGAGAAGTGCGCGTGCCGCTACTGCGCGAGGTTCACCCGATGAGGCCCGACGACAAACGGCGCGGACCGAAGTTGAAAGACGCGCCTCTTGCGTGGTGCGCTAAGTGTCAGTCGCAGACACGGCGGGGGTCGCGCAACAGGTGCCTCCCTTGCGGGGTGAAGGCCACGACCGCGCGCATGCAGGATGCAGAATACCGCTTGCGGGACAACGTACGGCAACGCACGCGCAAGTACAAAATGACGGCGGAGCAGTACCTAGCCTTGTTCACCACGCAGGGCGGCCGGTGCGCAATCTGTCACATAGCGTTGTCCCGAACCGGGTCCGAGACGCACACCGATCACGACCGCGCATGTTGCCCCGGGCAAAGAACATGTGGCAAATGCGTGCGCGGCCTGCTCTGCCGTCGCTGCAATCTGAATCTCGGTATCCTTGAGAAGTGGGCGGGGCCGTACGCGGAAGCGATTGCGGCGCATCAGTCGCGGAGGGCATCGTGACGGTTGTCGCGATCGACTGCGAGTCCTGGTTGATCGAGCCCGGTCTTCTTGCGCCGCCTCTCGTCTGCTTGCAGTGGCAGCGACAAGGCGACGACCCGCAGCTCGTCACCCATCGCGAAGCGCGCCCAGTCATCGAAAAGCTACTTCGCGGTTCGGACGTGCTTGTCGGACACAACATCGCGTTTGACGCGGGGGTGCTCGGGGCGGCCTTCCCTGACCTGCTACCGCTCATCTTCGCCAAGTACGATCGGGACGAGATCTGCGACTCAATGATTCGCGAGCAGCTCGTGATGATCAGTCGCGGCCAGTTCCGATCTTACGAGGGACCCGACGGCGAATTGAAGGCCGTGAAATATTCGCTCGCCGATTGTGTGGCCCGGCACTTTGGCAGGCATCTTCAGAAAGAGGACACGTGGCGCCTCCGTTACCGTGAGCTGCACGACGTCGCGCTCGCCGACTGGCCCGAGGACGCCAAGCACTACGCGATCGAGGACGCGCGGGTAACGTTGGCGCTGTACGAGTCGCAGATCAACGTGGCGCACGCCGACGTGTTCCGTGACCAGTGGCGCCAAGCGAGGGCCGCCTTTGCGCTGCATTTGTCGAGCGCGTGGGGGATCTGCACGGACCCGGAGGCTGTCGACGCCTTGGAGGCCCGGCTCACCGCGGAGTTCGAGGAACTACAACGCGAACTTCAGAACGAGGGCCTGATTCGCGATAACGGCACCGCCGACACGAAGGCCGCGCAAGCTGCAATGACGCGCGCGTGTGAGGAGGAGGGGCTACCGATCGCGAAGACCAAGGGCGGCGCGGTCTCCCTTTCGTCCGAGGCGTGCGATCGGTTGGATGAAGACTCCGTCATAGGTCAATATTCTCGGTACCTCACCCTGCGCAAAACACTCGCGAACGATGTCAAGATGTTGCGATCCGGCTGCGAAGTACCGATCCAACCGCGCTACGGGCTCGCCGACACCGGCCGCACGACAGCCTCGAAGCCGGCCCTGCAGGCGATCAATCGTGGAGCTGGCATACGAGAGGCGTTTCGACCGCGCCCCGGCAACTGCTTCATCCAGGCCGACTTCGAGGGCCTCGAGCTCCACACCCTCGCGCAGTGGTGCATCACGAACATCGGCTACTCCAAGCTCGGCGAAGCGCTGAACGAGGGCAAGGACGTCCACCTCCTCACCGCCGCGACCCAGCTCGGCATGACCTACGAAGACGCTGAGGTCGAGAAGGGCAAGGGCAGCAAAGCGGTAAAGGAATACCGACAGCGCGCGAAGGCCATCAACTTCGGTCTGCCCGGCGGTCTCGGTGCCAAGGGTCTCGCTCGGTACGCCCGCGTTGCCTACCGGGTCAACATGTCCGAGCAGGAAGCCATGGCGGCGAAGCAAGCGTGGCTCGCGCTCTACCCGGAGATGAACGAGCACTTCCGGCTCGCGGCCTTGGCGACGAACAACTTCGCGAAGGTCGGGACCGAGACGCACATCTTCTCCGGCCGCGTGCGGGGCGGTGCTCGGTACTCGGCGCTCTGCAACGGTCGGTTCCAGGGGCTCGGGGCGGACGCGGCGAAGAACGCGCTATGGCTCGTGACCAAGGCTTGCTACGTCGACGTCAATTCACCCCTGTACGGCTGGCGCGTGGTCGCCTTCGTTCACGATGAGCTGATAGCCGAAGGCCCCATGGGCGACTGCGACGCGGCGGCGCGTGAGATGTCTCGGCTGATGTGCGAGGGCGCGAACGTCTTCGTCCACGACTGCCCCGTGGAAGCGCCCCCGGTCGCGATGATGCTCTGGTCGAAGGGCGCCTACGCCGTTACCGATGATCAGGGCCGGCTCGTACCTTGGGCGCCCGAGGCGCCGAAGAAGGCCGCCTAGTCAATTAGCTAATCGCCATAGTATATGAGCGATTGCAAAACCTGCGGCGACCCGGCCTTCCCCAACGATACGTACTGCTCGAAGTCATGTGCGGTCGAGGAGGACCTGCGGCTCGGCCGGCGCGGTCAAGAGATCCCGGTCGCGCTGGAGTGGCTGCCCGACCACGAGGTGCTCGACGACGCGGACGTGACCGAAGGCTGGTCGACGGCGCCCCCGCCGCCCAACGCCGGTTACTCGACGAGGCCCCCGCCCCCGTTCCACCACGTTCCTGCGCGCCCGTGGCCGAAGATGCAAGCGGTCTTTGCCGAGTACACTGAACACACCCCTACCCCGCCGGCGCTCCCGAAGACCGACTACGTCCTCCCGACCGACTCCGACGAGCGCAAGGAAATCCCGATCTTCAGCGGCGTGCTCAATTACTTCCCGCTCGCGATTGCCGCCGTCGCCCGAGTCAGCAAGAAGGGCAACGACAAGCACAACCCGGGTCAACCCCTGCACTGGGCCCGCGGCAAGTCGATGGATCATCCCGACTGCATCGCGCGGCACCTCATCGACATCGAGACGGTTCACCCCGTGTCGGGCGAGTACGAGGACGCGGCGGCGCTGGCCTGGCGGGCGCTCGCGAAGCTCCAGGAACTCGAAGAGAAGCGTTTGGGCAAACCCATGTCGCGCGGAAGCAAGGAGTCAGTCTGATGATCAAGTACTACAGAATCAAGGACGTCAACGAGTATTGGAATACCTTCGGGTGGACGAAAGACCGCCGTGATGCCGACGAGTTCGTGAGCCGCCACACGGCCTCGATCGTCCTGCGGGCGCTGAAGGGCAAAATCGCCTCGAGCAAGGTCAAGCTCGTCTCGTACACGGTGCCCGAGTGACCCCCGAAAACGCCGAGCTTTACCGCGAGTGGAAGTCGCTCGGGCTGCTCCACGTCCTCCGCGACGCTCCCGCGTATATGCGCACCGCTCGCCTGCAAGCAGGCAAGAACGACCTCGCGCTCCTGGCCGTTTCCGACACGGCGGGCGAGGTCACGTGGCGCTGGTACACGCGGATCGAGCTGCTCTGCGCGGTGATCGATCAGGCGCCCTGGGCAGAGAAGACTGTCGTGGGCCTCGGCGAAGAGCGGCCGGACCCGTCGAAGTTCCCGGTGCTCGTGACCCACCCCGGCGCAGGCCTGATGCTCGCGATCATCGACATGACTGACGCGAAAGAAAGCGTGGGCCTCAATTGAAGCTCGTCGCCCTCGAGTCCCCCTACGCCGCCCGCGCGCCACTCACCGTCGAGGACCACGTCGCCTACGCCCGGTTCGCGATGGGCGACTGCCTGGCCCGCGGGGAAGCACCCATCGCGAGTCATCTCCTCTACCCGCAAGTACTCGACGACCTGAGGCCCGAGGGGCGCGCCCTCGGCATCGAGGCCGGCCTCGCCTGGTCCGTGAAGGCGGACCTCGCGGTCTTCTACTGCGACCTCGGCGTGTCGGGGGGCATGTCTATCGCCCGGCAGAGATATCAGGACCTCGCGATCCCCTTCGTCAGCCGGAGCCTCTGGTCGTGGCTGACCTTGGACGAAATCCTTCACATCCTTCGGAGAAAGTCATGAGCCCCTTCGAGAAAGCGCTCGCGCTCGGGCAGCTCGGCGTGTGGCTCAGCGTCTTGTTCGTGACGCTCGAGATCCGGGCGCTCAGGGGGCGACGATGACCGCCCACGTCTTTCACGTCGCCGACTCCTTCAAGACGCTCCGGGAGATGGGCGCGGGCGAAGTCGACGTCCTCCTGACCGACCCGCCGTACTCGCCCCACGTTCACGCCAACCTCTGCTCCGGCTCGCTCGTCGGAACCAAGGCCGTCCCCAAGTACGAGCTCCCGTTCGCGCCGCTCCAAGGCTACGCCTGGCTCGAGGACGCCATTCGCATCACCAAGCGCTGGGTCGTCAGCTTCTCCGACCTCGAAGCCTTCGGCCTGATCAAGGGCGTCTGCCCCGACGAGTACGTGCGCGGGGGCGTTTGGGCGAAAAAGAACGCCATGGGCCAGCTCACGGCCGACCGCCCCGCGACCGCGTTCGAGGGGATTGCCATCCTTCACGGTCAGAAGGGCGAAAACCACCCTAAGAAGCGCTGGAACGGCAAGGGGTCGTACGGCCTCTGGTCGTGCAACGGCACAAGGGGAAAGAAGGGCAGGCACCCCAACGAGAAGCCCCTCGATCTATGTCTCAAGCTCGTGGCCTTGTTCAGTGATCGATCAGAAACGGTCTTTGACCCCTTCTGTGGAAGCGCGGCGATAGGCGAGGCGTGCCTCAAATTGGGGCGTAATTATGTGGGTCTCGATAATGATCCCGAGTGGGTCGAGAAAGCCCGCCAACGCCTCGCCCAACCGTTCGAGCCAATGACCGACGAGGTAGCGCTCGGACTCTGCAAGATGTGGGGCAAAGATGCTGACGCAGAGTGAAGAGCGAGAGCGACAGCGTGTGAAGGCCGTCGCTTGGTACGCCAAGCCGGAGAACCGCGTGAAGCGCCTCGCCTACATGAAGAAGCATCGCGAGGACAACATAGATCGGTACCGCGCGCGGCACCGTTTCTGGCGCTCAGGCTGGACGCAGGAGGCGTTCGACGCGGCGTGGTCGGCGCAGGAAGGGCGCTGCGCGATCTGCGGCGTCGCCATGCAGCCACTCGGGCGAACGGCCGATTCGGTCGCGGCAGATCACGACAACGCGACAAATCAGCCGCGCGGACTGCTCTGCCGAATCTGCAACACCCGTCTGGCGCACCTCGAAGACCGTCCGTGGCGAGCTGCGGCCGACGCCTACCTCGCAAAGCATTCGGCTAATCCGACACAAGTAGAGGTCCTATGAGCCCCGAAGATCGAACGTACTACAGCAACGTCAGACTGGCGGCCAAGGAAGCCGGTTGGACAAGCGTCGTCACCCTGAAGACGAAGTGCCCGAAGTGCGGCCTTCGCGAGATTCAGCTCAATCACGGTGTGAGTGCCTGCCCGGACGTTTTCCTCAGGAGGCCGTTGTGAAAAGCGGCGTTCGCGTTTGCATTCCAGACAGCCACGGCGAGCACATTGACCTCCCGGCGCGCGACGCTTTCCTCGCCGACCTGAAGACGCTCGACCCGACGGAGATCGTCATGCTCGGCGATCACCTCGACGCCGGCGGGACGTTCAGCACGCACCAGCGCTCCTACACGAATGAGATGGTCGAGTCCTACGCGGACGACTGCAAAGCCGCGAACGTCTTCCTCGACATGATCCAGCGCCGCGCCCCCCGCGCCCGCATCCACTACCTCGAAGGGAACCACGAGCAGCACGTCGAGCGCTTCGCGACTCGGAACTTCTTGAACCAGAAGGACGCCGTCGGCTTCCTCGACGCGATGGGTCCGCAGGCAGCCCTTCGCCTGAAGCAACGCGGGGTGACGTACTACCAGCGCAGCGCCCAGTACATGGGCCTCGCCATCCCCGGCGCGATCAAGCTCGGCAAGTGCTACTTCGTCCACGGCATCGCGGCGAGCAAACACGCGACGTACACCCACTTGGTCCGATTCGGCGCGAACGTCGTCCACGGCCACACGCATCGGATGCAGGCCGCCAACGAGCGCACGGTCACGTCGGCGGGCTTCGGCGCCTGGTGCCCGGGGACGCTCGCGAAGCTGCAGCCGCTCTACGCGCACACCGCGCCGACGTCCTGGACGCACGGGTACGGGGTGCAGTTCGTCGCCGCCTCCGGTGCGTTCATTCACGTCAATGTGCCTATTCACAAGGGCAAGTCCTTGTTGCATGCGCTGAGGGCATCGTGATCCGCGCCGACTGGGACTCCTGGAAAGCGGCCCCGACGCCGGCCAAGCTCGCGGCGCTCGTCGCCGACAACGAGCCGCTCGTCGAGAAGATTGCCGCGTTCCTGATGGCGAAGATCGAGGGCGCGAGCGAGTCGATGCGCGATGACCTCCTGCAGGCCGGACGCATCGGCCTCCTGCGCGCCATCCGCACCTGGAACCCCAACGGGGCAAAGTTTTCCCCGTTCGCATGGGGCTGGGTCCGGCACGAGATGCAGACGGCGATGGCTCACGGGGCGTGCCCGGTCTCCTACCCGCGACGCCTCCTCTTCGCGACGAACGGCCAAGCGAAAGCCGCCTCGCATTATGCCCAGCACGGTGTCGACCCGGCGCCTGAAACAATCGGGATCACCAAGGGCCTGGCCGAGCGCGTGCAGAAGTCGCAGGCGCGTTTCGTACCCGTGAGCGCGGCGGAAAACATGGCAACGCAAGACGAAGAGATCGAAGCGGACATCGACCGGCAGCGGGACATGAAGTCGCTGAAGGCGTTCCTGGCGAAGCTGACCGAGGAAGAGCGCAAGCGATTTTGGACCGGCAAGGACGACAAGCTGACGGCGCGCGCGAAGGTGTTCGTCGGGGGGCGGCGGGTGAGCCGATGAGTCCCGCGGGGCGACGCTTCCTGGAGGGGGTCGAGTTCGACGCCGGGGGTTATTACCTGGACGACGACCTGAGCATCATGCGCGATCACGCAATCTGGCGTTACGGGCGGACGCTGCTCGATATGTCGCGG